>Ga0209101_1001806_pt1 | contig 15052 bp, 12 predicted proteins | sample ConPoolayeCmetaG_FD_185481 | JGI IMG/M metagenome (GOLD analysis project Ga0209101, IMG submission 185481) | Hot spring microbial mat communities from California, USA to study Microbial Dark Matter (Phase II) - Cone Pool mat layer C metaG... ...
GCCCCATCGGCGCGAATGCTTTTTTGCCCGGCACTCTGGTGAAGCAAGGAAAAATGCTTGGGGCAGCTTCGGGGAGAGGCTTGCCCATTTTCCGGCCCAAAACGCTAGCTGGGTGCCACTGCTGGACAAGCCAACGGTAGTGCCCCGCGATTTGCCATGTTATTGCATTTTGCCCATCTCATTGTTTTCCAAATGCCTACCTACAAAACTGACGAACACACTTCCCTTGCCCTGCGGCGATCGCCGTTGATAGACGAAAACCGCCTGCCGGGGAACATTGCTGGTCTGGGACGCGGTTTGCTCGGGCAGGGCGCGCAATGCGGGTACCCGACGGCATGCTCCAAGTGGAGATGTGAGTCGCCCTGGCGATTATTGCTTGGGGGCTTGATCGCGCAGCCGGCGCAACAGTCGCTGTATGTCCGGCGGTAGGGGCATGGTGAATCGCAACGGCTGGCCGGTTATCGGATGCGGCAGTCCCAACACCGCGGCGTGCAGGGCATGGCGCTGGGCGCCGCTGTGGTCCACCAGTGGCGGGGCGTTTCGGCGGCGGCAATAGAGCTTTTCGCCGCAGACCGGGTGGCCCGCCTCTGCCAGGTGGATGCGTATCTGGTGCGTCCGCCCGGTCTCCAGACGGCATTCCAGCAGTGTGTAGCCGGGCAGGTACTCGATGGGTTTGACGTGAGTGATCGCCCGTTTGCCGAGGCCCGGCGTGTCGGTACTGCCGCGCAGCCCGTCGCCCCGGTCGCGAACCAGATACGTGTCGAACGTCTGCTCGGTGACATACCCGTTGACCAGCGCCAGATAAACCCGCTCTACCGCGTGTTTGCGGAACATCTGCACCAGCCTGCGTTGGGCAAGCGGCGAGCGTGCGAAGACCATTAGGCCGCTGGTTTCCCGGTCTAGCCGATGCACAGCGCGGAGGAAGGGATAACGATGTTTTCTGGGCCCGGCACGTTTTTTCTGTCCGGATTTCTGTCCCTGATTGCTGCGGCGCAGCAGTATCTGACGAAGCATCTCGTCGAGCGTGGGCTGGAGTTGACGGCGGCGCTCGGGCCAGTGGCGCTCTTCGGCGTGACGAGTAGTAGTTATGCCGGCGGGTTTTTCCACTACGATTATGTGCCGGTCAAGGTAGCGGATTCGCACATCCTCGGGCCGCGGCGGCGGCTCGCGTGGTTCGCGCCACAGCTTGATTACATCGCCGGCAGCAATGCGGCGGCCTTCGTCGACGCACAACGTGCCGTTGATCTGCACATGGCGATTGTGGATCAGCCGCCGGCACTTGGACCACGACGCACCTGGCAACAGATGGCGCAACACGGCGATCAGGGCCAGTCCGACGTGCTCCGGGCCGACATGATAATTCTGAAACGACGGCTGCTTCATCCTCTGGCCTTTGGCGGCCTCATTGATCGCCACGCCCGCTGCCGGCCGCGCTTAACCGATGGTCGTAGTGGCGGGGAAAGAGCCTAGCACTTCCATCCGCAGCGCCTTGCGCTGTAGAGCGGCAAAGGCGCGACGAAGCCGCGAGTCGGTCTGATGCCCTTCCATCTCGGCGAAGAACAGATACGCCCGGTCGGAGCCGGGAACGGGGAACGACTCGATCCAGGTCAGGTTCACCCGGTTGCGCTTGAAGATATTCATTGCCTCGGCCAGCGCGCCGGGACGGTGCTCGACTTGGAATAGTATGGCGGTGCGGTCGTGGCCGGTGCGCGGGGGAGCGTCGCTGCGGCTGATGACGGCGAAACGAGTAGTGTTCCAGGGATTATCCTCGATGTTCTCCGCCAGCACATCCAGACCGTATTCTACCGCCGCCTGAACGCTGGCCACGGCTGCCGCACCTGGCTTCTGCGCGGCCAATTGGGCTGCTGTGGTGGTGCTGGTAACCTCGACCAGCCGTGCGCCAGGCAGATGTCGGGAAAGCCAATTGCGGCATTGCGATAACGCCTGAGGACGGCTGTAAACCTCCTGCACTTCGCTGCGTGGGCACTTTCCCAACAGGGCGTGGTGAATGCGCATATCCACCGTGCCGCAGATGCGCATGGGCATGCGGGAGAACATGTCGAGGGTATCGGCCACGCGGCCGTCGGTCGAGTTCTCCAAGGGCACCAGCCCGTAATCGGCCTGCCCGCGCGATACTTCCTCGAAAACAGCAGCGATGGTGCCGACGGGATTAAAATCCACCGCCCGCCCAAATCGTTCGATCGCTGCCAAATGGCTAAAGCTGTACGGCGGCCCCAAATACGCCACCCGCAACGGACGCACCAACGCTCGGCAAGCCGAGTACACCTCGCGCAACACCGCCGCCAAGGCTTGTTTGGGCAGTGCGCCGGCGTATTTCTCGGCCAACTGATCGATGGCGGCGGCGGTCGTCCCGTCAGCGAATGTTACCCCGGCCGGCGGCTGCCCCGACTTGCCCAGCTCGATTACCAACCGGGCACGCTGGTCGATTAGGCGCACCAGTTCTTCGTCCAGTCGTGCGAGCCGCTCAAGGATGGCCTCAGGACCTCCCCGACGCCTGGCGGCTAATTTTTCAGCCCCGGACAACGCCTTCTTTCTTCCGCGTGACTGCTCCATAATCGCCCTCTGTAGAACAATTATGAGTCAAAAAAGCGACTTGTACAGGAGGGACATCACTGGCCATCTGTAATACTACAGGGTGGTATTGTACTAGGCATAATTGAGCATTAAGTACATTCACCCCAATGCAAGCCCACGGTTTCAGCACCGCTTGCCACCGACCGAAGGTTCAACTTATCACTGTAGTGCGTTCCCGCGATGCAAAGATATTCAGTGGCCGCTTGGATGGGCACACTTCCTAGTGGAATAGCTCCCGCTGGTAGTCTGGTATACTGCCTAACGCGGCGTTGGGCTGTGTAATTCGGTACAAGTGCGGCCCCTGATAGTGGCGCTAGGGAATTCATGGTTACCTGCCCCAGTGGCAACAGACTATGATCGTGGCGCTGCTGACCGCACTGGTCCTAACGCATCCTCCGGGCCTCAACAAAATTAAGGCCAGTACCCTAAGCTGCCGCAACCGGGTGTGTATCGGCATGTACTGCGCGATCAGACGGTTGACAGCGCGCTGCTGCCCGGGCAATGTGTTGTGCGGGTAGCGCCGGATGCAAGCCGTTGGCTGCCGAGCCTTCAGAACAACACTACCCAATGCCACAGATCGCGTGGCATCTATTGCTCTTTGCAAAACGTAGTGATCGCTTAATATAAGGTTTTCCCAAGTGTTCCGTGTCACCGCCTATTGCGAATGCCAATAGGCCGACTCATCTATGCCTTTTTCACCTTGTCTGTTATCACCCTGCCGATGGCAGAGTGCCAAAATGAGGCATGCCGAGGTGAACGCTAGTAGCGCGGGCCCCCAGGTGCTGGACACGCAATGGCGCGGCCATGTCGATGGCGGGCGGCCTACACCAGCAGCTCAGCGCCCATCGGAACAGGGACGCTTTCTGGCAATACCGACGCTTTCTCGGGTCATTTTCTATTCTGCCGGATGGATCTTGCCTGCCGGCGCCCTTGACCGGCAATACCTGTTGGGGAAAATGGCAGAAAGCTCAGCGGCAGCGCTGGTTACTTCCGAGTGGGTCTTCGTTTGCTTGCCACACTTGGCCGCGATTGAAGCTGGTACGACAGCCCTAAGTTACAAGAAAAGCACGATATCTTGGGATGAAAGCCCCAAACAGCATCGCAACTGGTAGTTGCGAAACGGCAACTTAGCGCTGTCGTACTAAAAACTCTTATGGAAATTCGCGATACGTGGTGACACGGGATATCAGCAATACCTTATATGAAGCGGTCGCTACGTTTCGCGAAGATCAATAATACTGGGCCGAGATTTAACAATACGGGGCAAGTCACTTGACGACCGAGGGGCCAAGATCGGCTGCATCAGCACAGGCGGCTCAGACCGTAGCTGCCGTGGACATCGGCACCAACTCTCTGCGGATGGTGATCGCCGAAGTGACGCCCGACGGACGCACTGAAGTTCTGGAACGCTTGCAACGTTCGGTGCGGCTGGGGCAGGATACATTCCGCCGGGGACGGCTGGGGGCCGAGAGCATGCGCGCGGCACTGGCTGTGCTCAAGGACTACCGGAAACTGCTGGACCTGTACAAGGTGTCGCGTGTCAAGGCAGTGGCTACCAGTGCAGTCCGCGAAGCCAGTAACGCCGATACTTTCCTGGACCGCATTTTTCTGTCCGTCGGCTTGCAGGTCGAGGTCATCGACACTTCCGAAGAAACACGCCTTACGGTCTCCGCGGTGCGCGAGGCGCTGGGCGACGCGCCGATGGAGCAAACACTGATCGCCGATGTGGGCGGAGGCAGCACTTTGCTGGCCGTCTTGCAGGGCGGCCAGATCGTCGCCACGCAAAGCCTGCGGCTAGGTTCTATCCGCATCCAGGAAATGCTGGTTACCAGCGACGACCCGCCGCAACGCTCGGCCGAAATCCTCCGCCAGCATGTGGCCAACGTGATCGACATGTCGCAAGGGGCCTTGCCGCTGGGTGCAATGCGGGAACTGATCGCCGTGGGCGGCGACGCGCGCTTCGTGGCCAGCCGCATCGGTCGGCCCACCGGCCGGGCAGCATTGCTGAGCATCGACCCTGTCGAGTTCGACAAGTTCGTGGATCGCTCGGTACGGTACACGGCCACCGAACTTGCCCGCCGACACGGCTTGCCCTTCGCCGAAGCCGAAACGCTCAACGCCGCGTTGCTGATCTACCAGGCCCTGCTGCATCGTACGCAGGCTGAAAGGATGCTGGTTTCGCACGTTTCCATGCGCGACGGCCTGCTGCTGGAACTGGCCCGCGAAGTCACCGGCGGACATGACGATACTTTAATCTCCGGTGTGATTCTCTCGGCAATGACGCTGGCCGAGAAGTTTCATGCCGATGCGGCGCACGGGACGATCGTGGCTGAACTGGCTGTGCGGCTGTTCGACGAGTTGCAGGCGGATCATGGGCTGGGACCGCGCTATCGATTGTTGCTCCGCGTAGCGGCGCTGTTGCACGAGGTAGGAGGGTTCTTGAGCAACCGGGCGCACCACAAACACAGCGAGTACTTGATCGCCAATTCGGAAATCTTCGGACTTACCCGCAGCGAAGTGACGCTGGTGTCGCTGGTTGCCCGCTACCATCGCCGCAGTCCGCCGCGCCCCAGCCATGCCACCTTTATGGCATTACCACGGGAGCAACGGGTGATCGTCAGCAAGCTGGCGGCGATTTTGCGCGTGGCCGATGCGCTGTCGCGGGGACGGGTGCGCACGGCAAAACAGGTGGCGATAGAACGTCGCGACGACGAGTTGATCCTGCAAGTGCCCGGCGGCGTTGACCTGACGCTGGAACGCCGCTCGCTGGCGGCCAAGGGCGACATGTTCGAGGAAATCTTCGGCCTGAAACTGCGCCTAGAAGAAGGATGACCGACTTTCGGGCTGGCAACAGCGCGACCGTCCGAGTTAAATGAAGCCATGGTATGGTCGTAAATCTCGATGCGGAAATAAATTACTGCAACCGGAAAGCATTGCATTCGCTTCAATGCCTGCACATCCTCATAAGTGCCTCTGCTGAGAGGTTTTGCGCAAAAATCACTCCATTCGGCTGAATTGGTACTTAGGTTGATATCATGTGCTCGCTGTGGGCACACGTTTGGGAAAAGCCTGGAGGGCCGCGTGCCGTCGTGACCGTCTTTGCGATTGTCGGTGCGTGGCGATCGACGAAAGCACATTGGACGCCGGCACCGCGCATCCCTGCCATTGACGCAACGGCAAGGCCAGATGGCCTTCGCGTTCTCTCCGTCTCCGCACCGCGCCGCTTCCGCGCCCCCAACAGCGCACGTTTGATTTACCCGTTAGCCTGCACAGCGCCAAAGTGTTGCCATTTTCCTTGTTGAGTCGCCCGTCGATGGGCTAGATTCTCCGGCAATCTGATGAACAACGCAATCCGTTAGCCAGCAGTAAGGCATCCCAACGGTAAAGCGAAATATGGGCAAGAAATCACTGAAATCGCCAGAGTTGTATTTCAACCGCGAACTCAGTTGGCTGGAGTTCAACGATCGGGTATTGCGCGAAGGGCTGAGCGCCGAAGTTCCGCTGATGGAACGGGTCAAGTTCCTGGCCATTGTGCTGTCGAATCTGGACGAGTTCTTCCTGGTGCGTGTGGCCGGTCTGATGCGCCAGCGTGCCGCAGGCATTAGCCGGCGCGATCCAGCCGGACTGACGCCCGAGGAACAGCTTTCGGCCATCGCTGCTCGGGTACGGCGGATGCTCGAAGAGCATGCGCAGGGGGTTCGCGAGGCGCTCGATCAGCTTGCCCAGCATGGTTTGCGCGTGTTGCGTTCCGGGCAGTGGACGCCTGCGCAGCGCAGACTGCTGGAGTCGCGTTTTGCGGAGGAGATACTGCCGGTGCTGACTCCGCTGGCCATCGAAGAGCTTTCGCCCCGGCCTTTGCTGCCCAGCCTGCAACTGTTCGTAGCCGCCTTGATCGCCCCGACAACGCCGATTGCTGGGCGGGGCTTGTCGGCGGCGGAAGCGGTCGGAAAAGAAGCCGACGACAGGCTAGACGGCGCAAGCGGTTCACTGGGTCGTGCAAGCAGTGCTGCGGGGGTTGCAAGTGGTTCCTCAACCGCTGCGAGCGATTCTCCAGAAGGTTCAAGCGCCAGCGGCACGGTTGGCCGAAAGCGGCGCCCGGCCAGAAAGGATCAAGAACCCGGCCAAAGCGAACTCCAGCAGCCGACAGACAAGCTCGTCGTGGTGCCCGTTCCTACCCAGTATCCGCGCTTCTTGACCCTACCAGGCGAAAACGAAGTGTGTTTGGCGCAGATGGAAGATGTGATAGCGGCAGGTTGTGGTCTGCTATTTCCTGCCTCGCGGGTCAAGGCGACGGCCGTGTTCCGCATTACCCGCGATGCGGACGTCGATGTCGAAGCCGAGGATGCCGAAGACCTGCTCCGCGAGATGGAAGAGGCGGTGCTCCAACGGCGGCGTCGGGCCGCGGTTCGTCTTACCATCTCTGCCAACGCTCACCAGCGGATCAAGAGCTGGCTGAAGGACTGGCTTGGCCTGCGCGACGACGAAGTTTACGAAATCGACGGTTTTCAAGACGCCGCCGCGCTTTGGGAACTGGCGGCTCAGCCCGGTTTCGACAAGCTCCGCAATGCCGACTGGCCGCCGCAGCGCCCGCGCGACCTGATAGGCTGGGATGACTTGTGGGAGGCTGTGCAAGATCACGATGTGTTGCTGTTCCATCCTTATGAGAGCTTCGACCCGATCGTCGAGCTGCTCGAGCAGGCGGCGGCCGACCCCAATGTGCTGGCGATCAAGCAAACGCTGTATCGCACCAGCGGGGAGTCTCCGGTGGTGCGCGCGTTGCAGCGGGCCGCTCAGCAAGGCAAAGAAGTAACCGTGCTCGTCGAGCTGCGTGCCCGCTTCGACGAGGCCCGAAACATCGCCTGGGCCCGCCGCTTGGAAGACGCCGGTTGCCATGTGATATACGGTGTGGCGGGGCTGAAGACGCATGCCAAAGCCCTGCTGATCGTGCGACGGCAAGGCTCGCGCATAGCACGCTACGTGCACCTGTCCACCGGCAACTACAACGAACGCACCGCCCGATTGTACTCCGACATCGGGCTGCTGACCTGTAACCGCGAAATCGCCGCCGACGTGGCGGCATTCTTCAATCTGCTGACTGGCTGTTCGGAAGCTGTAGGTTGGCGCACGCTGTCTGTCGCGCCGGCCGGATTGAAACAACGCTTCCTCGACTTGATTGAACGCGAAATCCAGGTCTCCACGGCCGACAAGCCAGGCTTGATCATGGCGAAGGTCAACTCGTTGCAAGACCCTGACATGGTGCGGGCGTTGTATCGGGCAAGCCAGGCAGGGGTCAAAGTGATGCTGAACGTCCGCGGCATCTGTTGTTTGCGGCCGGGAATCAAAGGTGTTTCGGAAAACATAGAAGTACGCTCAATAGTGGATCGTTATTTGGAACACGCCAGGATTTTCTACTTCCACAACGGTGGGCACGAAGAGGTGTATCTGAGCAGCGCCGATTGGATGCGGCGGAATCTGGAACGCCGCCTGGAGATACTGTTCCCGGTGCCCGACCCCCGTCACCGCCGCCGCCTGATCGACATCCTGCACACCTTTTTCGCCGACAACCAGAAGGCCCGCTTGCTTCAACCCGACGGCAGCTACGTACCCGCTGCCCGCAAAGGCCCCAAGGTCCGCGCCCAGGAAGTCTTCTTCCGCCAGGCGGTGGCCGAAGTCCGCCAGTCCGAAAAGGCCGCCGCCGAGTTCCAGCCGCTGATGAAACCGAAGGATTGAACGGCGCTATCTTGGCTGCGCAACAAGCGTCGCACAGCAGTCGACGCATTGCTCAAGAATCTGCCACGAGAATCGATAACTTTGCCAAAAAAATGGCGTGTTAACCGGCACTGCCCGCAGCCGGTCAGCCTGCCGAGGCGTTTGTTCTCGTCGCCGGATTGGCAGCGGGCAACTGCCTGGAGGCGAACAGCCACGTCAGCAGCAAATGCGCCGGCAACACCACCACCAGCGGCAAACCGGCCATCACCGCCGCAAAATACAGCCACTGCGGTACCCACGTTTGCGGCTGTTGCTGGCTGAAACCATAGACATAATTGACGTTGACCGGCTTGTGCGGGGCTTCCGGCGGCGCAGGCGGCGGCGGAAAACAGCAATAGCAAATCGTCAGTATCACCCAAGCGACCGCCGTCCACAGCAGCCACGCTCGCCGGTGATAACCCAGCCGGGCAACCAGCCAAACCAGCAGCACGGGCAACCAGCCGTGGAACAAAGACAGCGCCCGGGTGTGCAGCGGGATGTCGGCCTTGAACATGTATCCGGTCAACCCTGTCAACCGCAAGCCCACCAGCTCGGCGGTGAAGTCCAGAATCCATACCACTTGCGGAATGAGGATTCCCACGGCCGGCGCCGAGGCCAGCAATGGGCTTTCCAGCCAGATGGCAACCAGCCCCATGAACAAAGCCACGTCGCACAGGAACAGAAAATTCGTCGGCCCGTATGTTTGCCAGTAGCACGGCACGAACACCAGCACAAAGCCGGTGTAGGCCAGTTTGAGCCAAAGGGGGATGCGTCTGCTGGCCGGCGGCGGCGAAATACTGGTCATGGTTGTCGTGTGCGAGGTGCTTCCGTCTGTGTGTGGAATATTGCCTTTTATGCCGCGCGGTCATGGCCGGCATCAACAGCGGATCATAACGCAAGCTGCGCCCGCAACCAAATTGGAGGGACGCGCTGCGGTCGCGTCCGCAAGCCCAGGACAGACGGCCGCGACGGAGCGTGGCCCTCCAGATCCCCCGACAACATGCGCGCACAAGGCACACATGATAATCCGTAAAACCCTGTCAACCAATGCCATCCGTCGCAACGGCACCGCTACCTGCCGGCGGCTGGTCCGCAACTCTGCGCTTGGCGGCGCTGTCGGTGCCAGGGACGATCATTGGGCTGGGCGAGTTGGCCTCGATGACATCTCTGAGTTCTGCGGTGTCGATAGTCTCCTTTTCTATCAACCGTTCCGCCAGCGCCTCCAGGGCCTTGCGCCGCGAGGTGAGGATGTGCCGCACCTTCTCCTCGGCCTGCTGGATGATGTGTCTGATTTCCTGGTCAATTTCTCGTGCGGTTTGTTCGCTATAAGGGCGATGGCGCAGCAGGTCGTCGCCAGCAGAAAGAAACAGCGGCCGACGCCCCTCGTGGTAGCTGATCCGTCCCAGGCGGCTCATGCCGAACTCCATCACCATGCTGCGTGCGATCTCGGTGGCCCGCTCCAGGTCGTTCTGCGCCCCGGTCGACAAGTCGCCGAAGACCAGTTCCTCGGCCACCGAGCCAGCCAGCAGAACTTGAATACGGCTGAATAGCTCCGATTGAGTCAGCAGGTAGCGGTCTCCCTCGGGACGCTGCATCGTGTAGCCCAGTGCCGCCAGTCCCCGCGGGATGATCGATACTTTGTGAACCGGGTCGGTGTCGGGCAGGCTGTAGGCCACCAGGGCGTGTGCGCTTTCGTGGCAGGCCACCCGCTGCTTCTCCTGCGGCTGCATCACCCGTTGTTTCTTTTCCAAACCAGCGGTCACGCGCTCCACTCCCTCGAGGAACTCGTCCATGGAGACGGCCAGTTTGTTCTTGCGGGCGGCCAGCAGTGCGGCCTCGTTGACCAGATTGGCCAGATCGGCGCCGACGAAGCCCGGAGTCAGCCGCGCGACTTCCTTCAGATCGACCGAATGATCCAGCCTTACCTGCTTGGCGTGGACCCGCAAAATCGCCTCCCGGCCGCGCACGTCAGGTCGATCGACAAGCACATGCCGGTCGAAACGGCCTGGGCGCAACAGGGCCGGATCGAGCGTTTCCGGGCGGTTGGTGGCAGCCATGACGATGATGCCGCTGTTGGAATTGAAGCCGTCCATCTCCACTAGCAGGGCGTTGAGCGTCTGCTCGCGTTCGTCGTGGCCGCCAACAACGCTCATGCCGCGGGTCTTGCCCAGCGCGTCCAGTTCGTCGATGAACACGATGCAGGGGGCTTTGGCCTGGGCCTGCTGGAACATGTCGCGCACCCGCGCCGCCCCAACGCCCACGAACATCTCCACGAAGTCCGAACCCGACAGACTGAAAAACGGCACCCCCGCTTCGCCGGCAATGGCTTTGGCCAGCAGGGTCTTGCCGGTGCCAGGCGGGCCGACCAGCAGCACCCCCTTGGGAATCCGCCCACCCAGCACCTGATACTTGGTCGGCTCCTTAAGGAAATCGACGACTTCACGCAATTCCTCGACGGCCTCGTCGATGCCTGCTACGTCCTCGAAAGTCACGTCGATATCTTCCTGGGCGTACAGTCTTCCCCGGCTGCGTCCGAATGCGATTGCCGAGCCGGGACCGCCCATCCGTCGCATCAACACTAGCAACACGCCAATGAACAGCAGTGTAACCAGCAGCATGGGCACATAATGCCGCCATCCGCTGGGAGCCTTCTCGGCACGGATGTCGGTAAAACCTTTTTCACGAGCCAGATCGAAAAGCTTGTTGTTGTCGGCATCCAAGCCCCAGCGCGGCGTGCGGAAGGTCACCGTCTCGGAGGCATTATCGGTCTGGGCAGCGGGGGAAATGACCTGCCGGTTCACTTTGCCGGTTATTTCCTGCGGTCCGAACTTCAACTCCGAGAGATTCCAGTAGCGCACCACCCGGCGGCGGTTGCCTTCGCCCTCGGTTACTTCGATGAACGCCTTGGGGTTCTTTTCTGGCGCGCCCTGCTCGATAAGCTCGACCAGCTTGCCATAGCCGATCTCCACCTGCGCCCCGTCGTTCATCAGGGCCACCAGCAACACTACGCCGGCCCCAAATATCAGCAGATACCACCCCAGATTGCTGCTAACCGGCGGCGATTTGCGCGGCGGGGTAGTGCGATTGCCCTCGGGTGGCTTGTCGGTGCTCATGCTCAGGTCCTCTTGCCTATATCGATAATTATACCCCCAGCGTCGGACGGCCGTCGGCCCGCACAGCAGCGAATTCTCGTCCGCGGCAACGAATCAGAACCATCACACCGCTGGAGGATGGGGCGGAACGAAAAGCTGCCTATTGGTCGGGGGGCGCAGCGCATTGGGTTGCATCGCACCGCGCCGCGTGCCACTGCTGGCAAAGCCCAGCAGCGGCAGGGCGTATCCAAGCGGCTATCGGCGCCGGCGGTAATCGTCCCTTGTCCAATCGGTTGGCGCACCATAGCAAGCAGGTCGCCTCCGGTGTTTGTAGTCGCTTGGCTAATCATGTCGCGGCTGCTACAATGGTGGCATGAAGGAGCAAGTAAGGATTGGCCGGGCCACGCTGATTTACGGCGATTGTTTCCAGTGGCTTGCCGCTTTGGCGGAGAACACGCTGCACGCCATTGTCACAGACCCTCCCTACGGGCTGAAGGAATACGATCTTGACCAATTGGAGAAGCGTGCCAACGGCAGCGGCGGAATCTGGCGCATCCCTCCGTCTTTCGACGGTCACACCCGTGCCCCGCTGCCCCGCTTTACCGCCTTGAACGCGAAGGAACGTGCCCGGCTTCGGCAATTCTTCACTTGTTGGGGCCGATTGGTTTGTCGGGCGCTGCGGCCCGGCGGCAACGTTTTCATAGCCACCAACGCATTTCTTGCGCAGATTCTGTATGACGCCCTGGTTGAGGGCGGTTTGGAGTTTCGCGGGCAGATAATCCGCCTTGTGCGCACGCTTCGCGGCGGCGATCGGCCGAAGAACGCCGAGCATGAGTTCCCCAATGTGTGCTCCATGCCAAGGGGCTGTTATGAGCCTTGGGGCCTGTTCCGCAAGCCCACCGAGCTAACAGTTTCTGAGTGTCTGCGGCGGTTTCAGACAGGGGGATTGCGCCGGTATCCGGACGCACCGTTCGAAGACGTAATACCCAGCGAGCGCACGCCGCGCAGAGAGCGCGACATCGCCGACCACCCGAGCCTGAAGCCGCAGTCTTTCCTCCGTCGCATTGTGTACGCGGCGCTGCCGCTGGGCGAAGGCGTGATTGCCGATCCTTTCATGGGCGCAGGTTCAACTATCGCTGCTTGCGAAGCGGTGGGTGTACAAAGCATCGGGGTCGAACGCTGTCGCGAGTATTTCGAACTGGCCCAACGGGCGATTCCCCGTCTGAAAGCCGTTAAGACGCAGGCTGACGTGATCGTAAGTGCAGGCGCTCGGCTATTCTGATCGGTAAATCCAGTTGGTTTTCATTTTCTTGAAGCCGCTTTTCTTGACGCTGGCAGTAATTGTGCGCCGGCTAGTTTCAGACCGGCCCGAGAACGCCCAGTCTTGCTTGGCAAGCTGCGCTCCCACTACTTTGAGGAATCGAAAGGGTCTTGGGGCATTTCCGAGGCTGGCATCTCGGGAACTGTTAGCGTCGAAAACGAACACCATCAGCCAAACGTTCTCGGGGTTGTGTCCTTGCCAGCCGCTTGTGTGTCGAGAAGCTTTGATTTCGATCCCCTCCGGCGCATGCTGGCAAGCGTTTCCCGGATATCTCCCAGCCGGCAGAAGATCGGGATGACCGTTGTGGTAGGCGTTCCTTGCCAGCTTCCGGCAATACTTGGGGATTGTTGCGGACATGAACTCCCCCACCACGCTGGAGAAGTTCGCTGGCATAAGCAGCGATTCCAGCCGAGCCAGTCCGTAGCTGTTCAACTGCACGTTGATGAACCCCAAGAAGTCGAGGAATTCCGCCATCGCTTTGTGAACGTGGACTGTTGTCAGGCCATACGGCAACATGGCCTTCTTGTTGAATCCCAGCGGATTCAGGGGTACGGGTTTACAAGCTTGGAGTTCGTCCATAGTCTGTTGCAGGGGGCTTTCCGCAGGCCTTGCCGGCGGGCGAACTGTACCGACGGCCGACGATCTGGGCAATACTGTTTTCTGTCAGGCCGCACAATAGCACAATCCACAGTACACCCTATAGCCAGTGGTATCGCCCCAGCGGCTTTCCTGCTAAAATCTGCGGCGCTGGACGCGGCGCAGATTTTGTGTAGCGCCGATAGAAGACTTGCTGGTTTCCGGTATCGCAGCCGCAAGCATGAACAGGATATTGATCCGTAACGGCCGGGTGATCGATCCTTCGCAGGAGATCGATCGCGTTACCAATCTGCTGATCGCCGACGGGCGCATCGCCGCCTACGACGTCGAGCCCGGTGCGGACGAGCTGGTCGTCGATGCCTCGGGCAAGATCGTCGCCCCGGGGCTGATCGACATGCACGTGCATCTGCGCGAGCCGGGCTTTGAGGAAGACGAGACCATCGCCACCGGAACGGCGGCCGCCCTGGCCGGCGGTTTTGCCTCGGTGGCGTGCATGCCCAATACCGATCCCCCCGTGGATACGCAGGCCGCCGTAGAGTTCATTCTGGACCAGGCGCAGCGGGCCGACAAGTGCAACGTATTCGTGATCGCCTGCGTCAGCAAGAATCGCGAGGGGAAAGAACTGGCCGAGATCGGACAGTTGGTCAAAGCCGGCGCGGTAGCCTTCAGCGACGACGGCGCGCCGATCGGTGATGCCGAGCTGATGCGGCGGGCATTCGAGTACTGCTTGATGTTCGACAAGCCAGTGCTCAACCACGCGGAAATGCGCGAGCTGACCCAGTCTGGCGTAATGCATGAGGGGTTGATTTCAATGATCCTGGGGCTGCCGGGCATACCTGCCGCCGCCGAGGACGTGATGGTCAGCCGCGACATCGCCCTGGCCGAAGCCACCGGCGGCCGCTTGCACATCTGTCATGTATCGACGGCTAATAGCGTCGATGCCCTGCGGCGGGCCAAAAACCGCGGCGTGCGCGTCACTGCCGAAGCCACACCGCACCACTTCACCCTGACCGACGAGTGCTTGCGCAGCTTCGATTCGAACTTCAAGATCAACCCTCCCCTGCGCGGGCAAGAGCACGTCGATGCCGTGATATCCGGACTGATCGACGGCACGATCGACGTGATTGCCAGCGATCATGCCCCGCATGCCAAAGAAAAGAAGATGCGGGAACTCGACCAGGCCCCCTTCGGCTGCGTGGGACTGGAAACGGCGCTGGGCCTTGTTGTAACCAGGTTGATAATTCCGGGGCACCTCGACTGGCCCGCCGCCCTGGCTAAAATGACTATCAACCCTGCCAAAATACTCGGCATTCCCAAAGGGACTCTGAAGATCGGCGCCGATGCCGACGTGACGATTATCGACCCGGACGCCCGGTGGATAGTCGATCCCGCCCAGTTCCAATCCAAGAGCACCAACACGCCTTTCGCGGGCATGGAATTGACCGGTCGGGCCGAGATGGTGATCGTCGGCGGACGCATAAAATACCGGCGGAGTTGAATCACAGCAACAATCAAGCGCCGTTGTCAGGGCCAGTCGAAGACATCGGCCGCGGCGTTGGGGTGGCAACGCCCGGCGGTGCAGGTTGCCCGGTGTGCCAGACGTGCCGTACAATATCCCCCGTGCTGCGGGCAGGAGTGATCCGGGGGTGCAGCTTTTGGCTCGGCACAACACGTTTGATTGTTGGTCTTTGCCAGACGT
>Ga0209101_1001807_pt1 | contig 15049 bp, 11 predicted proteins | sample ConPoolayeCmetaG_FD_185481 | JGI IMG/M metagenome (GOLD analysis project Ga0209101, IMG submission 185481) | Hot spring microbial mat communities from California, USA to study Microbial Dark Matter (Phase II) - Cone Pool mat layer C metaG... ...
AGCCTTTTGGGGACAATACACCGCGTAAGACACCGTTCGATCAAAAACCTGCCGTCACTCCCTCAATTGGTCACGGAAGGTCCGAATGAACCGCTTGACACGCCAAATTGAGAATCGAAAGTGTAACATGATGAGTTTGCCGATGGGAGGCAGATGATGTCAGTCTGCGTAGCTGTTTTGGCGGCTGGCCAGGGCACCCGGATGCGTTCAGAAAGGCCTAAAGTCCTGCACGAATTGGCCGGCTGGCCGATGGTCCGCCATGTCCTGGAGACAGCCAGACAGGTGGCTGACTTCGCTCCGGCGTTGGTCATAGGCTATCAAGCCGACCTGGTAAGACAGACGTTAGGCGACGGAGATGGCGAGGCCGGCAGTCCGGGCCATAGATGGCATTATGTGTTTCAACCACAGCAATTGGGCACCGGGCACGCCCTGTTGCAATGTGAAGGCGCACTGGCCGGGCTGGCAGATAATGTACTTGCCCTGGTAGGAGATATACCCTTGATCCAGGCCGAAACTCTACGGCGGATGCTCAGACGCCACCAGGAGGTCGGTGCAACGGTCACCGTTTTGACTTTCGTGCCAGACAAAGCCGAAGGCTATGGCCGGATTGTGCGTGACAGCGCCGGGCGTGTGATCGGCATCGTCGAGGACAAAGTCGCGACCGATGAGCAAAAGGCAATTGGTGAGGTCAATAGCGGCATCTTGTGCTTCCGCGACGATTGGGTATGGTCTGCCCTGAAGAGCCTGCAGGCCAGCGCAGTTGGAGAATATTTCCTGACCGATCTGGTCGCTGCCGCGATGGAGCAGGGCCTGCACGTCGAGGGGGTTGTCGTGGATGATCCGTTGGAGGTCCTGGGCGTTGATGACCGCGTCAGGCTGGCGGCGGCGGCGCAGGTCCTACGACAACGGCTGAATGAGAAATGGATGCGCGCAGGCGTTACCATTGCCGACCCGGCTGCGACCTACCTTGACATGGAAGTCGAGCTGGGCCAGGACACCATCATCTTGCCCAATACACACGTGCAAGGGGCAACTCGCATAGGCCGCCGGTGTGTGATCGGCCCAAACTCGGTGATCACTGACTGTCAGATAGGCGATGATTGTCACGTGAAGGCCAGTTTCGCCGAACAGGCCGTTCTCGAAGACGGTGTTGACATCGGCCCATTCGCCCATCTGCGTAGCGGGGCACACCTCGCCCGCGGCGTCCACATGGGCAACTTTGGCGAGGTCAAAAGGTCCTATCTGGGACCTGGCACCAAGATGGGGCATTTCAGCTACATCGGGGACGCGGTGGTCGGCGCGGACGTGAACATCGGTGCGGGGACCGTCACCTGTAACTACGATGGCAAGCGGAAGAACAAGACCGTAATCGGCGACCGGGCGTTTATTGGCAGCGATACCATGCTGGTTGCGCCGGTGGAGGTCGGCGCGGGCGCAAGAATCGGCGCGGGTTCGGTGGTAACCCACGATGTACCTCCAGACTCCGTCGCGTATGGCGTGCCTGCCCGAGTGCGCGGCCAGGTCGAACAAGAGGAAGGGCCGGAGCCGTGAATGGTTGGGCTGGAGAGGCGTGTGAGGTGCGTCCGCTTCATAGCTAAAGTCCCTTGGGAGTACGGGCGTTGGACCCTGAGAGTTTTCAAGAATTCGTTTTGATCTTCGTGCTGTTGGTCGTTTATGCTCTGTTTGCAGCAGCAGAAGTGTCGTTCGTTAGCATCCGCAAAGCGCGACTCAAGCAGTTGATAGAGCAAGGCAATTCGACCGCTGCCCGAATCGAAAGGTTGGCGGAAGATGCCAATCGCCTCCTGGCGACCTCCGAGTTTGGAACGACCATCGCCGGCTTCCTGGCAGTCGCGTCAGCCGCCGTTCTCTTTTCACCCAGAATCAGCCAATACTTGCGTTCGCTGTCTGTGCCGTGGGCCGACTCGGTCAACGCCGTCATCGCTTTGCTCCTTGTCGTTCTGGCCACCTCGGTTGTCATTCTGGTGTTTGGCAAGTTTCTGCCCAAGCGTCTGGCTCACCGCTATGCCGAGAGCGTGGCGTTCGCCGTGGCCGGGCCTTTTGAGCTGTTTGCTCGCGTCTCCTGGCCCGTCGTGCGTGCTCTGACCGACTTCTCGAATGGCCTGGCGGCTGTTTTCGGGGCGAGCGAAGCGACGGACACGTCGTTCTTTATCGAGGAGGAAATTCGGACAATCGTTGACGCTGGCGAGGAAGAGGGGATTATCGAAGAAGACGAGCGGGAGATGATCTATAGTATCTTTGAGTTTGGTGACACGTTGGCCCGTGAAATCATGGTGCCGCGCATCGATGTGGTAGCCGTCGAGGTGAACACGCCCATGCTCGAAGCTCTGGATACCATCATGCGCGCCGGCCACTCGCGCCTGCCAGTTTATGCGGACACGATGGACAACATCGAGGGGCTGCTGTACGCCAAGGACCTGTTGCCCTACCTGCGCGACGGTAAGACAGACGTCCCGTTGCCGGAAGTTCTGCGGCCTGCATATTTCGTCCCCGAGACCAAGAAAGTCAACGAGCTGTTGGAAGACCTCCAGCAACGTAAGGTGCACATGGCTATCGTGGTTGATGAGTATGGTGGGACGGCCGGCATCGTGACCATTGAGGACATCCTGGAAGAGATCGTCGGCGAAATACAGGACGAATATGACTCAGAGGAAGCTGCCGTTCAGCACCTGAGCCCATCTGAGATCATCTTCAACGCCCGCTTCAATGTGGACGACGCCAGCAAGCTGCTGGGCACCAACTTGCCTACTGAGGGAGGTGACACACTGGGCGGGCTGCTTTATAGCGAGCTGGGCCGCGTGCCGGCCGTGAACGATGAAGTGGTCATTGACGGCGTGAAGTTGACCGTCCTGTCTGTGGCAGGCCGCAGAATAAAGAAAATCAAGGCCACGAAACTAGACCACGACACGACGGACGAGCGGTCATCAGGTGACAAACCAGAGGCGCAGTGAATAGAAAAGAGCTGATCCAATTGGCCCGCGAAGCGCGACGACGAGCATACGCGCCTTACTCTAACTTCCAGGTAGGAGCCGCGCTGCTGGGCGTATCGGGCCAGGTCTACACCGGCTGCAATGTGGAAAATATCTCGTTTGGCTTGACCGTCTGCGCCGAACGGGTGGCCTTGTTCAAAGCAGTTAGCGAAGGGGAACGCGAATTTCGTTCCATCGCCATCGTAACGGCCAACGCCGCCAGCCCATGCGGCGCCTGTCGGCAGGTATTGAGCGAATTCGCGCCGGCATTGGAAGTCATTATCGCCTCGGACGACAGTGAGAGCTATGAAACCTTCTCCCTGCGCGACCTGCTGCCCCGCTGTTTTGACTCCATAGGAGACGTCTCGACAGTCAAGAGAGAGGGCACATGAGCCTGGCAATGCGATGCGACGCGAGTCATAAAAGGCCAGTTCTCTTGGGCTGGGTCGTTTTCGTCGTGGTACTGATGCTCTGGTTCGTACAGACAAAGGACTCTTACGAACCCGGTTCGTGGAACGATGGCTCTCGTTTGGCGGCCATCGAATCTTTGGTGGAACGCGGCACCTGGCAGATCGATGACTCGTTCTTCCTACAATGGACGGGAGACAAATTGTTTTTGCGGGGTCATTGGTATTCAAGCAAGCCTCCTCTGTTCCAGGCCTTAGGCGCTGTGATTTACAGCGTGCTTCGCCTTGCCTTTGACGTCAGCCTCGCGCCTGTAGCCGGTGGAGGGACAGCGATAACCGGCTATAAAGCGCTCACTTTCCTCACCGTAGGTTTGGCTTCGGCGGCAATGCTCGCCCTTTTTTACCTTTTCTTGATCAGGTTGAACTTCTCCGCGCGGGTGGCTTTGTTAACCACCGTGCTGCTTGCCTTCGGCACAATGGTCTGGCCCTATAGCCTTGTCCTGAATAACCATGTCCCGGCGGCAGCCTGTCTGTTCGCCGGTTTTTACCTGCTCTCAGGCTCGGGAGTCGCACCGACAAAATGCAGTCGAAGGCTCTTCTGGGCGGGCCTGCTGGCCGCGCTCGCAGCCAGCTTTGACCTGGAAGCCTCTCTGATTGCTTTGGCGCTATTAGCCATAGCTATCCTGCGGTACCGCAATGGGGCCTGGTATTTTGCTTTGGGTGCCGCGCTGCCGATTATCGCCACCATGGCCTTAGATTACCACATCACCGGCAGCATACTGCCGCCCTATTTTGCTGTCGGAGGCTATGATTACGCCGGGTCTAACTGGAGCACAACAGTGGCTGCTTTGAAGTCAGCGCAAAACGTGACCCTATACGCTTTCCGGGCGACCTTTGGCGATCGGGGTGTGGTGTCCCACAGTCCAGTGCTGCTGTGGGCCATCGCGGGCCTGCTGGCCGTTGTACGCGCACCGCGGCATTTTTTCAGATTGGAAAGCTGCTTCATCTTTTTGGTAATATTGGGTCAGGTGGCCTACATACTTCTTAGCACAGACAATTTTGGTGGGCGGGCCTACAGCATCAGGTGGTTCATTATCTGGTTGCCTCTGGTGTTCTGCTACCTGCCTCATGCTTTGCCACGCTCTGGGTCGCCGGCCTCGGCTCTCAACGCGAGTCTGTTCACAGTCGCGGCGTTGTTGTCTGTGGCGTCAGCTTATCAGGGCGTCCAAAGTACGTGGACGGAGAGCCGCCCCTTATTTTACGTTTGCCCTCGTTCAGAGCCGCCGTACTTTGGTTTGTACGACCAGCTAGGAATAGGCCGCGGTGAAAAGCCGGTCCAGGTACTCAAGCAGCTCAACTGCCCGCGCTGGGAATTGGAGGGTGCCACAACGTATGCTGAAGTACCAGCGATGCAACACAAAGTAATGGCAAACTTTGATGACAAGATCATGCTCATAGGGTATGATTTGCCGGCACGACGTGCCAGGGCAGGAGAGTCATTCCCGATCACAGTGTATTGGCAGAAATTGTCCGATACGAAGGAAAACTATTTCCAGTCTAATCAATTGTTAGATGTGCAGCTCAGGAGGATGGGGGGCGTTGACCGCCGGCCCATGAGGTCGCACACGGCGTGTTGGGATATGGACGAAGTGTTGGCAGACCATTATAGCGTGCCAGTCTATGCCGAAGCGACAGATGGCGTATACTATTTGATGATCGGGATGTATCAAGGGTTAAGCGAGCAAGCGACTTACTTGCCGCTTGTACACGAAGGCCGCCGACAGGAAGTCGCCAATGTGACCATTGGCCCGATCAAAGTAGGCGGCCCGCCGCCCGGCACTGTGGTGAACAGTTGTTCGCCCAAACACCGGGTAAACATTTCTCTGGGAGATGTGATCCAATTGGTCGGCTATGACTTGACACAGAGGGAGCAGTCTCTTCAGTTGAGGGTGTGTTGGCAGAGCATCGCCCAGACTGAGAACAATTACACGGTTTTTGTCCACTTGCTGAATCAGAGCGGCGAAATGGTAGCTCAGATGGATCAGCCCCCGCTGCAGGGGGCGTACCCGACCGCTGTATGGGACCCGGGCGAAATTGTCCCCGACGACATTGCTGTGCCTTTGCCGCAGGCATTGTCGGGCGGGGAATATATCCTGGAGGTCGGCCTGTATGACCCGATTTCCGGCGAACGTTTGTGTGTCTCCGACTGTTCGACAGATGCCATCAGATTGCCGACAACTGTTATTGACAACCGCTAGACTGGGGAGCTCGTCTTTTTGAAAACGGGCGACGGAACAAAAGCTAACACAGCGATATATACAACGATCGCTTTTTGGATCGTAATTCTTGGACTCGCGTTCCTTTTTGTGATATGGCGGGAACGATGTATCATTCCCTTCGGCTGGCATCCAGACGAAGGCGCCCATGTCATGTCGGCCTTTTGGTTGAGCAAGGGGTACTCCCTTTACTCTGAAGTGCAAGTCCGTTTATACCCTGCTGCGTTGGAGTTTCTAGGGGGTATTTTCCGCATCTTTGAACCAAGCCTGCACCTGGCACGTGTCGCGTGTATTGCTTCAGGAGCGTTGTATCTGCTCACTGTCGGAGTAACCAGCCGGCATCTTTCGGCGTGGGTAGCAGGCGTGGCATCGGCGGGATTTGTTGTTCTGGACCAACAGTTGTTTGAAGCGGCAGGATTGGCCCTGAGCGAAGTCCCTACTCTGGCGGCTGCGGCCCTCTCAGTTATGCTGGCATTGAGATATCTGGAAACCGGCCGCCGAGCTTACCTTTGCGGCGCGAGCCTGATATGTGGTGTCAGTTTGCTTGCGAAGCCTCTTATGCCCTTTCTGCCTCTCTGGCTGGCAACCGTGATTTGTGCAGCCAATTGGAAGATAAAAACTCAAATGCCATCGCTGAACAAGCGATTTGTTGCAGACAGTGCAATGGCTATAGCGTTTTTGGGCTTGCCTCTGGCACTCTGTCTAATAATCTATATTCCCTCTGATTTTGTGGAAACTACGCTTCTGACTATTGTAAGGCTGAGAGATGATTATCCGTGGAAGCCGATCGCCAATCTGAATCTGGTCTGGGATTACCTCCGTGGTTATTGGGGTGTTCTGTTATTAGCGCTGGCCAGTGCCGTGTTGCCTGCTAGGTCTGATCAAAACAGGCTTTATCGTATGGCGTTACTCTGGCTATTGTTGGCTTTCAACCTGCTGTTTCTCGTATTACACTCGCCCTTGTTTGACCGGCACTGTACTGTTTTGTCGCTGCCTCTGGTCCTGTTAGCGGGCGTCTCTATATCCTCTTGCACTGATGTCAGTCACTTGTCGAAAACCCCGTACCGTTGGATTGGGGGTGCGTTGGTAGTTCTGGTGACAGTGGTGTTTGTCGCGACTACGGCACCTCGCATGGTGGCATGGTGCAATTCTCGAACCAGATATGAACAAGGTGGGCCAGAAGCGGCAGCCATCCGCCTGCTGGAGCAGGTCACTTCTCCCTCAGAGCTCGTTGTTTCAGATGACCTGGCTTTGGTTTTCTTGAGCCAACGGCGAGTACCCCCTCGGTTGAGCGATATGTCCCATGCGCGGAACTACAGTGGGCATTTGACCGGGCTTCAGGTTATCGCGGAAGTCGAGAAATATGATATCCAGGCAGCCATCCTGTGGACGGACCGTTTGGATGAACTGTGGGAGTTCGTCTGGTGGGCAGAGAGACATTTCGTCAGCGTCACCGACTTCGGCGAAAGGCGACGTATACTGTATGGTCGCCGTTACGACAGCGTGCAGAATATTGCGGGCTTTCATCCGTCATCTGGTTTGTTACTGAACGAATCCGTCAGATTGATCGGGTATCGCCTCGAGCCCAACGAGCTGCGCACATCGAACAAGGTTCGGCTCGTTCTATACTGGCAATGTATTGCTCCTCTGGACAAGGATTACACGGTTTTTGTGCATCTCGCAGATGCTGCGGGCACACCTCTGAGCCAGGGAGATGGTCCACCAGTCCGCGGTTTGTATCCTACGTCTGGTTGGCAAGCGGGCGAGATTCTCGCCGACGTGCATGAACTGCCCGTTGATGCCAAGCTCCCGCCGGGTGAGTATCAGCTATTGGTTGGCTTGTACACCATAGAGCCATCGGGAATACAGTCGAGCCCACCTGTTCGTCTAACTACGGTCGACGTCGGCCCCATTGGTCAGTGAGAAAGGAAATTTAGTTTAGTTGGATGATTGGCTGACCAGAGTGCTCTTAGTGCTCCTTTTTCTGTTTTTCGCCTGGTACTTCATTGGCAAACGAATGAACAAGCAACGCGCCTTTCACTTCATGGCGGCGTTGAGAAGCATCTTTTCGGAAGAATTAGGAGGCAAAGCGGCTTTCAAATCCCAGGAATACCTGGTTGTCGTAGACCCTGTCGCGCCCTACGCCAGTGTGGACTTGCGGTTGATGCTGGAAGCGCGAGACATTATCGTGCTGTGGCTGTTCGACCATTTCGCCCGTGGGAAACGTGACCAATTTGTCCTGCGGGCCAGGTTTCAGGCCGAACCGAAGCACGATCTGTTGGTCGCCGACCCCACTTCATCGTTTGGGCAGATCTCGCTGAATCACGCCCGACAGAAAGGTCTATACATCGAAAACACTCAGGGTGCAGATGGCCGGGTCCTGGCCTTTGCCGCCTCCAGCGGAGCGCACAAGAAGATGGCCGGCCACCTGGCCCGTGCTGTACTGCAACAAAGATGGCCCGTCGCCGTGATTTCGTTCGATAAAGACCGTCCCCATCACCTGGTAGCCGTTTGCGCCATGTCGCCCGAAAGCTTCGTCCCCGATTTTTTCCGGCGGGTCCGCCGATTGGCAGTTGAGGTCTCGAAATAACCCATTTGCTCCTACACTGTGATGTGATATACTTGCACCATGTAACAGGTGCCATGCCAAAATCATCGGCGGGGAGACGGACCCGAGTGAATGCCATTGACGTGCTGATTATGCTTGTTCTGTGCGCCGGCGCCTTGATCGGCTTCTATCATGGACTGGTGAGGACGGTGTTTCATACCGTGCTGCTCTACGGGGCGACGGTCGTGGCCGCCTTCTCCTATCCAGCCCTCGCAAGAGCTTTGGTTGTCCTCTTCCCGACTGCCAGCTTGCAGTTGCGTCATGCTGCGGCGTTCTTATTCATTCTGTTGCTGCTGTTCAACATGATTGCGTTCAGCGTCCGGGCTCCGTTCAAAAGCCACGGTCCTTTCTTACCGGCCCTGTTCGACAAATTGTGCGGCATGGGAGCTGGCTTCTTCATGGCTGGAGTGTGGATTGGGGTCGGCCTGCTGATTGTGGATTTCCTGCTTTCGGTATCGTGGGTCAAATGGGAGCCTCTTCGGTACAGCCTGTATTTCCTGTTGGCGGACTCCTTCTTAGCCGGGGTAGTGCGCGGACTGTTGCCTTATGCGGTGGCGACCCTAAAGCCGTGGTTCGCGCCGTTCGGTGGACTGCCCAGGCTGTTTATCCTCCAGTGACTTGCCCTGCATAGCTTTGCGCGCCCACACCAGATTTATCAGGACATTGAGAGTATGCACGAAAAAGATTTAGAGACGCTCGAATTTTTCAAGATTCTTGAGCTATTGGCCCGGCACACGTCATTTCCGGCCAGCAGGGAACTGGCCCTAAACCTGCGCCCATCGGCCGACCCGGCAGAGATAGAGACATGGCAAAGGGAAACGCGCGAGGCCTGTTCCCTTCTGAACGCTCAGGGCGATGTCTCAATGGGTGGCGTGCACGATGTCCGCCCTCTTGTGAAGAACGCGCTGAAAGGGCTTATCCTGCCTCCGGAAGAATTGCTGAACATCCGTGACACACTGGTCAAAGGGCGGACCCTGAGGCGATACCTGGGCCGGTTCGGAACAGAATATCCTCTCCTGTCGAAAATGGCCTTGCTCATTGAAGAATGTTCTCACGTGGCCGCCGAAATATCGCGGTGCATTGATGAACGTGCGGAGGTGGTTGATTCGGCCAGCCCGGAACTGGCGCGAATTCGCCGGGAGATGGTTGCGGTCCAGGAACGCTTAATGGAGAGGTTGCGTCGCTTCCTGACCTCGGCGGAATACTCTGGTTATTTACAGGAGCAAATCATCACACAGCGCCATGGCCGTTATGTCATCCCGCTCAAAGCCGATTTCAAAGGCCGTATCCCTGGCTTGATTCATGACGAATCGGGCAGCGGAGCGACTTTGTTCATCGAGCCTTTGGCGACGGTGGAGATCAACAACGCCCTGCGCGAGCTGCAGATCGACGAGCAGCGAGAGGTCAATCGTATCCTGGGAAGTTTGTCAGCGTTGGTGGCTGATGAAGGAGATTTCATCAGCCGAACCGTGGAGGTGTTGGCTCGCCTTGACCTGATACTGGCAAAAGCGCGATATGCCCTTGAGACCCGTGCCGAGCCGCCGACGCTGGTCCCGTGGGAGTCTCCGCACGCAGACCGTAAGCACGCTCACCATCAGGCCGCTGCTGAGAATGTGGTTTTACACCCTGGCTCGACCATTCGGTTGCGCAAAGCCAGACACCCACTGATTCCCGCCGATAAGGTGGTGCCGATTGATATTCATCTCAGTCCGGCCGATGGGTTTTTCATCATCGTTATCACCGGGCCAAATACAGGCGGCAAGACCGTTTCGTTGAAGACTGTTGGTCTGCTGGTCTGTATGGCCCAGGCGGGCCTGCACATCCCGGCAGCGGAGGGGTCGGCGCTTTCGGTTTTCAATGCTGTGTACGCCGACATCGGGGACGAGCAGAGCATCGAACAGAACCTGTCAACCTTCTCCTCGCACATGAGCAACCTGATCGGTATCCTGGAGCAGGCGGATGAACGCTCGTTGGCGTTGCTGGATGAGTTAGGGGCCGGCACAGACCCGGTTGAAGGCTCGGCGTTGGCTCGCGCCATACTGTCCTTCTTGTCGCGGCGCGGCGTTACGACTCTGGCCACCACCCATTACTCCGATCTGAAGGTCTACGCCCACACGACGCCCGGTGTGGTCAATGCCAGCGTGGAGTTCGACATCGAAACGCTCTCACCCACGTATGAGCTCAGCATTGGCCTGCCCGGCCGGAGCAATGCCTTTGCCATTGCTCAACGTCTGGGCCTGGACCCGGCCATCATCGAAGAGGCGCAGGCGTCTCTTTCGCCCGATACATTGGAAGCGGAAGGACTGCTGGCCGAATTGAAGGAAATCCATCGCCGTTCGGCTGCCGACCTGGCCGTGGCCCGCGAGTCTCGTCAGAAGCTCGAGGAGCAGACCGAAGAGCTGCGCCGTCGTCTGCTGGATATTGAGGAGGAACGGCAGCGCATTCTTCGGGAAGCGCATCAACAGGCTCAGGAGGAGTTAGAGGCTTTGCGCAAGGAAATCGCTCGCGCCAGGCATAGTCTCCGCCCATCGCCTGAGACGGGCTTGGTGGATGCGCGTCCGGTGCAGGATATCACCGCAGCGGAAAGGATCGCTGCCGGCCTGAAAGAACGTGTGCGCGACCTCAGTCCGCAGACACGCCGGCAAGACGTTCCGGAAGAGCCGATCGGGGAGGGAGATATAGTCTGGGTACCAGGGCTGAATTCCAAAGGGGAAGTCATCAGCATCTCTGGTCAGAGCGCAGAGGTGCAGGTTGGTCAGTTTCGCGTTCAGTTAGACAGGAACAAACTCAGGCGAACCGCTGGCACAGATGCCAAACCAGTCGCAGTTCCTGAACGAGAACGGCCGGTCCGGGTGGCGACCCGTCGCGCGATTCAACCTTCGATGGAGCTGGACCTGCGAGGCTGGCGAGTTGAGGATGCGCTGATCCGCCTGGAACGCTACCTGGACGATGCCTACCTGAGCGCGCTACCCTGGGTTCGGGTCATTCATGGTCGAGGCACTGGCGCGCTGCGAAAGGCGGTGCGTGAAACGCTGTCTATGCATCCCCTTGTGTCCTCTTTCCGATCAGGGAACATAGACGAAGGCGGAGATGGCATTACGCTGGTAGAGTTGGCCAAAAGATAAGCCTGCAAAGATATGGTTTCTTCACTTTGGTTGAGGATTGGTAGAAGTAAGGTAAAATTCGTTGACAGTCGAATGGGGTTATGGTATACTAAATGTGAACTTTTGGTAAAACGATGGTCAGAGGTTTATCCGTTCTGATTGAAGGGATAAATAATTGGAGCAAAGGGCCCTCTCAAAGCGGCTGTTCTGTGCCTTTGCAATATGGATGTTGTTTATTTCTGTTGTGGCTTATGCGCAGGAACCAGAGAAGCGTTTCTTCCCTGAAAGCGGCAAGACAGTGGCGGGGCCATTCCTGCAGTTCTTCGACGAGCACGGAGGCCTGGACATCTTTGGCCCGCCCATCAGCGAAGAGCTGGTTGAAGACGGAGTGCGAGTACAGTATTTTCGCAACCTCCGTCTTGAGTTACATCCGGAAAACCCGCGCCCCTACCGTGTTCAGCCGGGTTTACTCGGTGACTTGCTGGGCAAGCCCCAGCCTCCTATCCCATCTGCCCTGATCCCCCTGGCTGACAACCCCGATGAACGCTACTATCCGCAGACTGGCCACACGGTCAAGCAGGGATTCCTGGCCTTCTTCGATTATTACGGCGGGCTGGATTTGTTTGGCTACCCGATAAGTGAAATGATCGTCGAAGCTGATGGACGTGTGACGCAATGGTTTCAGAAGGCGCAATTGGAATGGAAACCCGGCCCGGCGGGGGGACAAATACGCCTGACCGCGTTGGGCGAAATGGCCTATAAGCGGAGATATCCAGACCTGGCACAGGTGCCAGCCGAGACTCCAGAAAGCCCGGCCACGCAATCTTTTGGTTTGGATATGGGCGCATCGGCCCCGCCTGGCATCATGGGAGGCCTCACGCCTAAGGCTCTAAAGGCGACTATTTCGTTGCAAAACGCAGTTACGGGTGGCTTTAACCCTGGCTATCAACAAGTGTTCGTCTACGTGACAGATGAAAACGATGTCGGCGTGCCCGACGCTTTCGTCCAGTTGACGGTAAGTTCTCCGGCGGGGAAACACATTATTGCCATGCCTCCTACCGACCGAACTGGGCTAACCAAGGTCTCATTTGAGATAGGGCGGGTTGAGCCGGGCTCGAATGTCATTGTATCCGCCCTGGCATCCTACGGCGGTCAAGTGGCCAGCACCGAAACTTCGTTTCGTTCTTGGTACTAACTACTCCCAGCCAATGATCCAGGCGCAAGCTCCGGCCAGCAAGATGGTCGCCACGATGAGTGCAGCCCACTGATGGGGCAGAAATCCCACATCTTTAGCAGCCCACACAACCATCGCAACCATCCCGATGGCCAAAACGAGCCATGACAATAGTCGAGGATGCCTCCCGAAAAACTCTTTTATGTCTGTCATTGCGTGGCACATACCCCCTAAATCGGCATGATGACCCGGTCCCGTCGCAACCGTTTCACCCAGACCCGGTTCTGGTCTGCTGTCATGAACGATGCAACAACTTCGGCCCATATCTTGTCCAATTCGGCCAGCGTTTTCTGTTCGTAGCCAGACTGATCCAACAAAGGTTCCAGAACTTCGCGCCCCTTTTCAGTCGCCAGCACCGCGGAGATCTCGCACTCCAATTCTCTGGCTGCCCGTTCCAGTTCGTTGAGCAAAGGGGGCACCAGAGCTCCGGCTTCACGCGCAGGATAAACGTAAAAATCATCAGCACAGTTGACCAGGTTCTCCGTTTGCCATCCCACCAGAGCAGCACCTCGACGTGAAATGGCCAACAAATACCCCTTTTGGAGCAACATGTGTGCTGCGTCCGCTTTGCCAATGGGTCGTTCGCGCCAACCTGAGCTATTCACAAGGCCGACGATGGCCTCAATGTCTCCCCGTTTAGCTCGCCGAACAACGACCTTCTCGTTCATGGTGACCTGCCTTCCTTTAGCGATTGCAGAAAGATGATGTACGACTTTGAGCCATTCTGCTGTCACCTGGCGTCCCAGGTCTTGCAGACTTCCGGTGTTGTCTATGACGACATCCGCGTATGCCAGTTTGGCAGCTTGAGGTGGCTGCGCTTCGATGCGCATCATCGCCTCATGTTCAGTGAAGCCTCGCTGAGTAACCAGCCTATGCAATTGTTGCTCCACGGGCGCCGTGACGACCCATACGCTATCACAATTGCGACACATGCCGGATTCAATCAGTTTAATTGCTTCGACCACCACCACTTGCTCAGTTGCGCGTGCAATTAAAGCATCTACCGCCTGAATAACGGCGGGATGGACGATTTGCTCGAGCTGATGCAGGGCACGCGAATCCCTGAACACGATGGAGGCCAATTTGCTGCGGTCTATTTCACCGTCCGGCGTCAGAACATTTGCCCCGAACGTGCGGACGATAGCCTCTTTAACCTGCGCCTGGGCAGCCATGACCTGATGGGCCACTTTGTCCGCATCAATGACGCGCGCCCCCAGTCTGCTCAGGATATGCGCAACCGTACTCTTGCCCGTAGCGATATTGCCGGTCAAGCCAATTACATAACGGGCCGGTCGCTCAGATGGCCGGGCGCGATACGCGGGACGTGACTGTGCATCTATGTTTCCACTGGGGCAATCTCTACCCATCGAGCCAGCAGTTCCTCCAGTTTCGTCTCCAACTGACTGTATTCGCTGCCCAGCCGCCGTATTTCTTCTGGCGGCAATTGGCCTGAGGTGCTCAGTTGTTCAGCCAGTTCCTCCAGGCGGCGTTCCAGTTCCTGAATGATTCTTTCCAATTCATCTGCTTCTTGTTCCTGCTTACGCGAAGTCTGCCGTTGGCGTCGCGTCTCAGTTCGTTCTTGGCGCAAAACATCTGCTTTGCCGGCCTGCCGGGGCCGCTGTTGTTCTTCTGCGGCCCTCTGAGACAGGTAATTCGTATATCCGCCCTCATATACGCGCAATCGCTGGTCCCGTAGAACCCAAACCTGAGTAGCCAGCGCATCAACCAAATAGCGGTCATGAGAGACGAACAGTATTGTACCATCGAAGTCCAGGAGCATTTCTTCCAGTACTTCGCGCGAGGGGATGTCCAGGTGATTGGTTGGCTCATCAAGGATCAAGAAATTAGCGTGGCTCAGGACTAACCTGGCCAGGGCTACGCGGCTTCTCTCACCCCCGCTCATGTGCATCAACGGTCTGAAAACGTCATCCCCGAAGAAGAGGAAGCGGCTCAGGAAACGGCGCGCCTCACTGACGGGCATATTTTGAACGCTCAAGATTTCATCCAGCGGCGAACGTTCCATAACCAGGCCTTCGAGAGTCTGCGAGAGATAGCCCAGCCTGACGCTCTCCCCCAGGCGGACCTGGCCGGCCAATGGCGGCAATTGCCCCAATATCGTCCGCAAGAAGGTCGTCTTTCCGCTCCCATTCGGGCCGATCAGCGCGGCCGTTTCTCGCCGACGCAATATGATAGCTGGCGTGGTGAAAAGGCACAGCTCAGCAGCGCGCCTGGCGCCATTGCCCGATGTCCCCTCTTTCGCCCTGAAGCCAATCGCCAGCTCGGTGGTTTGGAGCACCAGGTCGCCGCTGCGCCCCTTGCTCTGCAGGTTCAGTCGCATGACCTTCTGCTCTCGCGGCCGTTCGATTTGCTCAAGGTGACCGAGTTTCTTCAACCGTCCACGCGCTTCCTTCGCGCGCTGACCAGCCTTATATC
>Ga0209101_1001808_pt1 | contig 15039 bp, 14 predicted proteins | sample ConPoolayeCmetaG_FD_185481 | JGI IMG/M metagenome (GOLD analysis project Ga0209101, IMG submission 185481) | Hot spring microbial mat communities from California, USA to study Microbial Dark Matter (Phase II) - Cone Pool mat layer C metaG... ...
CCTTCTGGGAATCGTGATCGTTCTGATGGCCGAAGCCTTCAACTCGGCGATCGAGTTTCTATGCGATCGCATCTCCCCGGACTTTCACCCTTTGGTCAAGAAGGCCAAGGATACGGCAGCGGCCGGTGTTTTGATGGCCGCCATGCTGGCCGTGGCGATCGGAATCGGGATCTTTGGACCCCGGGTGATTCGAGCGGGAGGCGGCTATTCGCCGATTCCTTCGAACAGAACGGTGGAAAGATAGCGTTCGCCGGCGTCGGGAAAAATCACGACAATCGTTTTACCGGCAAAGGCCTCTTCGGCGGCGAGACGAACGGCGGCAACGGCGGCCGCCCCACTGGAAATGCCCACCAGAATTCCTTCTTCCCGGGCGATCCGCCGGGCCATGGCGATGGCCTCATCCGAGGTTACCCGTTCGACCCGATCCAGGAGAGAGAAGTCGAGAATGTCGGGAATGAAGTTGGCCCCTATTCCTTGGATTTTATGAGGCGAAGGCTTAAGTTCCTGACCGGCTAGTTTCTGGGTAATGAGTGGGCTTTCGGCCGGTTCGACTGCGACCGAGAAGAGAGGTTTTCCGCGAACCCGTTCAAAATAGCGGGAGACGCCGGTGATCGTCCCGCCGGTGCCCACGCCGGCCACCAGGACGTCCACTTGACCGTCGGTGTCGTTCCAGATCTCTGGGCCGGTCGTCGTCTCGTGAATCGCGGGATTGGCGGGGTTTTTGAACTGCTGAGGCATGAAATATCGGCTGGGATCGGAAGCCACGATCGCTTCCGCCTTTTGGATGGCTCCTCGCATCCCATCAGCGCCGGGGGTCAGGACAAGCTGGGCTCCTAAGGCGGCCAGGACACGACGGCGTTCGAGGCTCATGGTCTCCGGCATCGTGAGCGTCAGGCGATATCCCCGGGCGGCCGCCACATACGCCAGCGCAATACCTGTGTTCCCGCTGGTGGGTTCGACGATTTCGACGCCGGGTTTGAGGGTCCCCCGTTTTTCGGCGTCCCAGATCATGGCGGCACCGATTCGGCATTTGACGGAATACGCAGGATTACGGCCCTCGATCTTGGCGAGAAGGGTGGCGCGTGTTTGTCCACCAATCCGGTTGAGACGAACAAGAGGCGTTTGGCCGATGGATGCGGCATTGTCAGGATAGATACGGCTCATGGCGTTCCTTGCGGGGTTAAGCACTTACGGCACGGCGGAGGGCTTGGTCAATGTCGGCTTGAAGATCCTCCAGGTCCTCAAGTCCAACCGAAAGGCGGATATATTCGGGCGTGACGCCGGAGGCCCGCTGTTCCGCTTCGGACAGCTGTTGGTGGGTTGTGGAGGCAGGATGGATGACAAGGGTTTTGGCATCGCCGATATTGGCGAGATGGGAAAGGAGGCGAACCGAATTGATGAAGCGTTTGCCCGCTTCGACGCCTCCCTTGATGCCGAAGCCGATGAGGCCGCCGAAGCCACGTTTGAGGTAACGAACGGCGTTGGCGTGGGCCGGATGGGAAGGCAGCCCGGGGTAGAGGACCCACTCGACCAGCGGATGCGATTCCAGCCACTGCGCAAGGGCCAGCGCATTGGCGGAATGACGCGCCTGCCGGAGAGGGAGGGTTTCTAGACCTAGCAGAAACTGATGGGCGTTGAATGGACTCAACGCAGCGCCGGTATCCCGCAGCCAGACGGTCCGGGCGCGAACGGCAAACGCGATGTTTCCCATGCCTGGCACGTTCCCGAAGGCGTCCCAGAAGATCAGTCCGTGATAGCTGGGATCGGGTTCGGTATAGTCTGGAAACTTTCCGTTGTTCCAGGCGAAACGGCCTCCATCGACCAGGATTCCGCCCAGCGAGGTCCCATGACCGCCGATGTATTTGGTGGCGGAGGAGGCAAGGATGTCCGCGCCGTGATCCAACGGGCGAATCAAACCGATGCCGATGGTGTTGTCTACGATGAAGGGTATGCCGGCTTCATGAGCGATTTTAGCGATGGCCTCAAAATCGGGGACATCCAGCTTGGGATTTCCGATGGTCTCTGCGTAAAAAGCCCGTGTCCGCGGAGTCAATGCCGCTCGAAAGGCCTCGGGATTCTGGGAGTCCACAAACGTCACCTCGCGGCCCAGTTTGGGGAACGTGTAGTGGAACAGTTGATAGGTTCCGCCGTAAAGATTGTTGGCCGAGACGATATGATCCCCCGGACGGGTGACATTTAGGATGGCATAGGTAATCGCGGCCATGCCGGAGGCCACGCCCAAGGCAGCCACTCCGCCTTCCAAAGCGGCCACCCGTTGCTCGAAAACGTCGGTGGTAGGATTTTGAAGCCGGGTATAGATGTTGCCAAACTCGCGAAGCGCGAAAAGATTGGCCGCATGATCCACATTCTTGAAGAGATAGGAAGTGGTCTGATAGATGGGAACGGCTCGAGCGCCCGTTGTCGGATCTGGTTTTTGTCCAGCATGAAGCGCTTTGGTGAAATCTCCACTCATCGTTCTAAACCTATTTGTTGTGTTGTCCTATATACGAGTAAAACAATAGACAATTTGGAGAATATCCTAGAGCCAATCATTTGTCAACAATTTTGAAAGTTTTTATATTTCGAATGTGATGGCATTGACTTCGTTTTGGCGTTTTCGTGCCAAGAAGACGACAGTTTCAAGTGTGATCGAGCGGAAAAGTCGTTCGATCTCTTCGCTCAGATTCCGCCATACGTCTCTTGCCGCACACTGCTCCGAGCGGACACACTGATTTTTCGAATAGACACAATCCACCAGTTCAAAGGTCCCTTCCAAGGGCACCACGATATCGTATAACGTTATCCCTGAAGAGGGACGAGCCAACTGATAGCCCCCGCGAGCGCCTCTCGTGACACGGACCAAACCTGCCGATTTCAAAACATTAATGACCTGCCACAGATATTTTTCCGAAATGCCCTGACGTTCGGCGATCTCGTGAAGAGTCACCGGACCATCCGATTCGTGAAGGGCAATATCTACCATGATCCTCAGCCCATATCGCCCCTTAGTCGAGATTTTCATCCTGGTTCTTTCCTGAAAAAGCCGCTATAGTATATGGAATCACTGGAAACACTAATGGTATCAGCTTGTGAGGTCAAGACGATTATTAACCCAGGTGCCACGAAGGCGGAGTTGTTGGAGGCCCTTCGTTGGCAGGGGGAGGAATTGGAAGCCCTCTATCGGGCTGCGGATGAATGCCGCCGCCGACATGTCGGCGAAGAGGTCTATATCCGGGGGATTCTTGAATATTCCAACATATGTGCTCACAACTGCGCCTACTGTGGCATTCGGGCGGGTAACCGAAAGGTCCGACGGTATCTCATGACAGAAGAAGAGATGGTGGAATGTGCGGAAAAGATTGCCCGAGGTCCGGCAACGACCATCGTGCTCCAGGCTGGCGAGTCTCAGACCCTGCCGGATCAGGCCCTGGGGCGTGTCATTCAAGCCATCAAAGCGCGAACGCCGCTGGCGGTGACCGTTTCCGCGGGCGTTCGTTCAGAGTCCGTTTACCGCTTCTGGCGTCAATGCGGGATGGACCGATATTTGATTCGCTTTGAAACGAGCGATCCGGAGCTCTATCGGCGCGTTCATCCGGATTCCACGCTCGAGGAGCGCCTGGAAGCGATTGCCGCGCTCAAACGAGCCGGGGTCCAGACGGGCAGTGGCTTTCTGATCGGATTGCCTGGCGAAACGATCGAAACCGTGGCCTGTAATCTTCTCCTGGCCCGGGACCTTGACCTGGATATGATCGGGGTCGGACCCTTTATCCCACATCCCGATACTCCTCTGGCCGGTGCCCGCAACGCCTGGGCGGATGATCTCTCCATGTTCTACCGTGTGCTGGCGATCCTCCGTCTGCTGTGCCCCTTCGCCCATATTCCTGCCACGACAGCGTTCGACGCGGTGTTTCCGAACCAAGGGCGGGACCTGGCGCTGCAACGCGGAGCAAATGTCTTCATGACGAACCACACGCCCGACCGCTACCGTCGTGACTATCTTCTTTATCCGGGAAAACCATGCGCCGACGAGAGTGACGATGCCTGCAACGCCTGCATCCGGGCCCGGCTAGCCCGGCTCGGTCGTCCCGTCGGGAAGGGACCGGGTCATTCCTTGCTTCATCCTCCAGCCGCTCCGGAACCAAAAAAGGAACCGCGCCCATGAATGTCGAACAGATCGCCCCTGAAATCACCCGAATCCGGCAATCGCTGGGGGATTCGTTGCTGATTTTAGGTCATTATTATCAAAGGGATGAGGTTTTGGCCCATGCGGATGCCGTGGGCGACTCCCTGGAACTGGCCCGCCGGGCGGCGGATGCTGGACGGGCTCGGCGCATTGTGTTTTGCGGCGTTCATTTTATGGCTGAGTCGGCTGATCTCCTCGCGGGGGAGGGGAGGACCGTCTTTTTGCCCGAACCTTTCGCCTCGTGTCCCATGGCGCTGATGACGATGCCGGACGCTCTGGAGAAAGCATGGAATCGGGTGCAGCAGGTGGCGGACGATTGGGTGCCGCTGGTCTATGTGAACAGCACGGCGGCGGTGAAAGCCTTTTGCGGAGCCCATGGCGGGATGTGCTGTACCTCGGCCAACGCCGGCCGGCTTTTTCGATGGGTTCTGGAAAGCCAACGGCGTCGCCTCTTCTTCATGCCGGACGCTCATCTGGGGGAAAACACCGCTCTTGACCTTGGGCTGACGAGTGATGAGTATGCTTTTTACGATCCGTCCCAGCCGGCGGGAGGAGTGTCGGACGACGCCCTTCGGCGAATTCGGTGTTTGATCTGGAAAGGCTTCTGTATTGTTCACATCCGGTTCACGCCGGAGACGATCCGGGCGGCGCGGGCCGCTCATCCGGAGGCCCGGATTATTGTTCACCCCGAAACGCCCGCCGTGGCGGCCCGGCTGGCCGATGCCCGCGGTTCCACCTCTCAGATCATCCGCTATGTGGAGGCGTTGTCGCCGGGGAGCGTGGTGTATGTCGGGACTGAGTGGCAGTTGGTTCAGCGGCTGGCCCGCCTTCATGCGGCCCGCGGGGTTACCGTCATTCCGCTGGCCGAGTCGGTCTGCCGAAACATGGCCATGACGACGGCCGAAAAACTGCTCCGGTGCCTGCAGGAATGGCCCCGCGAATGTGTGGTCAGGGTCGAGGATCGGTGGCGAGCGGATGCTCGCCGAGCGCTGGCCCGTATGCTGGAGATTGCGCCTCCGGCGGCGCGGCCCTGAAGGGGGCTAGTTCAGCCCCGCCGCCCGCGCGGCCTCTTCCGGAGCGACGCCCCCGTTGATCACGGCGTTCAGGGCTTCGATCAATCGGTCGGGATGCGGCGAGAGGAAGATGTTCCGCCCAAAAATGACCCCCCGTGCGCCGGCGCGGATGGACTGGGCGGCCTTCTGGAGCGCGTCGAGATCGGTGGCCAGTTTTTCCGCCCCGATCGTGAAGACGGGCACGGGCGTGTTTTCCACCACCTCGTGAAAGCGCGGACCGGTAAAGAAGGTCTTGATCAGATCCGCGCCAAGTTCAGCCATGACCCGGGAGACGCGGCGGACCTTTTCGTGAACCTGGTCGGGCGTTTTTTCGGCATGTTCGACGACATAACACTCACCGATGAGGGGGATGCCCAGACGCTCTTTCTGCCGAACGGCCTCCGCGAACAGCTCGACGTTCCGGGTTTCCGCCCGCCCCGGCCCGGACGGCCTCTTCGACGGTGACGGCGAGCATGGTATCGCCCGCCCGGTAGTCGAGTGAATAGTAGAATGCGGCGGTCCAATTGAGGCGGACAACGGGCGTGGGCGCGTCGGGCGCCTCGAACCGATCCGCATGCCGCTCGAGCGCTGCGCGTGAAAGCAACATGGCGTCGGCGCGGCGGCATTGACGAAGCGCATGGTCCAGGCGTTCGAGACCGGGCTGGTAGCCATATTCCATCACATGATCCACGGCGCAAATGACGAGATTGCGTTTTCCGCGGAAGAGGCGATTAAGCCGGATCTAGATGCCCGAGTTCATGACCGAATTGCTTTCCGCCTCGTACCTTAGCGGATTTAGTCTTCCTTTTCCATCCTTTTGCCCGCCCGGTCGCCTCCGTATTCCTTTCGCGTCTCGGCGACTGAAAGCGAGCCGCGCCGTATCGTTCTTGACAGGGGAATCGGAGTTATCATAATAAGCCCTTTTTCTAGCCGACAGGAAAGGTAGCCTATGGACTTGGATCCCCGCGTGATGAAGGATTGGGAAATTGCGGCCGCGGCCGAACCACGCTTGAAACCGTTTTCCCGCCTGGCGGCAGAAATGGGGTTTCTCGAAGAGGAGATGATCCCCTATGGCCGGCTGATTGGAAAGATTGCCTACCGCCCGGCCATCGCGCGTCTGAGCAATCGCCCGCAGGGCTATTACGTGGATGTGACCGCGATCACGCCAACCCCTCTTGGCGAGGGGAAAACCACCACCACCCTGGGTCTGGTGGAGGGGTTGGGCAAGCTTGGCCAGAGGGTCAGCGGCGCCATCCGACAGCCAAGCGGGGGGCCCACCTTCAACATCAAAGGATCCGCGGCCGGCGGCGGTCTTGCTCAGTGCCTTCCGCTGGTGCCCTTCTCTTTCGGTCTGACCGGCGACATTGATGCAATCGCCAATGCGCACAACCTGGCCATGGTCGCCCTGACGGCCCGCATGCAGCACGAGGCCAATTACGACGATGCACGCCTGGCCCGTCTGGGACTCCGCCGCCTGGATATTGATCCCAAACGGGTCATTTTCCGATGGGTCATTGACTTCTGCGCTCAGGCCCTCCGCCACATCACCATCGGCAAGGGCGGACCGATGGATGGCGTCGAAATGGAATCGGGCTTCCAGATCACGGTGTCCAGCGAAGTCATGGCGATCCTGGCCGTCGCGGAGAGCTTGGCCGATCTTCGGCAGCGGATCAGTCGGATCGTGGTCGCTTACGACCGGCAAGGGCGGGAGATCACGACTCGGGATCTGGAGGTGGATGGGGCCATGACCGCCTGGCTCCTGAACGCCATCAATCCCACGCTTCTCCAGACTCTGGAAGGCCAGCCTGTCTTTGTCCATGCCGGCCCCTTTGCCAACATCGCGATTGGCCAGAGCTCCATCATCGCCGACCAGCTCGGCACCCGCCTGAGCGATTATCACGTCACGGAAAGTGGGTTTGGCGCTGACATTGGATTCGAAAAATTCTGGAATCTCAAGTGCCGGTTCTCCGGCCTTACCCCCAACGCCGTCGTTCTGGTGGCAACCGTCCGGGCGCTCAAGATGCACGGCGGCGGCCCGGAAGTGAAACCCGGCAAAAAACTCGATGAGGCCTATACCCGGGAGAATCTGGCGCTTCTTGAGAAAGGGTGTGAAAACCTGGTGGCGCATCTTGAGATTGTCAAAAAAAGCGGAATCCGGCCGGTCGTGTGCATCAACCAGTTTCCGACCGATACCCCAGCCGAACTCCAGCTTCTCCGTAAGGTGGCGGAACAACAAGGCGCCTACTGCGCGGTATCCAGTCACTGGCTCCGCGGCGGGGAAGGGGCCCGCGAGCTGGCGGAAGCCGTCATGGCGGTTTGCCAGGAACGGCATCCGTTCCGTTTCCTCTATGACTGGTCGCTTCCCCTCCGACAGCGCGTCGAAATCATCGCCCGGGAGGTCTATGGGGCAGACGGGGTCAGCTACACGCCTGAGGCGGAGGCCAAAGCCCGCGCCATCGAAGCCGATCCGGCAAGCGCGAAGATGGGAACCTGCATGGTCAAGACACATCTCAGCCTTTCCCATGATCCGGAGCGCAAGGGCCGTCCACGGGGATGGATCCTTCCCATTCGCGACATTCTTGTGTATCGCGGAGCAGGATTTATCGTCCCTGTGGCCGGGGACATCAAACTCATGCCGGGAACCTCGTCGGACCCCGCCTTCCGCCGGATTGATGTTGATGTCGAGACCGGTTTGGTAAAAGGACTCTTCTAACCCCAGGAACGCCTGTGAAAGATCACATCGCCCGCCGCATCTACCACATCGAGGTTCTGACGCCCAAACAGGCCAGCGAGACGCTGGACGATGATTTGCAAAAGTTCGCCGAGAAGTACACCAAGGTGCTGGAAGCCGGCTACATGGCTTGCATCACCGACAATCCCATGGGCAACCTCTCCTTCCAGGCCACTGAAGTGATTCCTGAACTGGGGCTCCCCGTTCCGCCGGAGCAGGTGATGATTCATCTCAACACCTTCCATACGCGCGAACAGCTCGATGACATTCTTGACACCGCCGCCCGCCTCGGCGTCCGCTACCTGTTGACGGTCACGGGCGACGGAAGCGAGCGACTGCCCAAGTTGACCGGCGAGGCCATCGGGATGGAGGTGCGGACCGTCACCTCGGTCGAATTGATGAAGTACATTCAGAAACGCCATCCGGGGGTCTTTACGATGGGTGTGGCCTTCAATCCCTACGAGCCCCAGGACCACGAGATGGAAAAATTGCATCGGAAGATCGAGGCCGGCGCTTCCTTCATTATCACGCAGCCGATTCTCGGAGAGGACGCACGAGTCCGGAAGGCGGCGGCGCTGGGTCTGCCTCTCGTTGTGGAAGCCTGGATGTCCAAGAAGATCAGTCTCATCTCCCAGTGCGTGGGATACGAGATTCCGGAGGATACGCCGTACGACCCGATCGAGAATCTCAAATCTCTGATCCAGCTCTATCCCGACTGTGGTTTTTACCTCTCCATGCTGGGCATGAAGACGCAATTGCCGGTGATTCGGGACCTTTGGAAATAGGAGACGAGCGATGGCCGCACACCTGTTGGACGGAAAGGCCACAGCGGAACGGATGCGTGCCGCCCTTCATCGCGAGGTGGAGGCTCTCCGCGCCCAAGGAGTGATTCCCGGTCTTGGCGTTCTCTTGGTGGGCGACAATCCCGCCTCGGTCTCCTATGTGACGGCCAAACAGAAAGCCTGCACCGAGATCGGCCTCTATTCCGAGGAGCACCGATTGCCAGCGAGTGCCCCCCAGGCGGCACTCCTCGATTGGGTCCGCCGTATGAACGACGATCCACGCATTGACGGCATTCTCGTCCAACTGCCGCTTCAGCGCCACCACGATGAAGAGGCCATTATCCTCGCCATCGCTCCCGAAAAGGATGTGGACGGATTCCATCCGATTAATGTCGGTCGAATGATGCTCGGCCAGGAGTCCTTTTGGCCGTGTACGCCTCACGGAGTCCTTCAGCTTCTGGCCCAGAATGGGATATCTACCGACGGAGCCCATGTGGTGGTGGTGGGGCGGAGCAATATCGTCGGAAAGCCGCTGGCCGTGCTCCTGATGCAGAAGCATGCGCTGGGCAACGCCACCGTGACGGTTTGCCATACCGGCACCCGGAATCTCGGCGATTACACCCGGCAGGCGGATATCCTCATCGTCGCCGCGGGTCGCCCGCGGACCGTCACGGCCGATATGGTTCGGGAGGGAACCGTGGTGGTGGATGTCGGGGTGAACCGGATACCGGATTCCACCCGAAAGGCCGGATTCCGCCTGGTGGGCGATGTGGATTTTGACGGGGTGCGGCAAAAGGCGGCATGGATCACGCCTGTCCCCGGCGGCGTCGGACCCATGACCATCACCATGCTTCTTCACAACACCATTCGCGCGGCGCAACGCCGCGCGGCCAGGAGGCACGGATGAGCAACGAGACGCCCCGGCCGGATTACAAATCGGCCTACCGCACGATCGTGGATGAGTTCTTTCCACCCCGCCTGGAGATGCGATTCAGCGGAGATGGCCGCGACATAACCCTGACCTTCGAAAAGAAAACATGGTCCATCGGAGGCGAGGAAAAAGGCCTGCGCTACGGTGAAAACCCAGGACAGCAGGCGGCTCTCTATCGCCTGACGGCCGGAACCCTCTCGCTCGGTGACGTGCAGACCCTGCAACCGGGGCGCCCGCTCGTGTCCGACGTCGAACTCCTGCAGTCGGGCAAGCATCCCAGCAAAATCAATCTCACGGACGCGGACAACGCCCTGAACATTCTGCGCTACCTGATGGCGGAGCCCTGCTGCGTCATCGTCAAGCATAACAACCCCTGTGGCGTGGCCAGGGGGGCCACCCTGGCCGAGGCGTACCAGAAGGCCTTCCTGGCTGATCGCGTGGCCGCCTTTGGCGGCGCCATCGCCTTCAACCGCGAGGTGGACCGTGACACGGCCGATCTTGTGCTCGAACAGTACGCCGAGGTCATCGTGGCACCCGAGTACGCGCCGGGCGTACTGGATCGCTTCGCCCAAAAAAAGAACCTGCGGGTGCTTCGGATTCGGAATATGGCCCGGCTTCAGGAGTATGCAGACGCCGTGGCGCTTGATTTCAAATCGCTAGTGGACGGTGGCCTGGTGGTTCAGACCTCCTTTGTATCCCGCATCCGAACGATTCACGATTTCCAGCCGGCCGTGGCCACATGGAAAGGGCGGGAGTATCGGGTCGAACGGGCGCCCACCGAACGCGAACTTCAGGATCTCCTTTTTGGCTGGCTGGTTGAATGCGGCGTAACGAGCAATTCGGTGCTCTATGTCAAGGACGGCGTTACCGTAGGCATTGGCACCGGCGAGCAGGACCGGGTGGGGGTGGCCGAGATCGCGAGGGATAAGGCCTACCGGAAGCTGGCGGACCGGCTGGCATGGGAGCAGTGGAAGACGCCGTATCATAATCTCACGGATCCCGGGAAAAAGGAGGAGATAGACGCCGAAGTGCGGCGGCGGCGGGGAGGTCTGGCGGGCAGCGTTATGATCTCCGATGCCTTTTTTCCTTTCCGCGATGGGATCGAAGTCGGGCTTCGGGAAGGGGTGACGGCGGTCGCGCAACCCGGCGGCTCCGAGCGCGATTTCGAAAGCATAGAAGCCTGCAACGAATACGGAGCGGCGATGGTTTTCACCGGCCAACGTTGCTTCAAGCATTGAGGTTGGGCGATGACGGCACGTTCCGATTCTCCGTTCTGTGCGAAGGATCGCACGGTTCTCCGGCGGTTGGCCGCCCGAGTGGCCGAGCTGGCATCCCGGCCCATCGAGGCGGAAAAGCGCGAGCTGTGGACAAGGCATAACGATCTGGAGGGAAGCCGGCCTCCCATCTTCTGCGATCCGGAGAACAGTTGGCGGGAGATCCTGCCCGATCGGATTCTCGAGTGCGAGTCGCCACTGGCCCGTGAGTGGGAATGGCATTTCCGACGGGAGATCTTCTGGGGGGAGGAGATGGGCGATGACCGCGTCGTGCAAGGCGTCTTTAACATCGGATGGGTGGGGCGAATCAGCGGATGGGGCGTCGAGGCCGAGGATATTCTTCCCGATCAACACGGCGGCGCGAAACGCTGGATCCCCCCGATTGACGACCTCAACGATCTCCGCCGACTCCGATTTCCCACCGTCACCGTGGATCGCGCGGCCACCGAGCAGCTTCTGGAGACGGCACGATCCCTCTTCGGTGACCTTCTGACCGTCCGATTGCGGGCGTGGTGGTTCTGGACGCTGGGCCTGACTCAAACGGTTATTCGGCTCCGCGGCATGGATCGTTTTTTTATGGATATGATCGAAAATCCCGAGGGGGTCCATCGCCTCATGGCTTTTCTTCGCGACGGAACCGCTCATGTGTTGGATGTGCTCGAGGAGGAAGGGCTCTTTACGCTCAACCAGGAGGGAGATTACGTCGGCTCAGGAGCCTTCGGCTGGACACGCCAGCTTCCGGCAGCAGGCTTTTCCGGCAAGGTTCGATGCCGGGATCTCTGGTGTCTGGGCGAGAGTCAGGAGACGGTTGGTGTTTCGCCGGAGATGTTTGACGAGTTTGTCTTTGCCTATCAGGAACCGCTGCTTCGTCGGTTTGGCCTTGTCTGCTACGGGTGTTGCGAGCCAGTTCACGACCGATGGAACTCTCTTGCCCGACTGCCCAACCTTCGCCGGGTGAGCGTTTCTCCTTGGTGCGACCGGGCCGCCATTGCCAAGGCGGCCGGCGATCGGGTGATCCTCTCGGTCAAACCCAACCCGGCGCTGTTGGCGATGGATCATTTCGATGAAGCCCTCATTCGGCAAGATATCCGCGATGCGCTTGAGAAAATGCGGGGTGGCCGACTCGAATTCGTCATGAAGGATAATCATACGATCCGGAACGATCCGGAGCGGGTAAAGCGCTGGTGCCGAATCGTTAAGGAGGAGATCGCATGAGGATGGGGTGGCGAAACGCTGGGCTGCGCTTTGTTGTGGGCCTTGTTCTGACAGGGGTCCTACACGCCGGCGAACCGGCGCCGCTCCCACCCTTTCGAATCGTCGCCTCCTTCTATCCCATGTGGCTGGCCGTTCGGCAGGTCGCCGACGGCATCGAGGGTGTGGAGGTGGTCAATCTGACCCGCCCAACGGTCGGTTGTCTTCATGATTACGCCCTAACAACCGAGGATCTGAAACGGCTTTCCGGAGCGTCGGTCCTCGTGATCAACGGGTTGGGCATGGAATCCTTTCTCGATCGCCTTCTCCAACGTGTGCCCGTTCCTGTGATCAACGCGAGCGAAGGGCTTCCCGGCATCGAAATGCTGGAAGGGGAAGAGGAAGAAACGACAGCCCACGCCTCGGAACACGGCCATGCCCATGAGGAAGGGGTGAACCCTCATGTCTGGCTCAGCGTGACCCTTCATATCGGGCAGGTCAGCAATATTGTGGGAGGCCTTTCGCGGCTGGATCCCGCCCGGGCGGAGCGCTACCGCCTCAATGGGGAACGATATGTGGCCCAATTGGCCGATCTGCGCCGCCGCTTACGGGAGGATTTGAACGCGCTCCGGTCGAGGGCCATCATCACCTTTCATCCGGCCTTTACGTATTTCGCCCGCGAGTTCAATCTTCGGGTGGCGGCTGTGATCACACCTGACCCGGCCAACATGCCGACCCCGCGCGAAATGACTCGGCTGATCCGCCTGATCCAGGAGGAGAAGGTGCCGGCCGTCTTTCTCGAACCGACGACGCCGCCCCGCCTGGCGGAAACCCTCGTCCGGGAGACCGGCGTGCGGACGGCAGTTCTCGACCCCATCACCGTCGGGCCCGAGGATCCGGACACCTATCTGCGCCGCATGGAGCACAATGCCCGCATTTTGCGCGAGCAGCTCGGGACGGCGCCATGACCGCCCCATCCCATGAGCCCGCCGACGGGGCCCGTGTCTGCGGCGCCTGCTGTACACGGCTTGTCGGATTCGGTGTGACGATCGGGGGCCATCGGCTGCTCCGGGATATCCATCTTCACCTCCATTGCGGCGAGATGTTGGCGGTGATCGGACCCAATGGCGCGGGAAAGACGACGCTGCTGCGCGCCATCCTGGGGGAGATTCCTCATACCGGCCAGCTCACCTTTACCCCATTTCGCGCCGGAAGCCGGCGACCGCGGATCGGGTATGTTCCCCAGCGCCTGGACCTCGATCGCTCGGCCCCGGCAACGGTTCTGGATCTCTTCGCGGCCGCGCTGACCCGCAGGCCGCTGTGGCTTGGGATTTCCCGGTCGGTGCGAACCGTCGCCGAAGGAGCGTTCCACCGTCTGAGCGCTCCGTTGATGCTCGATCATCGGCTGGGACAGTTGTCAGGGGGTCAGTTGCAACTCGTGTTGCTGGCGCTCGCCCTGGCACCACGGCCTGACATTCTTCTGCTGGATGAGCCGATGTCCGGTGTGGACGAGTCAGGGATCAGCCGCTTTTATGAGGCCATTTCGAAGCTTCGTCGCGAATACGATCTGGCGATTCTGATGGTCTCCCATGATCTGGATGCAGCCGCTTCCGTTGCCGATCGGATGGCCCTGCTGGGGGAGGGGACGATCCTCCGGGAAGGCTCGCCGCGGGAGGTGCTGAACGATCCGGCGACCCGATCCTTACTCGGCTATCGGGCCGAGGTTCGGGCCTGGCCCACCATTCTTATGGAGACCCGCTCGTGCCATGCCACTGAGAGCGGCGGCCCGGAAGGGAGAGAACAATGAGCGCATGGCTTTCGACCGATGGGGGAAGCTGGTGGTCGTACGCCTTTATGCGCCATGCACTGATGGCGGTCATGCTGGTCTCCCCCCTCTTCGCGCTCATCGGAGGCCTGGCCATCAACCATCGGATGGCCTTTTATGCCGACGCCATCGGGCACGCCGCCCTAACGGGCGTTGCCATCGGCGTCCTGCTCGGTCTTCCGAATCCGGCGTCTGCTATTCTCGCGTTTTCGGTTCTGCTGGCGGTTCTCATCACCGTCTTTCGCTGGAAAAGCGCCGCTCCGACCGATGCCGTGATCGGCCTGACCATGTCCATCGCCGTTGCGGCCGGCCTGGTGATTTTGTCGCGAGGGGGACAGTTCGGCCGATATATGCCTCTGTTGATTGGCGACATATTGACCCTGACCACCGCCGATTTGGCCCGCCTGGCCTTTCTCGGCCTGCTGACCTTTCTGACGGCGCTTCGCTTTTTCAATGCCGTTTTTCTGACCACGTTGAATCCGTCACTGGCCCTCAGCCGTGGGATTCCTGTCCGGTGCGTTGAACTGGGGTTTGCCGTCTTTGTGGCGGCCGTCGTGGCGCTGTGCATCCCCTGGCTTGGTTTGCTCGTGGTGAATGCGCTGCTGATCCTTCCTGCGGCGGCGGCCCGAAATGTGGCCCGTTCGGCCGGTGCCTATTTTCTTCTGAGCGTGTTGTTCGGATGGACGGCGGGTCTGATCGGCCTCTGGGCCAGCTTTCGATTCGACACAGCGGCGGGTCCGACGCTTGTTTTGGCCGGTGGCGTGCTCTACCTTCTGACGCTTCTTATTCGCGCCCTCCGTGCGTGAAGGCGACACTGACCCCTTGACACGTTCAATAGGCTTGGCGAACACCGGCCCTTGTGGTATAAGATCACCGTGAAAGCGAAGTGTAATCCCGTGGCCGGCCACCGGAGGGCGACGCGATGAACGACGAACGGAGAGAGACCTTGGACAATTTGGCGCCTCAACAGACTGGAGAAACCGATATCCGCCCCACGGATATCGTTTTTGACTGCCCGCACTGCGGGAAAAACCTTTGCATTGACTATCACGGTGCCGGCTTGATGGTAC
>Ga0209101_1001809_pt1 | contig 15039 bp, 14 predicted proteins | sample ConPoolayeCmetaG_FD_185481 | JGI IMG/M metagenome (GOLD analysis project Ga0209101, IMG submission 185481) | Hot spring microbial mat communities from California, USA to study Microbial Dark Matter (Phase II) - Cone Pool mat layer C metaG... ...
CCCCCCGGGGGCGCCGAAAGGGTGGCCAGCAGTTAGGCACACTAACCGGCACACTTGCGGCCGTTTTCGAGGCGTTTTCGGGGGCTGCTGATGGCTTGTAAGTGCTTGATCTGGTTGATGGTGGAGCCGAGGAGGATCGAACTCCCGACCTCTTGAATGCCATTCAAGCGCTCTCCCAGCTGAGCTACGGCCCCACCAGGGGAGGCGAACGGTAGCAGATACGCGTTCGGAGTGTCAACCGCAGCGAGGCGCCTGGGTTGTTGGCCATCGGGGTTGTCTGGGCGGCGGTGCTAGACTTTCGGGTGGAAGCGCCAGGGGCCTGGTGGCTCTCGCGGTCTTCAAAACCGTTGCCTCGTGCCTTGGCGGTACGAGGGGTGGGTTCGATTCCCATGCGCTTCCGCCATTCATCCCGCCGGGTCACCGGCAGGAGTTTCCCCTACGTGGTACCATTCGCTCTGTGAGCGCGCCCGGCAAGCACATGTACGTCGGCGATCTCGGTGAGACGCCGCTGCCGGAGATCCTGGCGACGATCCACCGGTACAAGGTCCCTGGGGTGCTGGAGGTACACCCTGAGGACGACATCAAGCGGGTGTACATCGCCGGCGGCGATATTATCTTTGCCACCTCCACCAATCGCGCCGACTCGCTGGGGGAGATGCTGGTGGCTGCCGGGCGAATCACCATGGAGCAGCACCGCGCTTCGACGCTGCTGCTGCTGGACAAGCCCGGCAAGCGACACGGCCAGGTGCTGGTGGAAATGGGTCTTTTGACCCCCGAGGAGATGCGCGCCGCTGTGCTGGAGCAGGTGCAGCGCATCGTCTGGAGCTTGTTCGCAGTGCCCGAGGGGAGAGTGACGTTCACCCTGGGCGACTTCCGTGGCGATGAGGTGTACAAGCTGCGCATCCCCACGCCGCGGGCGGTGGTGCACGGGTGCAAGACAGTGCCGGACCCGAAGCGGATGGTGGCGCGGCTGGGTTCGAAGGGTACGGTCTTCGCCCGCGTGCCGATCCAACAGGCGCAGCCGGATCTGGAGTTGGAGCCAGGGGAGGAACAGCTCCTGTCGCTGGTGGACGGGCGCCGGACCCTGTACGAACTTTGTGAGCGCGGGCCCTACTCGCCCGGGCTCAACGCGCGTATCCTCTACGCCTTCTTCTGCCTCGGCCTGGTCCGCATGGAGCGGGAGGGGACGGGGGGGATCAAGGTGCAGGTGCCCTCGACAAGCAGTCCCGGCTGATGTAAAATATGAGTGGGACGCACTAAGAAAGCTGCGTCCCGGAGGTTTGACATGCCGCTGTACGAGTATCGCTGCCTCGAGTGCGGCGCACATGTGGAAGTCTTGCAAAGAATTGGCGACGCCCCGCTGGCGGTGTGCGGACGCTGCGGAGGCAGGATGGAGAAGCTGGTGTCCGCTCCCGCTCTGCAGTTTCGCGGGAGCGGCTGGTACATCACCGACTACGCTCGCAAGGGCAACGGCAACGGCGCATCGGCGCCGGCGGGGGACGGCGCGAAACCCGAGAAACCCGCCGAACCGGCGAAAGCGTCCACGGCGAGCGAGCCGGCCAAGTCCGCGGAGGGCGCCACCTCCCCTGCCGCCACCTGAGCGCGCCGCGCCGCGCCTCTTCCGCCCAAATAGCTAGGCGAGCAGTTCTTCCAGGTGACGCCGCAGGCCGTCGGCCAGCTCGGGGTGGCGCAAGCCAAGCGTGACGGTGGCACGCAAGAAGTCGAGCTTGTTGCCGGCATCGAAGCGCTCCCCGGGGAAAGTGCAAGCGTACAGCGGGGCGCGCTGGGCAGCGCGGCGCAGTCCGTCGGTGAGCTGGATTTCATTGCTGCGGTCGAATGGCGTTTCTTTTAGTTCCTGCACCACCGCCGGGGTGATGATGTAGCGGCCAATCACGGCCAAGTTGCTGGGGGCCTCCTCGGGTCTGGGCTTCTCGACGAGATCGTGGACCCGCCACACGCCGTCCTCCACCGGCTCGCCGGCGATGCATCCGTAGTGGCGGATCTCTTCCCTGGGCACCTCCATGACCGCGACGACGGGCGCCTGGGTGGCGGCGTGCAGCTCGGCGAGGCGGCCAATGGCGGGGGGCGTGCCGATGATCACGTCGTCGCCGAGTAGCACGGCGAAGGGCTCATCGCCAACCGCCCGGGCGCCCTGAAGGACGGCGTGGCCCAAACCGAGCGCTTCTTTCTGCCGCACGGTGACCACCTCCACCAGCGACCCCAACCGTCGCATCTCTTCCAGCAGCGCCGTCTTGCCGCGCGCTTCGAGGAACGCCTCCAGGCGCAGGGAGCGGTCGAAGTGGTCCTCGAGGGCCGACTTGCCCTCGGCGGTCACGAAGACGGCGGTATCGATGCCGGCGGCCACCGCCTCCTCCACCACGTATTGCACCGCGGGCTTGTCCACCAGCGGGATGAGTTCTTTGGGAATGGCCTTGGAGGCGGGCAGAAAACGGGTGCCGAAGCCGGCGACCGGAAACACGGCGCGGCGCAGCTTCATGGTGCCCTCCGACTGGGAACCGGATACCCCGGGACGTTGGCAAAGCGAAGCGTCTGGCCGATCGCCAACGAGTGCGCGGCGGCCACCCCGGCCTTGAGCTCGAGGACGGCCCGCGCCGGTGCCCGCGGGGCGTACGACGGGCAGGGATCGCGGCGGCAGGGCTGCACGTGGGTGCGCAGGTCGGTGATGACGCCGGCGCTGTCCAGCCAAATCACGTCGAGGGGGATGAAGGTGTTCTTCATCCAAAACGGCCAGCGCCCCTCGCTGTCGAAGATGAAGAGCATACCGGCGTCTTCGGCCAGGGAGTCGCGAAACATGAGGCCCGTTTCCCGCTCCTGGTCGGTGATGGCGAGCTCCAGCCGGATGACGGAGCCGTCGGGAAGGGTGCACACGGGGCGGGGTGGGGCGGCCACCGCCAGGGTCAGGGTGAGGGCGAGTAGCATCTATTCCTCCGTGGCGAGCCGATACTTTTCGGCGTGGTAGCGAAAGGCGCGGTAGCTCATGCGCAGCAGCTCCGCGGCTCGCTTCTGCACACCCCCGGCCCGCTCCAGCGCCTGGCGCATGAGGTCCTGGCGCACGCTGTCCAGGTACGCCTCAATGTCAAGGCCATCCTCGGGGACGGTGTGCAGGCGCCGCACCGGCTCCCCGGGATCGGCACCCAGCAAGGCGGGGGGCAAAGAGGAGACGGTGAGGAGGTTGGCGGGCTCCATGGCGACCATGCGCTCGATGACGTTTTCCAGCTCCCGCACGTTGCCGGGCCATGGGTACGACTCCATGATCGCCATGGCGTCGCGGTGGATTTGCTTGACGGGGATGCCTGCCCGCTGGCAGGCGCGTTCCACGAAGTGTCGCGCCAAGGCAGGAATGTCCTCGACGCGCTGGCGCAGCGGTGGCAGCTGCAGCTGAATAACGTTGATGCGGTAGTAAAAGTCCTCCCGGAAGCGCCCCTCGCGCACCGCCCTGCCGAGGTCCTGATTGGTGGCGGCAATAATGCGAATGTCAATCTCCACTTCGCGGTTGCCGCCTACCGGGCGAATTGCCCGTTCCTGGAGGGCGCGCAGCAGCGCCACCTGGGTGTTGGGCGTGGTTTCGCCGATTTCGTCCAGGAACAGGGTACCGCCGTTGGCCTCCTGCATGAGACCACGCTTGTCCCGCACCGCGCCGGTGAAAGAACCGCGCACGTGGCCGAAAAGCTCGCTCTCCAGGAGGCCCTCCGGCAGGGCGCCGCAGTTGACCGGTACGAACAACCGCGCGGCCCTTGGCGAGGCGTCGTGGATGGCGCGGGCGAGCAACTCCTTCCCCGTACCCGATTCGCCGACGATCAGTACGGTGGCGTCAGAGCGCGCCACCTGCGGCAGGCGCTCGAGAATCGGCCGCATGGCGCGGGAATGTGCCACGAAGCGTTGGCCGGCGCCGCCGTCGGGGAGGCCGCCGCGCCCTCGCCAGAGTTGCTTGGCGACCACCAGCTTGAGTTCATCCACGTCGAACGGCTTGGAGATGTACTCCACGGCGCCATCGCGCAGGGCGGCCAGGGCGTGGGCCGGGGTGGTGTGAGCGGTGATGACGATGAATTTGGTGTCGGGATGGGAGCCGTGGCAGGTGCGCACCAGGTCGAGCCCGTTGCCGTCGGGCAGGAAAATGTCGCAGATGACCACGTCAAAACGGACGGTGGCCAAGGCCTGCAACGCCTCCTGGTAGGTGGCCGCTTCGTGGACCGCGTACCCCTCACCCTCGAAGAGGATGCGCAGCAGCTGGCGGAGGTTGGCCTCGTCGTCGATGACCAGGATGGTGCGCATCACGCGGCCTCCAGGGGGAGGCTCACGACGAAGGTCGTGCCCATCCCCGGAACGCTGTCGACCCGGATGTCGCCCCCGTGTTCGCTGACGATGGAGTACACGACGGCCAGTCCCAGGCCTGTGCCGCCGGTGCGGAACGCTTTAAAAGGTTGGAATATCTCCCGGATCTGCGCGGCGTTCATGCCGATACCCTCGTCCTGCCAGCGCACCACGTAGCGCTCGCCCTCCGGGGCGGCCTCGACGGTCATCCTACCACCGGCTGGCATGGCCTGGACGGCGTTGCGGGCTAAGTTGAAGAACGCCTGCCGGAGCTGTCCCTCGTCCGCGAGCACCGGCCGTGGACTGGGCGTAATGCGGGTTTGCACCACGTGCCGCTCGCTGACCTCGGAGGAGTGGGAGAAAAGAGTCAGCACCTCTTCGAGGGTGCGGGCCACATCACAGGGCCCCCGCTGAGCGGCGGGGGGGCGGGCATAGCCGAGGAAGGACTCAATGATGCCGGACAGACGGCGCGACTCCTCGACGATGATGCGCAGCAGCCGCCGTTCGCTCTCCCCAAGCGCCGGGAGGCGGGAGAGAACCTGCGCTGCGCCGGAGATGGACGCGAGGGGGTTGCGGATCTCATGGGCGATGCCCGCCGCCATTTCCCCCACCGCCACCATGCGCTGGCGAAGGTGTTCCTGCCGTTCCTCCTCGTGCACCTGGGTGAGGTCGCGAAAGTGCACCACCAGACCCACCAGGGAACCGTCTGCACCGGTGAGCGAGCTCACGCTGAGGCCCAACGGCCGGTTCTGGCCAGCGAGGGACCCCTCCACCCGGCATGGCATGGGCGCCAACCGCTCCACGCCGCGAAGGATCTCGTCCCAATCCACCCCCTCGACGGGGAGCGCCTCGTGAATCGGCCGACCCTCCAGACCGGCCGGGTCGGCGGTGATGCGGTGCGCCGCGGGGTTGGCGAGGATGACGATGCCGCGGGGGTCCGTGGCAATGACTCCGGAGTCCACCGAGTGCACGATGTCGGCGGAGAGAGCAAACAGCCGTTCTTTGGCCTGCCTTTCCCTTGCCAGGCCGGCCTCCGCCTGCTGCACCGAATGGGCCAAATACGAGGTGAGCAGGGCAACCACCGCAAACCCCACGCCGGTGACCAGCAGCTGAAAGGCGAGGCTGGAGGTGGACGGCAGCGAGCGGTACAGCTGCGGCAGGGGCGGCGAGACGACCTTGTACAGCATGGCAACCACCATCGACCCGTAGAGCACGAAAGCCCCCCCCGCCGCCAGTAAAGCGCCCCGCAAACCAAAGATGAGCGCGGCAAGCCCGACGGTGATCAGGTAGAGGAACGGGAAGGGCGACCACAACCCACCGGTGAAGTAGACGATGGCCGAAATCAACCCTAGGTCGCCGGCGAGCTGGGCGACGCCACAGATGGGCGCCGGCACGCGCCGCAGCTCCATGGCGATCCACAGCAGCGAAAGAAGATACGTTGCACCCGTGACGCGCGCTAAGGACCCGATGGGGAGCAGCTCGTCGGTGGTGGTTTGGACGAGCAGCACACCGATCAGCAGCGCCGTCACCGCCAGCAGGCGCAACCCAATGAGCCAGCGGGTGAGCTGCGTCCCCAGTCCGGGCCCGGCGGCCGGCTGCGCCGGACGCCGTTCCCGATCTGCCTCCTCGCGCCTCATCCGATCTTGGCGATGAGGTCGAACATCGGCAGGTACATGGAGATGACGATGCCGCCGATGACCACGCCGAGGACGAAGATCATGACCGGCTCAATGAGCTTCATCATCCCGGCGACGGCGATGTCCACCTCTTCCTCGTAGAACTCGGCGATCTTGCCCAGCATGGTGTCGAGGGCGCCGGTGGACTCACCCACCGAGATCATGTGCACCACCATGGGCGGGAACTGCTGCGTGGCCCCCAACGGCTCGGACAGCGTCTTGCCCTCCTCCACCTGCTTGCGCACCTCCATAATGGCCTGCTCGATGACGGCGTTGCCCGAGGTGCGAGCGGTAATGTCAAGGGATTCCAGCAGCGGCACGCCAGCCGACATGAGCGTGCCCAGCGTGCGGCAGAAGCGGGCCACGGCGATTTTGCGCAGGATCAAACCGACCACCGGGGCCTTCAACAGCAACCGGTCGATCACCATTTTGCCTTGGGGTGTCTTGTAGTAGCGGTTGATCCCTATGGCGATGGCGATGACGGCCAAAGCGATCAACCACGCAAAACGGCCGATGAAGTGGGAGAGGGCCACGACAATGCGGGTGGGCAATGGGAGCTCGGCGTCGAGAGAAGCGAACAGGGTAGCGAAGACCGGGATGACCTTCCAGAGGATGATATACACGACCACGGTGGCAATGGCGATGACCGTGATCGGGTAGATCATGGCCGACTTGACCTGGGCCTTCAGGCGCGCCGCCTTCTCGATGTAGACCGCCAAGCGCTGCAGGATGGTGTCCAGGATGCCGCCCGCCTCGCCCGCCGCCACCATGTTGACGTACAGGTCGTTGAACGCCGAGGGGTGCTTGGCCAGTGCCGAGGCCAGCGAGGAACCCGCCTCCACGTCCTCTCTCACCTGCATGATGATGCGCTGAAACGCCTTGTGCTCCTGCTGTTCGCCCAGGATTTGCAGGCACTGGACGAGGGGCAGACCGGCGTCGATCATCACCGAGAACTGGCGCGTGAAAACGGCCAGCGTCTTGTCGTCGATGCCTTTGCGGAAGCGGGGCAGGGCAATTTCCTTGCCCTTCTCCTTGACAGCGATGGGCACCATCTGCTGCCGGCGCAGCACCGCGAGCACCGCCTCTTTAGAGTCGGCAACCAGGACGCCGCCCTGCGCCCGGCCGGCGCGGTCACGACCTTTCCATTCGAAGGTGGGCATTTCCTAGACCCTCCCGGTGGGACGCGACGCCGCCGCCGACTGCACGACGCCGGTGCCGCGGTTGATCATGTCCTGCAGCTCTTCAGGGTTGGAGCTGTACGACAGGGCTGTGTCCAGCGTGATGAGGCGGCGCTGGTAGAGGGTGGCCAGCGACTGGTTGAACGTCTGCATGCCATGCTTGAGCTGACCGGACTGCATGGTCGAGTAAATCTGGTGGATCTTGTCCTCGCGGATGAGGTTGCGAACGGCGGCGTTGGGGATCAGGATCTCGCAGGCCAGCACCCGGCCGTCGCGGCTGGCGCGGGGGAGCAACGACTGGCAAATGATCCCCTCCAGCACAAAGGAAAGCTGGGTACGCACCTGGGCCTGCTGGTGCTCCGGGAACACGTCGATGATGCGGTTGATGGTCTGGGGCGCCGAGTTGGTGTGCAGGGTGGCGAAGGTGAGGTGCCCCGTCTCCGCGATCCGCAGCGCCGACTCGATGGTCTCCAGATCACGCATCTCACCGATCAGCACCACGTCGGGATCCTCGCGCAGCGCTGAGCGCAAAGCGTTGGGGTAGGAGCGAGTATCGGCGTGCAGTTCGCGCTGGTTGACCATCGCCTTCTTGTGGGTGTGCAGGTATTCGATGGGGTCCTCGATGGTGACGATGTGCACCGGTAGCTCGCTGTTGATCTTGTCGATCATCGCCGCCAGACTGGTGGACTTGCCGGAGCCGGTTGGCCCGGTGAACAGCACCAGTCCGCGCGGCTTGTGGCACAAAGACTCGACGATCGGGGGCAACCCCAACTCCTTGAAGCCCAGAATGTCGAAGGGGATGCGACGAAACGCCCCGCCCACGGCACCGCGCTGGAAGAAGATATTGGCGCGAAACCGCGCTAGGCCCTTGATCCCGAACGACAGGTCCAGCTCCAGCGAGTCCTCGAAGCGGTGCTTCTGGGCATCGGTGAGCACCGAGTAGCACAGGCGCTTGGTGTCCGGTGCCGTGAGGGGAGGCATGGGCAGGCGCTCCAGTTGGCCATGGATGCGAATGACGGGCGGCGTATTGGTAGTGATGTGGAGGTCCGTAGCACCCCGGTCCACCATGGTGCGCAGCAGCTCGTGCAGAGTCACTGGCATCGTACGTTTCCTCCCTCCTACAACACCGTTTCCCGCACCACCTCGTCGATGGTGGTGACGCCATCGCGAATTTTCTGCAGCCCCGACTGACGCAGCGTGATCATACCCTCCTCGATGGCCTTTCGCCGTAATTCTACCGCGGTGGCGCCGGAAAGGATGAGTTCCCGGATATCTTCGGTGAGCTCCATCACCTCGAACAACCCGACGCGGCCCTTGTAGCCGGTGCCGTTGCAGCGGTCGCAGCCCCGGCCGCGATAAAGGCGCAGGGTTGGTGCCTCGGCCTCCGAAAACCCCACCGACAGCAACGCCTGCACCGGGGCCTCGGCCTCTTCCTTGCAGTTGCTGCAGATGCGGCGCACCAGTCGCTGGGCGACGATGACGTTGACCGAGGTAGCGACCAGAAAAGGCTCGATACCCATGTTCATCAGGCGCGACACCGTGGAGGGGGCGTCGTTGGTGTGCAGGGTGGAAAGCACCAGATGGCCGGTGAGCGCCGCCTTGACGGCGATCTCGGCGGTTTCGAAGTCGCGAATCTCACCCACCAGCACGATGTTCGGGTCCTGACGCAAGAACGAGCGCAGCGCCGCGGCGAAGTTGAGGCCGATGGCCTCCTTCATCTGCACCTGGTTGATCCCTGGCAGCTGGAACTCCACCGGGTCTTCAGCGGTGAGGATGTTCACCGTCGGGGTGTTGATGCGAGAGAGTGCGGAGTACAAGGTATTCGTCTTGCCCGAGCCCGTGGGCCCGGTCACCAGCACCATCCCGTAGGGCTTCAAGATGGCGTCCTCAAAGCGCTTCAGGCTGGACTTTTCAAACCCCAGTTTGGTGAGGTCGAGCTGCAGATTCTCCTTGTCCAGCAGCCGGAGGACGACCTTCTCGCCGAACAGCGTGGGCAGCGTCGAGACGCGGAAATCGAGGTCGCGGGCCTTGCCCTCGACCTTCACCTTGAGCTTAATGCGGCCGTCCTGGGGCAGGCGCTTTTCGGCGATGTCGAGCTTGGAGAGGATCTTGACGCGCGAGACGATGGCGTCTTTCAGGCGCAGCGGCGGCGTCATCACCTCGTTAAGAATGCCGTCGATGCGGTAGCGGACGCGGAACACTTTCTCGTACGGCTCGATGTGGATATCGGACGCCCCGCGCTTGATGGCATCGGTGAGGATGATGTTGACCAGACGTACCACCGGCGCTTCCGAGGACTCCGCCTCCAGCGCCTGCAGGTCGACGTCTTCGCTCTCCTCGAGCAGCTCCAGGGCTGCCTCGTCCACCTGGGAGAGGTCCTCCATCACCTTCTTGAGCTCGATCTCGCGCGAGGAGCCGAAGTGGCGGTCGATGGCGGCGCGAATCGCCTCCTCGGACGCGACCACCGGCTCCACGCGATAGCCGGTCATGAAGGTAATCTCGTCCATGGCGAAGATGTTGGTTGGATCGGCCATGGCCACCGTGAGGGTGGCGCCGGTCTTGTTGACCGGGATGACGTTGTACTTGCGCAGCAGGTCCACGGGGACCAGCTTGGCCACCGCCTCGTCGATCTCGAAGTGGCGAAGGTTGATGGAGGGTACCCCGAACTGGTGGGAGAGACACTCGATGATGTCTTCCTCGCTGACGTAGCCCAGGCGCATGAGCACCTCGCCAAGACGGCCGCCGAGGCTGCGTTGTTCTTCCAGTGCCTTGTTGAGCTGGTCCTGGGTGATGAGCTGCGCCTTTAAGAGCAGATCGCCAAGTCGTAGAGCCATGCCGTTCCTTTCGCGCCCTTCTCGCTACCCGCGTGACGATTCTAGCAGTCGATCGGCACGCGCCGACTGGTTGCGTCCGCCTATTCTACCCTCATTGGCGGAACGTGATCACCGCCGCGGCGGCCACCGCCTCGGGGATGAGCGGGGCTGCGGCGCCCGGGCGGCCGTCCAGGAGGGTGACCCGTCGTCCGCGGGCTCCCGAGCGCTGGGGGTCGGTGTCCAAGTGGAGCATGACGGTGGGTACGCCGAGCGCCGCGGCCAGATGAGCGGGGCCGGTATCCCCGCCGATGACGCCGCGGGCGCGGACGAGATGCTGAGGAAGGGTGAGAAGGGGAGTCGCAGGGGCGAGCCGAACGCCCGCCGCCGCGGCGATTTCCGCTGCCAAGCGATGCTCGCGCGGTCCCCACAGGATTTCGACCTCCCAGCCCAAGTTTGCGAGCCGGCGTGCCAGGTCAGCAAACAACGCTGCCCCCCACGTCTTGGCGGTCCGCCCGGTGCCGGGCACGAGCATGATCGGACCGGGGGTGTTCCTTTCGGCCGGAGAAATAGCGGCCGGCACGAGGAAGGACCCGTCGGGCGTTGCCCCCCACGGCACTTCAACGTCCAGAGCGCCGAGCAGCGACAGGGCGACGTCCACGGCGTGCCGGTGGGGTTGAGGGGACGGGGCGGTTTCAGTGTAGCAGAGGCCGGCAGCGCGCTCGCGCCGCACTGCAGGGTGCAGGCCGATGCGCCGGGGGGAGCCGGCCGCGACGCCCCACACCGCGGACTTGAGCAGCCCCTGGGGGTCCAGCACCACCTCGGGCCGGATCTGGCGAAGGGCCTGGACGGCGGCCCGTACCTCTCGCCACGCCGTCCGCTGCCACGGTCGCCGTCGCCAGCGACGGGTGGCCACCGGGAGGGCGCGGTGCACCCCCGGGTGGGGCGCCACCAGCGGTAAGTACTCTTCCTCGACGAGCCAGCTGAGATCGGGCGGTGGCTCGAGGCGGCAGAGGGCTTCCACCAGCGGCCAGGTGTGGACCACATCTCCCAGGGACGACAGGCGGGTGAGAAGAACTCGCAACGGGCACGATTGTAGAGGGCGCACGGCCGGCCGCGGCGGCGGGACTAGGGGCCGGGGGCGAAGCGGCGCACGATCTCGCCCACCAAATCGGTGGTGGCGTGGTCCTTGGGGTCGCCGCAGATGGCCGTTTCCCCCCCCCACTCGGCCACCACGGCGCGCTCCGGTACGGTGTCGGGGGTGTAGTCGGTGCCCTTGGCGTGCACGTGGGGTTTGAGCTCCCGCAGCACCGCCGCTACGGTGGGCTCCTCGAAGACCAGCAGGTAATCGACGCAGGCCCAGGTGGCTCAACAGCTCCACCCGCTCTTCGGCCGGGACGACGGGACGGCCCGGTCCCTTTAAGCCTGCCACCGAGGCGTCTGAGTTGACCGCCACGAACAGCACGTCCCCCAGCCCCCGGGCGGCGGCGAGGTAGCGCACGTGACCCACGTGCAACAGGTCGAAAGCGCCGTTGGCCAGCACCACCCGGGCGCCGGCGGCGCGCAGAGCGGCGGCGCGGGCCTGGGCCTCGGAGCGCGTCAAAAGCTTGGCGGCGGGATCAGCCATCGAGGAACGGGGCCAGGTCCACGGCACGGTGCAGCTCGCTTTGGGTGAGGGTGGCGGTGCCGTGCTTCATCACCACCACTCCGCCGGCCAAATCAGCCAGCACCGCGGCCTCGACCGGCGAGGCGCCGGCGGCAAGAGCTAAGGTCATGGTAGCCAGCACGGTGTCGCCGGCGCCGGTGACGTCGGCCACCTGGTCGGTGCCGTACACCGGCAGGTGCAACGGCGGGGCGTCCTCCTGGACTAAGGTGAGCCCCTCTCGCCCACGCGTTGCCGCCAGGAACGAGGCGCCCAGGCGCCGGCGCAACGCGTCGGCGGCGGCGGCCACCTCCTCGTCGCCGACCAAGGGTCGGCCGGCGGCGGCGGCCAACTCCTCCAGGTTGGGCGTGGCGCCGTGCACGCCCCCCATCTCGGTAAGGGCGAAGCGCGAGTCGGCGACGATGCGGGCCGTGGGGGGGGCGCTGCGGCGCAGCAGGTCCAGGCCGGCTCGGTCAACGACGCCGTAGCCGTAATCCGATACGGCCACCGCGGCCGAGCGGGGGGCGAGGCGGGTGAGGGTCGCGTGCAGCTGGGTGCGCACGGGGTGTGACGAGCAGAGGTGATCCTCCACATCGTAGCGGGCGACCTGGTGTTTGAGGGATGCGGCCCCGCCGCCCAGCAGGCGCACCTTGCTGACGGTGCGAAAGCCGGGGGCGACGAGCACCTCTGCGGTGTTGATGCCGCAGCGCGCCAGGGCCGCCAGCAACGCCCGGCCCGCCTCGTCCTCCCCCACCACCGTCACCGGCAGGACCTCGCCCCCCAGTGCGGCGATGTTGGCCATGGCGTTGCTGCCGCCGCCGGGCACCTCCCGCTGTCCTTCCCAGCGCAAGATGATCACCGGGGCCTCCCGCGAGATGCGCTTGGGGCTGCCGAGGATGAAGCGGTCCAGCACCGCGTCGCCGTACACCAGCACCCGTTGCCCAGAGAAGCGATCGATGAGGGCGTGCAGCGCGGCGCGATCCAGCATGCCGGGATTGTACAGGTGCCGCGCGGGTGTGGCCGGCTGGGGCGCACGCCGGCTGTTCATGGGGTGTCTACCGGCACGGCCGTCCGGAGGATATCGCGCAGCAGATCGAGCCAGCACCCCTCCAGGGGTGCCGCTTCGATCTCCAGCCAGGCCACCTCTGCGGCCAGGGAGGCCGGGAGCTTGACCACGTCTTTGGCGGTGAGGATGAGCAGCGCCTGCTGGGCGCGGGCGCGGCGCAGCAGTTGGTGGGCTTGGACGGGGGAGAGGACGTGGTGATCGGGGAGCGGCACGGTGGTGAAGAGTTCCGCCCCGAGGGCGGCGAGCAAGGCGAAGAAGCGGTGGGGGTTGGCAATGCCGGCGGCGGCCACCACGGGGCGGCCGGCGAGCCACGACGGGGGGTGGCGAAACCCCTGGTAATGCACGGCGCTGGGCTGCACGGTGGTGGCGAGTACGGGCACGGCGGGAGCCACCGCCTGCAGGGCGGCCCGGGCCTGCTCCACGCCGGCCGGGTGGGCGCCGGTGAGCACGATGGCGCTGGCGCGCGCCAGCGCGCGCGGGTGCTCGCGGCGCGGCCGGTGCCTGCACAGGGGGTCGTCCATGGGGGTGGCCACCAGGTCCACCTCCCGCGCCAGACGCCAGTGTTGAAAACCATCGTCGAGGAGGAGATGGCTGGCGCCGGTCGCAGCCACCGCGCGGCCAGCGCCGCGCACGCGGTCGGCATCCACCACGATGGGGACTTGGGGCAAAGCGCGGGCGAGCAGCGCCGGCTCGTCGCCGATCTCCTGCCAAGGAACACCGGGGTCGTGCCACACCAGGCGCGGGGCGGAGTGGGCGCGGCGGTAGCCACGGGTGAGAATCGCCGGCTGCAACTTTGCGCCCAGCAAGGCCCGGGCCAAAGCCGCCACCAGCGGCGTTTTGCCGGTGCCTCCCAAGGCGATGTTGCCGATGGAGATGACGGGCACCTCGGGGTGATGAACCCTAGCCAGGCCATGCTCGAAGGCGGCGCGGGCGGCGGCGTTGACCCACTCCAGCGGCCGGCAGGCCGCGGCCAGCAGCCGTTGACTCAACATGGCAGGCCGAGGAAAGGTTCTAAAGCGTCCACCGTGCGCGCCGTGGCTCCCGAGTGCCGGGCCAGGAGGGCGCGCCCCGCCGCCCCCACGCGCTGCGCCTCAGCGGGGTTGGCCAGCCACAGCTCCAGCTGACCGCGCAGCTCAGCCGCCCCGCGCACCACCCGGGCCGCGCCGGAAGCGACGAAGTGTTCGTACACCCCGGCAAAGTTACGTACGTGCGGACCGGTGAGGACGGGGACGCCGAAGCGGGCCGGTTCGATGGGGTTATGCCCTCCGGTGGGGACCAGCGAGCCGCCCACGAAGGCGGCGCTGCCCAATTGGTACAGGGCCGCCAGCTCGCCGACGGTGTCCAGCACCACGGCGTCTGCGGGCTCCTGAGCGCCGTCCAGGAAAGAGCGCCGCGTGGCGGCGACGCGGCGCGCGGCGAGGAGGGCGGCCACCTCGTCGGCCCGTTCGGGGTGGCGGGGCGCCAGCAGGAGGAACGGCCGGCGGCTCGCCTCCACGCCCAGCCACGCGTCGAGCACCAGCTCCTCCTCCCCCGCCATGGTCGATCCGGCCACCAGCACCGCCCGCCCACCGGCCAGGCGGCGGATCACCTCGGCCACCGCCGGCGGCGGGCCTAAAGGGGCGGCGTCGAACTTGATGTTGCCGGTGACTCGAATGCGCTGCGCGGGGATCCCCAGGGCGGCGAAGCGCTCCGCCTCCACCTCGCCCTGGGCGAGCACCAGCGACACCGGCGCCAAAAGCGGCCGCAGCAGCGGCCGCACAGCCCGATAGCGCGGCAGCGCACCGTCCGAGATGCGGGCATTGGCGATGACCACGGCGACGCCGCGCCGCCCGCAGGCAGCCAGTAGCTCCGGCCACAGCTCGGTTTCCACCAGGACCAGCAGGCGGGGGGCGATGTGCTCGGCCATGCGGCGCACCGGCCCTGGCAGATCGAGGGGGAACGGTAGGATCACGTCGGCGAGCTGAGGTCCGGCGGCCAACCGCAAACCGGTGGCCGTGGTGGAGGTGAGCACCGCGGGCAACTGTGGGTGGCGACTGCGCAGCTCTTTGAGGAGCAGCCGGGCCACCGCCACCTCGCCCACCGATACCGCCTGCACCCAGACGCAGCCGGGGCGAACCGGCGGGAGGTCCAGCCCCAGACGCGCGCGGATCCGCAACGGCGGGCGGCCCCGCCGCCGGTTGCGCCACAGTAGCCACGGCGCAGCGATCGGGAGGGCAAGACCGAACAGGGCGCGGTAGAGAAGCAGCGACGGGGCCGGCATCGCTGGCAGTGTAGCGCGGGAGGGGGAATGGGAGGCGCCCGCGTCGGGGCGTCTCGTGTTTCGCGCCGGTAACCC
>Ga0209101_1001811_pt1 | contig 15030 bp, 13 predicted proteins | sample ConPoolayeCmetaG_FD_185481 | JGI IMG/M metagenome (GOLD analysis project Ga0209101, IMG submission 185481) | Hot spring microbial mat communities from California, USA to study Microbial Dark Matter (Phase II) - Cone Pool mat layer C metaG... ...
GCCAGCGTTGTTGGAGATCATGATGGCATCAACCCCCTGCGTGGTCGCGTTGGTGATAATGGGGATCTGTTCAGTGCCGGCGGCCCCTGATGCGGGGGCAAGATATTGGAGCGGCTCAGGATTCTTGAGTTCCGCGGCTGCCTCCAGAGCGCCCTCATGGGCCTCATCGAACACGGCGTTGCCCAGGTTCTTGGGCAGAAATACCATCTTGAGCGGACGACCCGGTGTAGCTTTGACCGGCGCCGGCGCCACTGGTGCACCGCTAATTGCCTGGTCTATGTTGTCTATATTGTACTTGGTGAATGGGCCCATGAGGACACGCAGCCCGGCCTTACGAGTGGGGTCTTTCTCGATCGTATAGACACCCATACGTCCGGCCTCGAATGTCTCGCCCTCTACGCCCTTGAGGGAGCCACTGGCAATCATATAGGTCAGGTAGTAGGTCAGATAGCCCAGGTCCTTGAAGCTCCACAGGGCGAACTCAGGAGCGCAGCCGTTGTGGACGAAGGAGGCCATCTCGCTTGGCAGGCCCAGGCCGCTCACCTTCACTTTGTCGCATAGCCCTTCATCCTGCATCGCCTTCGCAGCCGCCGCTATGCCCACGGTGGTCGGCGCCATGATCAGCTCCATATCGGGATACTTGTCCACCAGGGCCAGCGCCTGGGCGTAGCTCTCCTCCGACTGGTCCATACCATACACGATGTCCAGCAACTCCAGGTTGGCATATTCGGGCTCTTTGAGCACTTCCTTGAGAGCCGCGATCCAGGCATTCTGGTTGGCGGCGTCAGGGGAGGCCGAAAGCACTGCGAACTTGCCACCGTCTGGACCAAGGATGTCCCGTGCCATTTCAGCCATTACCCTGCCGGTCTCGTTGAAGTCCACCTGAGCAACGAATACCTGCTCACCCTCAGCGGAAGGGATCGGGGAATCCCAGGTGACAACAGTGATGCCTGCCTCGCGGGCTGCTTTGGCAGCAGGAGCGATCTGGTCGCCAGCGTTGTTGGAGATCATGATGGCATCAACCCCCTGCGTGGTCGCGTTGGTGATAATGGGGATCTGCTCGGTGCCGGCGGCCCCTGATGCGGGGGCAAGATATTGGAGCGGCTCAGGATTCTTGAGTTCCGCGGCTGCCTCCAGAGCGCCCTCATGGGCCTCATCGAACACGGCGTTGCCCAGGTTCTTGGGCAGAAATACCATCTTGAGCGCGCGTCCTGGAGTTGCCCTGACTACCTCAGCACCTGCCTGGGCTGGTACAGTTGTTGGTGCTGTTGTTGGCGCCGTGGTTGGTGCTGTTGTTGGTGCTGCCTCTGGGGTAGCCGTCTGCTTCGCACATGCTGTGAGCAGCAATGTTAACAAAATCGTCAATATCATCAATTTCCTGAACATCTTTCTTCTCCTTTCTCCATCACACTTTACTCAGATTGGATGATCTATTGGGGTGTCGCTTACGCTAATCACATCTCACATATTGCCACCTCCTTTCAATCTTCAACATGCGCACGTTTAACGCGATGACGGCTTCTGGCTTCCTTGACTCCTCGCCAGATGTTGGGGACGAGTACTGACAGAATTAGCAAAATGCCAATCACGCCGGTCTGGATTTCACCGGTTATATTAAGCAAGCCCATTCCGTTGCGCAGATTCAGAATTATCAGGATCGACAACAGGACGCCCAACATCGAACCTGCGCCGCCAAAAATGCTGACACCGCCCATCAAAACCATCGTAATGACCTCAAGTTCGGTGCCTGTGGCGGTATCACCCCGCATCGAGCCCAATCGTGCGGCCAGTAATAACCCGGACAGGGCAGCAATGAAGCCTGACACAACGAACAATGTCATCTTCACCCGACGCACGTTGACTCCCGAATAACGTGCCACCTCGCGATTGTTCCCAATGACATAAATTAGGCGACCGACGCCGGACCATTGCAGGATGATTAGAGCGGCAATCAGCAAGATGAAAAAGATGATCAAAGCCAGCGGAACGGGACCAACGAGTGGCTGCTGTCCCAAACGGTTAAACCACTCGGGGAAATTACCTATCGAGCGGTTCTCCAACAGCACGCGCGCCAGTCCACGATAGCCAATCAATCCGGCGAGGGTGACGATCAGCGATGTCAATCCTACGTAAGAGACCATAAAACCGTTGATTGTCCCCGCCAGCACTCCGGTCAAAAGCCCAGCCAAAAGGCACACCTCGAAAGGCACCCCTTTTTCAGACAGATATGCCATCACGCAGCCAGCCAACCCCATTACCGAGCCGACTGTCAGGTCAATCTCGCCGTTAATGATAACAAAGGTCATTATCAGCGCTACAATAATCTTCTCAATGTGTAGCTGAAACAGATTTATCTGGTTCTGAAGCCGCAGGTAATGAGGTGTAGAAACGGCATTGAATATGACGACGACAATGAGAATGGCAAGCAATAACCCTTCCCATCCCCTAAGTCGCTCTAGAATACCGCGCATCAGGCCTTTCCTTTCTTCTCAGATATCCCTTTTTCACCGACGGTCTCGCTCTCTGCGCCTCGCCGGGCCCATATATCGCGCATACGATTTATGATCACCGCATCAACGGTGACTGCTACCAGGATCAACAATCCCAAGAAAGCTCCCACCCAGAAATTACTGATCACCAACCAGCGCAGCAAACTTTGCTGCAGCAAGTTGATCATCATAGCGCCCAACAGCGCGCCGATCATCGTACCGCTGCCACCGTTCGTACTGACCCCGCCGACTACGGCTGCAGCGATCACCATCAATTCCATGCCCTGAGCAGCGGCGGGGGTGAGGTCCCCATAACGGGTCAGGAACATAAATCCCCCGAACCCGGCGATTGACCCACTCATAACGAAGGCCATGAACACAATTCTTTGTGAGGGCAGGCCTCCGATGCGCGCCGCTTCCGGGTTCGAGCCGATTGCGTACAGAAGACGACCGAATCGGAGATAGGAGGTCATAAGTTGAAATATGATGAACATTACCAATCCTGCAGCTACCAGCGGTTTTATATCGAACCCACCAATAGAAAACAGATTCGTACGGCCCAGATTGATAATCCACTCTGGTAGCTCATGGGTCACGACATTTTTGGTGCCGGCTGGAAATGCCACTATGGTTGAGCGGTAGATCGCCATGGTCCCAAAAGTGACGATGAGGGATGGCACTCTACCGTATGCGACCAGGACACCGTTTAGTGTACCCAACACTGCACCCAGGCCCACGGCGAACAGGACAGCAGCGATCGGCGGTACGGTCTCAGGGTAGAAGGAGAGCAACTTGCCGGTAAAGAATGCCGTCAGACCGACAACTGAACCAACAGATAGATCATAGTTGCGTGTCAACAGGCACAGAGTCTCTCCGATAGCAACCACGGCGATAATAGCCATGTCGCTGGTGACGCGGTTGAAGATGCGTGGGCTGAAATAATCCTCGATCTGGGTGCCGAAGAACAGAAAGATCAGTGCAATCAAAAAGACCAGGCTCAGCTCGCGTAGTTGCTCCGGGCGAAGGTAACGTTTCAATGTTTCCATTGACTGATCCCTGATGCGTTATTATTATATTGGCCCATAGCGGCGGTCAGGATGATTTCCTGAGTTGCTTCTTCGCGGTTAAAAATGCCCATCTGTCTGCCCTCGCGCATGACAAGGATGCGGTCACTCATCGCCATGATCTCAGGCAGATCGGATGAAATCAGGATGATACCAAGGCCTTGTGCAGTGAGTTCGTTGATGATTTGGTGTACCTCGGCCTTTGCGCCAACGTCTATGCCTCGTGTAGGTTCATCGAGGATAAGAATCCGCGGCCGTGCATTCAACCACTTGCTCAGCATCACTTTCTGCTGATTACCTCCAGAAAGCAAGGCGACTGGGTGTCGAACTGAGGGCGTACGGATTGAGAGACGTTCTCGATAGTGCTCTGCGGTCGCTTCTTCGCTACGTCTGTCAATCAGGCCGAGTCGTGTCAGGTATTGACGTAGCATGGGAAGGGAAATGTTACTGGCGACGGACATAGGCATTGCGAGGCCTATATTACGCCGGTCCTCAGTCATATAGGCGATCCCCATGCGTAGAGCCTGCTCGGGAGAATGGATTCTCTCTACCTTACCATCCAGGACGATTTCACCTGAGTCGGCAGGCTCGACGCCGAACAACGCCAGACCAACATCGGTACGCCGTGACCCAACGAGCCCGGCAAAACCTAAAACTTCCCCGCAATACAAATCAAAGTTAATGTCATAAAATACATTTTCTTTGCTCAGATCCCGTACTGACATCAAAAGCTCGCCGCGCTGCCTCACACTCTTCGCAAAGAAATCCTCGATTTTCCGCCCCACCATATCACGGATGGCTCTATCTTGTGTAATCTCACTGCGCGGCAGTGTTGAAATGCGCCTGCCATCACGAAATATCGTCACACGGTCAGCGATTTCAAACACTTCTTCCATCCGGTGACTTATAAACAGGATGGACACACCTTGATCGCGGAGCGAGCGCGTCAGTTTGAAAAGCCGTTCCACTTCATGGGCTGAGAGAGAGGCAGTTGGTTCATCCATGATCAGAACACGCACATTGAGTGAGATGGCTTTCGCGATCTCAATGATCTGCTGGGCAGCAAGCGGCAAGCCGCGTGCTGGCATACGCACGTCGAGTTTGACATCTAACCTGGCAAGGATTTTCTCCGCTTCCTGGTACATCCTCCGCCAGTTAACAATGGCGCCCTGAGAGCGGTGCGCGATAAATATGTTCTCAGCTACATTCAAATCAGGAAAGACCGTTGGCTCCTGGTAAATTGCAGCAATACCATACGCCTGGGCGTCCACCGAATTACTTACCCGGATCGGTTTACCATCCAGTAACATTTCACCTTCGTCCGGATAATATACCCCTGTCATGATCTTTATCAGGGTTGATTTACCCGCACCGTTCTCCCCCATCAACCCGTGAATCTCACCCGGGTAGAGATCAAGGGACACATCATCCAGCGCCTGAGTCGTATCAAAGCGCTTGGAAATATGTCTCATCTCCAGGATCGGTTTCGCCATTACCCTTGACTCCATCAGTTATGCTATTTCCAGTAGAACTCGCAGGCGTTGCCTCAAAACCCCACGGCAGGCTGCGGGCTTCAGTAATCATCCCACAACCTGCAAAACGCCACCTGACGACCAGGTCAGCTCCGATGCTTCCTCCTACAACTTGACGAGACTCTGCTCCGGTAGCTACACAGCATCCAGCAGATGGGGCTAATCCCTTAACCGATGAGGATGTGGAAGGTGATGAAATGTTCCCAAGTATCAGAGGGTCGGGAGACAACGTGTCGAAACCCTGCAGCCTGTCATCGTCAGGCCAAAAATGGTGCGGAATACTTTGATGCCGGAGCAGCCATCCGTTCCGGTCTTTGTTGTGAGGAATCCGATCAGGTTCACCTTTGCGAATACTGAGCAAGCCACTACCCAACCTGAGTGGAAATGCGTAGCTCGAAGCCACATGGGCCTGCAACCTGAAGCTGGTAAACATTGATTGCCCGGGGGTTTTGTGGTGGTATAGTTTCAATCAATTATGATTATATCAGAATCTACACAAATTGTCAATAGTAAAAGACAATTAAAAAAAATAAAACACAAATTATCAAAAGCTACGAAGACAACCGAATGATAACACGGTCTCTGGAAAACTTGCTGACACAATTGCGCAGTGCCACCGATCTTTAGAGCAGATATGTCGGTGATGGCATTGACAACGGACTGCAAGGGTGTAAAATAACCCACGGTGTCCTATGTGTTTCTGGCAGGTTCACGTGAACGCTGATAAGGTGTCTGGCAAAACTGAGCGATGCTCAAGCGTGCATCAATTCGCCTGAGTCTGACCCTGTTGGCCTCCGACATGGTGCTCACGGCGCTGGCACTTCATCTGGCCAGACTTCTCCGGCTCACATTGCCCCTGGGTGTTCGTCTGGACGGTCCACTGGCATTCAGTCCATGGTTCTATGTACTGGTGCCAGCCCTGTGGACGCTGGTCTTAATATCCCAGCGTGTCTATGACACCAGGCGCGCGCTGCGCTATCTGGACAACGCTGAGAGCGTGTGGAGCGGCATCACCTGGGCGGCGCTCGTATTCGCGGGCATCGCCTACCTTTTCTTTCGCGAGTTCTCGCGTCTGCTGTTTTTCTATTTTTACGTGCTTAACCTGACCTTCCTGCTCGTCTGGCGTGTGCTTCTGAGACAGTTGCTCCGCCTTGGATTGGGGCGCTGGCTGTGCGAGCCCCGCCGTGTGCTGATCGTTGGAGCCGGTACCCTGGGACAGGAACTTGGGCAGGCACTGCGGGCATACCGCTGGACCGGGCTGGAGCTGACAGGCTACGTTGATGATGCCCCGGGGTCAGGAAGTGAAAGCGCAGCCACTGCCCCTTTATTGGGCGGACTGGAGGCGATAGAGTCCATTGTCGCGCAACATGGGGTTGACGAGGTGCTCGTGGCGCTGACTCCGGATGGGCATAAGCCGGTCCGTGACCTGGTGTCGGCCCTGCAAAATCTACCGGTTAATCTGCGCATTGTTCCAGACGTGATTGATCTGGTGTTTACCCGCGCGGCGGTGGAGGAATTCGCGGGCATGCCGATCATCGGCCTGCGTGAACCTGCCATCGAGGGGACTGACAGGGTGATAAAGAGGCTGTTCGATCTGATCGTGGGGAGTGTGGCGCTGATATGCTTCTCGCCGCTGATCATGGCGGCCGCGCTCGCAGTGCGCCTGGATTCCCCCGGTCCGGTATTGCTCCGCCAGAAGCGTATCGGCGAAGGGGGAAGACCATTCTATATGCTTAAGCTGCGCACAATGTATCAAGGGGCCGAAGCTGAGGAGCAGAAACTGGCCCAGGAGCACGAATCCGGTCCCCCCACCTTTGCCAAGCGACCTGACGACCCGCGCATCACCCGCGTAGGCCGCGTACTGCGGAGGTTCAGCATTGATGAGTTACCTCAACTTATCAACGTGCTTTGGGGCGAGATGAGCCTGGTTGGCCCGCGCCCGGAGCTTCCCTGGCTGGTCGAGAGGTATAGCCCTCAACACCGTAGACGCTTCGCCGTGCCTCAGGGGATGACGGGATGGTGGCAGGTGAACGGCCGGAGCAATCGCGCGGATTACGACCTGCGCATCGAGGACGACCTGTACTATATTCGTAACTGGTCAATCTGGCTCGACCTGCGTATCCTGTGGATGACGGTTGGAGCAGTACTACGCGGCGAGGGAGCTTATTGAGTGAAAGCCCCCTTTACCTCTGGCAGCCCGGATCCAACGCGCCTTGCCGGTGGCGGACTGCATATAGGAATTGGAACATTCCCGGGTTTCGACGGATCATCACATGCCCTGCGCTTCTGCCCGCCCGCTGGTATCTGTCATCATACCTGTTTATAACGGGGCGGGGACATTGCCGGCCTGCCTGAGCGCACTGCAGAGCCAGACTTTCCCACCCGATCAATACGAGATCATCGTTGTAGATGATGGCTCAACCGATGGCACCGCCGAAGTAGCCCGCAGCTTTGGCGTGCGGGTTCTCTCCCAGCCTAATGCCGGCCCTGCAGCAGCCCGGAACCGGGGAGCGATAGAGGCCCGGGGCGAGTTGCTGTGCTTTACGGATGCCGACTGCGCCCCGGCTGCTGACTGGCTCGCCTGCATGGCCGCTGCTCTTGCCTCCCCGGGCGTTGTGGGTGTCAAGGGCGTATATCGCACCAGGCAGAAAGAGCTGGTAGCCCGCTTTGTGCAGGCGGAGTACGAAGACCGCTACGAGCGCATGCAGAAGCTGGAGCAGATTGATTTCATTGACACTTACTCGGCCGGCTACAGGCGCGACGTCTTCCTGGCCGCTGGCGGCTTCGATGTCAGCTTCCCCACCGCCTCGGTGGAGGACCAGGAGCTTTCCTTTCGCCTGGCGGAGGCCGGGCATCGGTTGTGCTTTGTGCCGGAAGCAGCAGTGTATCACATCCACGACCGTACAACATGTGAGTACATCAGGCGCAAGTTCTGGATCGGCTATTGGAAGGTGCGTGTGATGCTGGAACATCCGGGCAAGCTGCTGCGCGACTCTCATACTCCACAGATACTCAAGCTGCAGATAGTGCTGGCAGCAGGAGGGGTGCTTTTGCTTCTGGCAGGTCTGCTGAAGCGCTGGCTTGGGTTGATGGGACTGGCTGCCTGGGCCATGCTTGTGTTCTCAAGCCTGCCATTTCTGGTCAAATTGCTACGCCGGGATCCGCCGGTTGTCCTGCTTGCTCCATTCCTCATCTTCGTCAGAGCCTGGGCCCTGGGGCTGGGTTTGCTGACCGGCACGCTCGCCATCCTCATCCGTCGCATCAAGTCACAATCTACCACCTCAAAGGATGGAAACAGTGCGTCTGGCCATAGTGCATGACTGGCTGAATCAACTCGGCGGCGCGGAGCAGGTGCTGGAAACGCTGGTGGAGATGTTCCCGGAAGCCCCTGTCTACACCTCGATCTACTGGCGGGATGGCATGCCCCTTACCTACCGCTCCTGGGACATCCGTACCACCTGGATGGACAGGCTGCCGGGTATTCATCGCCACCACCAGCCATATTTGCCGTTTTACCCACTTGCCTTTGCCGGGCTGGAACTCTCCGGCTATGACGCGGTGCTCAGCAACAAATCCGGCTTCTGCCACGGTGTGCGCACAGGCAACGCCATCCACATTTGTTATTGCCTGAGCCCCACCCGATACGTATGGGACTTTGAGAACTACGCCAGCCGTGAAGCTTTACCGGCTGTGCTTAAGCGCGCGCTGCGCCCCCTGATAAGATTGCTGCGCAGGTGGGATTATCAGGCTGCTCAGCGCGTGCATCACTTTGTGGCAATTTCCCACGAAATACAGGCGCGTATCAAGCGCTTTTATGGCCGCCCATCCATCATCATCTACCCTCCGGTGGAGACTGGACGTTTCCAGCCTTCCCCTACACATGACGATTACTATCTGATTGTCTCCCGGCTGGTCCCTTACAAACGTATTGATCTGGCCATAAGAGCTTTCAATCAACTCAGGTTGCCCCTGCTCATAGCCGGTACCGGGCGCGACCGTGCCGCGCTGGAGGCGATGGCCGGCCCCACGATTTCATTTCTGGGCTACGTTCCCGATGCCGAACTGCCACGCCTTTTTGCGCGCTGCCGTGCCTACATCCTGCCTGGTGTGGAGGATTTCTCTATCGCGCCGGTGCAGGCTCAGGCGGCCGGGCGGCCGGTGATCGCTTTCGGCGCCGGGGGAGCGCTGGATACAGTGGTCGAAGGGCAGACCGGGGCTTTCTTTTACGAGCCAACCCCTGAGGCGCTGGCAGATGCAGTGCGCAATTTTAACCCGGAGGATGTGGACCCACAGCTCTGCCGCGCCAATGCAGAGCGCTTTGCCGCACCGCTGTTCAGGGAAAGGTTGAGGCAATTCATCGGGGAGTGCATTGGTGACTGTGCAGACACTGCGGATCGGTAATCAGAAGCGGCTGACAGCGGACCTCATCCTGTTAACCGTTGCTCTGATATGGGGTAGCGGGTTCGTGGCACAGCGGGTGGCAGCGGCCCATCTCAGCCCTTTGATGTACAACGGCCTGCGTTTCTTGTTGGGGGCTTTGGTCATCCTGCCCTGGACGGCAAGGCGGTTGCGCGGGGTCACCCGCGCTGAGTGGCTGGGTGGCACGCTTGCGGGAGCCCTTTTATGCGCTGCCTCGCTCTTCCAGCAGACGGGGCTCCAGTTCACTACAGCGGGCAAAGCTGGCTTTATCACAGGCCTGTATGTCATCATCGTCCCTTTGCTGCTGGCTGTGGTATGGCGCCAATGGCCACGTCTGTCGGCCTGGATTGCCGCCCTTCTGGCCGCGGGGGGGCTGTTTATGCTCAGCTCGCATGGTCGGGTGGCACTGGCGCCGGGGGACGGGTGGATCGTGGCCTGTGCGCTCATCTGGGCACTGCACCTCATACTGATCGGCCGGCTCGCGCCCCGCACAGACGCGCTACGGCTGGCGATGATACAATTTACTGTCTGTGCCATACTGAGCCTGAGCCTGGCCCTGGCCTTCGGCTGTGACTCTGTCGAGGGGCTGGTCGCTTCCGGGTGGGCTATCATCTACAGCGGCATAACGTCGGTAGGGATTGGCTTCTCGCTCCAGGTGGTTGGACAGCGCAACTCACCTCCCACCGATGCAGCGGTCATCCTCAGCCTGGAATCGGTTTCGGCTGCCGTTTTCGGCTGGTTGCTGCTGGGCGAGAAGATGACGAGCCTGCAAATCCTTGGGTGTGGGTTGATGCTGGCGGGGATGCTGGTAGCCCAGTTCCGTCCCACGACTTCCATTACAGAGGAAACAGAATCTGCACGGGAGCTTGTTTCCTGGCAGCAGTGATTCAGTTACGGGAGTTACGCATGACCACCCTGAACGTGACCGGCACTTCGGAAACGGGCGCCGGGAGCCTGCACAGGTAGATTTCGCAAGTCAGCTCTCCAGTCCAGAGTCCGAAGTCCGGACTGTGGACCGCGGACTATGGACTGCTCCCAAGAAGTGCCTGTGGTGGGAATATGGAAGTGCCGGTCACGTGAATGCGTAAGTCCTGTCATTTAGTCCTGACTTTGATCACCTTGGGTTTGGTTTCCTCCGCCTTAGGTAAAGTGAGCGTCAGCACCCCGTTTTCGAATACGGCCTCGGCCTTTTCCACGTCTACCGGAACGTTAAGCGTCAGAGTACGCGAAAAGGGGCCATAAGGTCGTTCCTGGAACAGATAGGTGACATTCTCAAGCGGAGGACGCAGTTCCCCTCGGATGGTCAGAGTATCGCCTTCGATCGCGATATCCACTTCCTCCGACGTCAGGCCTGGCAGGGACGCGATCACCACAATCTCCTCAGGGGTGGTGTAGACATCCAGGGGGAGTTTCCACACCCTTTCCCGTGCTCTTTCCCTCCACGCCCAACCAGGTCGCACCACACTCTCCTCAAACAAACGGTCCATTGCATCACGCAGAGTTATCATATCGCGCCATGGATTCCATCTGCTCACAGTCATCTTAAATCCTCCCACGTAATTATTTAAGCGGGGGAATTGCCTTCCCCCGCTGTGGCATTACTCGCCCTTCGTCTTGACCTTGATGGTCTTCGGCTTGACCTCTTCGGCCTTCGGCAGGGTCAGCGTGAGGACACCATTTTCGAACTCGGCCACTGCCTTATCAGCCACGATCGGTACCGGGAGAGACAGGGAACGGCAGAAGGAACCATAGCGGCACTCACGGCGGATATATTGATCCTCCTTCACCTCCGCCTCCGACTTTGTCTCGCCACGGATGGTCAGAGTATCGCCGGTGACGCTGATATCCAGGTCCTCCGGTTTGACGCCGGGAATGGGCGCTTTGACGACGAGGGCTTCATCGGTTTCATAAATATCCACCGCGAGCGTCCCCTCCCCCGGTGAGGTCAGCCAGCCACCCCAAGGCCTCACAAAGCTTTCCTCAAACAATCTGTCCATCGCTTCCCGCAGGCTGATCAATTCTCTGAAGGGTTCCCATCGCACCAGGTTGGTCATCTCACACCTCCTTAAGCATAAGTTTTTTGTCGGCGCATCAGGCCGCACATCGCTGTTAACGCTTTCCTGTCTGGTGGCCTGATAAACCTGCCGGTTTATTTAAGCACCCAAATTATTGCGTTCAAGCATTAGATTTGTGCAAGAGAGGCATTAGAAATGCGTTAGATTAAACTGCATGGTCCCACTTGACAAAGCTCAGGATATCCTGTATAACCTTAGCCCAACCAGTGGTGGACCGTCGTGGTTACCCATGCGGAGTGAGGAGAATGCTGCGTATTCTTTCCTGCGAGGATGTGCGCCGGGCACTGCCGATGCGGCAAGCTATTGAGGTAATGAAGGCCGCTTTCATCCAGCTCTCAACTTCCCAGGCCGATGTGCCATTACGGGTGCCTCTGCGTGTGCCAAAGCATAACGGCCTCACCCTGTTTATGCCCGCCTACCTTGAAGCAGACGACCGCATGGCGATCAAGATTGTCTCTGTGTTCAATGACAATGTGGCGCGGGGACTGCCCCTGATCCATGCGTTGGTCGTTGTGATAGACGCGGAGACGGGGGCGCCGTCTGCTGTGATGGACGGCACATACCTGACCGCGCTGCGCACCGGGGCAGCGTCCGGCGCAGCCACTGACCTGCTCGCCCGCCCGGATGCCCAAAGTGTTGCCATCTTCGGCGCCGGTGTCCAGGGCCGCACCCAGCTTGAGGCGGTATGCACCGTGCGTCCTATCTGCCAGGCCTGGGTCTACGACGTGATCCAGGAAAGGGCGGCTGCCTATGCGGCCGAAATGAGCAAGAAACTCGCGCTCCCGATCAATGTGGCCCCATGCCCCTCCGAAGCCGTAAGTCGGGCAGACATCATCTGCACCGCAACCACTTCCTCCACGCCGGTATTCGAGGATGCCGACATCAGACCTGGCACACATATCAACGCCGTGGGCGCTTACACCCCGCAGATGCAGGAAATTCCTGCTCAGACGGTGCTCCGGGCCAGAGTAGTGATTGACTACCGTCCGGCCACTCTGGCCGAGGCTGGCGATTTGTTGATCCCGCTGAGTCAGGGACTGATAAGTGAAGCTCATATCAGGGCAGAACTCGGTGAAATCGCCGCCAGGATGAAGGAAGGACGTACCTCCCCGGAGGAGATCACGCTCTTCAAATCGGTGGGCGTGGCAGTCCAGGATGTGGCAGCAGCCGGGGCTGTGCTGGATGCTGCTCGCAAATTGGGGCTGGGCACCGAGGTGGCGTTGTAGTGCGGTCGGAAAATCTGCCCGGATATGGTCTGGCACTTGTCGCTGCCTGTCTGTGGGCGACATTGGGCCTGTTCTACAAAGCTCTGGAATCTTATGGGCTGTCTCGCTTCACCATCGTCTTCTGCCGTGCTGCCTTTGCCACACTGGCATTGTTTGCAGTGCTGGGCTGGCGCAGGCGAAGCTGGTTGAAGCTTGAGCGTCGCGACTGGCCATTATTTCTGGCTTTCGGCTTGCTGGGCGTGGCGGCGTTTTACATACTATACATCTATGCCATCGCCCTGCTCGGGATGGGGATGGCTGCAGCGCTGATGTACACAGCACCGGCCTGGGTCACTGTATTCAGCATCCTGCTCTTCTGGGAACGGCCCAGCCTGATGAAGGGTAGTGCAGTACTGCTGACCTGTGCAGGCTGTGCACTGGTCGGTCAGGCCTACGATCCGGCGAGGATGCGCCTGAACCTGCCCGGAACACTGGCTGGTCTGGGAGCCGGACTCACCTACGGGCTGTACACCATCTTCAGCAAAGCTGCCCAGCGACGCTATACCCTGTGGACCACACTGGCTTATGCGCTTGGTATAGGGACGCTGTTTATGATCCCTTTCCAATCGCCTGCGGACCTGGCACGCGCGCTGAGCGATTCCACCGCTCTGTCCTTGTTGCTGCTTCTGGGCCTGGGGCCCACGCTGGGAGGAGGTCTGGCTTTCAACGCTGCGCTGCGGCGGATCCCAGCCAGCAATGCCAGCGTGGTGGCCACTCTGGAACCTTTTGTCGCCGCGCTTTTGGGCTGGGTTTTTCTGGGTGAGCGTCTGGAAGCATGGCAATGGCTGGGCGCAGCTCTGATTGTAACGGCGGTAGTCATATTGCAGAGCGATCGGGCTGCCCGGTCGGCTCGATGGGATACCTGTGGAGTCGGAAATGGAACTGCCCAAAACGGCTGATGTCGTCATTGTCGGCGGAGGGGTGATGGGTACCAGCACCGCCTATCACCTGGCGCTCAAAGGCTGTAGGAATGTGCTTCTGCTGGAGCGACAACCTTTCTTCGGCATGGAAGCGACCGGTAAATGTGCGGGGGGCATCCGTTACCAGTTTGGCACCGAGATTAACGTACGCCTCTCTCTGCTCAGCCTGCCGATGCTTGACCGTTTTGAGGAGGAGTTGGGCCAGCCGATTAATGTGCGCCATTGCGGCTATCTCTTCCTGCTCACCAATGAGAGGGATGTGGCTGTTTTCCGCCAGAACCTGGAGATGCAGCGCCGGCTGGGGGTGCGCACGGAGTGGCTGGATCCGCCATCAGTTGCCGGGATGGTACCGTTGTTGAACCTGGATGGTGTCCTTGCTGCCACATTCAACCCGGACGATGGCCTGGCAGACCCTTCAGGTGTGGTGCAGGGATACGTATCCGGAGCGCGGCGGCTGGGTGCCAGGTTACTGACCGGGGTTGAGGTAACCGGCATAAATGTTGCAGGGGGGCGGGTAAAAGGCGTTATGACGCGCTACGGAGAGGTCGCCACGCCGATGGTCGTTAATGCAGCCGGTCCCTGGGCGGCTCAGGTGGGCCGTATGGCTGGTGTGGACATCCCCATCTCCCCGGTGCGCCGCCAGATCGTCGTCACAGGGCCGATCGCAGAGCTTCCGCCCGACTTCCCCTTCGTGATTGACTTTACCCGCTCGCTCTACTTCCACCGTGAAGGCCCCGGTATCCTGACCGGTATGTCAAACCCTGACGAGCCGCCGGGTTTCGACCAGTCGGTTGACCGGGAATGGGAACTGGTACACCTGGAGGCGGCTGTGAAGCGGCTTCCTGTGCTGGAACGGGCAGGACTGGCCAGCCGGTGGGCCGGCCTGTACGAGAACTCGCCCGATGCGCACCCTATCCTGGGACGCGTGGCAGAACTGGAGGGATTTTTCTGCATCGGGGGCTTCAGTGGCCACGGTTTCCAGCACGGCCCTGCCTGCGGCCTGTTGCTCGCCGAGGAGATACTGGATGGCAGGGCCCATACCCTGGACATCAGTGCGTTGAACCTGGCCCGCTTCCGCGAGGGAAGGGAGATTTTCGAGTATAACGTCGTTTGATTAGAGGCTACCCACCAGGGGAATGCTTAACCCAACTTTTGTGCAACTGGTAGCCGAATCGTGAAAAACGGCCTCGGATCGCAAGATTTTGCACTTTACCAACTGAACCCAAAAACGGCTATGCTTATTGCCACTCTAAACATCAAGGAGCG
>Ga0209101_1001814_pt1 | contig 15024 bp, 10 predicted proteins | sample ConPoolayeCmetaG_FD_185481 | JGI IMG/M metagenome (GOLD analysis project Ga0209101, IMG submission 185481) | Hot spring microbial mat communities from California, USA to study Microbial Dark Matter (Phase II) - Cone Pool mat layer C metaG... ...
GGGTGAGGGGGTGGCCGTCGGGGTCGGCGTATGGGTCGGCAAGGGCGTGGCCGTCGGGGGCAGAGTATGGGTTGGCAACGGCGTGTCGGTCGGGACCGGAGCAGGCGTGGCCGTCGGACCACAACCGGCCAGCAGCAGGGACCACAGGATCAGCACCATCCCCAATACCTTGAGCATTTTCATCCTTTTCCTCCCCGGTGGCGGGCATATCGAATCGCCCCCACCCCGAGCAGCAGGGCCATCAGGACTGCCCCCCCGCCCACCGTGTAGTAGAGCCATCGGTCCACGCCCGTCCCTTCGACCACCTCACCTGCGGGGACGGGGCTGGCAGGCACTGCCGTCACAACCGTTACCGTCGGCGAAGCCCTGGCCGCCATCGCCGTCGGCTGCGGACGATCGGTGGCCGTTGGGCGGGGCGTCGAGAGGGCAACGGGGGTAGCGGTCGTCCACGGAATCGTCGGCTCTGCCTGCCACAACGCCAGAGTGGGCACCGCCGTGGGGGTCGTTCCACGGGCAGCCGCCGTGGGCCTGGGCTGAGCGCCAACCTTCGCCCGCCACCGATCCTCCAGGCCGTCGGTGTCAAAGCCATAGACCTGCTGCAAGGCTCCATCGTAAGAAGCCCCGCGCCGGAAGGCAGCCAGCAACTCCAGGGCCTTTTCCCGGCCATACTCTTCGATCAGGAAGTTGACCACGCTGTAACTCTGAGCATAGGCCAGGCCAGCGCGTCCGGCGTGGGCTGAAAAGCTGCCACCCAGGCCACGCAGGGAAAGCAATCTGTTCCCGGCTATAGCCTCCGCCAGCAACGCCTCCTGGTCGGCATCCGGCTCACCTTCGGCCCATGAAGCCAGCCCCTCGTCCAGCCAGGTCGGCAGGTCGCTCCAGCAATTGAAGGCCAGTTGATGGACCACCAGGTGCATCAACTCGTGAGCGACCGTCCGGCGGCCATAGTCCAGGCTGTCCGGATCGGCGGCGATCAGCACGGTATAATAGTCGGGGAAAGCAACCCCGCCGGTCCAGCGCTGGGAAAAGACCAGGGCATCCTGCAGATCCTCGGCGGTGGCATAAAAATAGAGGTGCACCGGCTTTTCCAGATTGGCGCCCGGGTCAGCCGTCAGGCGGGCCTGAGCATCCACCGCCGCCTGAAGCATCTCCTGACCAAACTCCTCCCCCCCTTCATACCAATGGACGGCGATCTGGCCCACAGCCTGGGTCTGCCAGGCGTGGCGGTCATCCTCGAACAACACCCATTCCACCGGCGAGGACCAGGTCTCACCGCTCCCGGTGGTGACCCGCCAGCGCCACCACAAGCGTGCGCCGGGGGGGATGGGGCCGGAACGGCGCAACTTTAAAGTCCAGTCGGCCAGGAGATGTCCCGGCTGCTGACTGTCGGGGGTGACATCCGGCGAAACGCGGACGGAGGATTCGCCGCAGGATGTCCTGTCCATGCCGTACTCCAGTTCAACCCTGTCCACCGGAGACGGAGCAGCCAGGTCCAGATGGAAGGCTATCTCTTCTGGAAAATGGACCCGGGCCTCATTGGCCTGTACCTGGACCGTCGGTGGCTCCTGCGCCGCTAGCGGGGCAGAGAACAGCAGCCAGATCGCCACCAGGCAGAACAGGACAGGGCCGCCACGCCTGCCCATCGGAATCATCCTTCTTCAATGCGATAATGGGTGGTGATCTGCGCCGTTTTGCCCAACATGATCGAGGCCGAACAATACTTTTCCTGCGACAGGCGGATGGCCTCCTCCACCGCCTTGGGCTTGATCTCCCGTCCACGGACTATATATTCGACATCAATTTCCGTGTAGACGCGGGGATGCTCCTCCGCTCGCCCGGCGCGGGCAATGACCTCCAGGCCGGTCACCGCCTGCCGCTTTTTGTGCAGAATGTCCACCACGTCATAAGCGGTGCAGCCGGCCATGCCGATGAGCAGCAGTTCCATCGGCGAGGGTCCCAGCTTCTGAGGGCTGCCATCCACCACGATGGCATGGCCCGACGAGGCCTGGCCGATGAAACGCCGCTCCTCCACCCAGGTCACTTTTGCCTCAACAGTCATGCGATCCCCCTCTGTTTCAACGCCAACAGCACATCCTCTGCTTTAACCGGCAGTCTGTTGAACCACAACCCGGTCGCATCGTGGATGGCGTCGAGGATGGCCGGGGCCAGCACCAGCATCGGCATCTCCCCTACACCGCGCACCCCATACGGCCCCTGCGGATCGGCGATCTCCAGGATGAGCGGATGGATCTCATCGGGAACATCATAGACGGTAGGGATCAAATAGTCAGCATAGCTCCTGGTCTCCAGCCGTCCGTCGCGCATGATGAAATCTTCCAGCAACGTCCAACCTTCCGCCTGGACAACAGCCCCCTCGATCTGGCCTTCGACCTGCATGGGGTTGATGGCCCGGCCCACATCGTGAGCAGCCCACACCCGCTTCAGGTGCACCTGGCCGGTCTCGGTATCCACCTCCACCTCGACGATCTGTGTCCCGTAGCCATAGGTCACGTGCGGGTCACACACGCCCGTTTCCGGATCATACATCGTTGTCGGCCGGGGACGGTAGGTGCGCTCAACGACCACCGGGCGCTCCCCGGCCTTCCACGCCTCCAGGGCTGCCTCACAGGCCAGCCTGACCGCGTTGCCGCCCATGAACGACAGGCGGGAGGCGCTGCAACTGCCGGCCTCCGGCACCTCGGCCGTATCCTGGTTGACCAGTTGCACCCGGTCATACGGGAGCCCCAGTGTCTCGGCGGCAACCTGCGTCAGGGCGGCCAACACCCCCTGGCCCACCTCGGAGACGCCGATCTTGACCACCGCCTGCTCGACGGTCCGCTCGCCATATAACTCACACCGGGCCGTACATTTGTCGGGGAAACCAAAGCTGTAGCACACATTTTTGTAGCCCGTCGCCACCCCGATCCCCCGCAGCCGGCCGGCCGCGGTCTGCCCTTGGGGCCGAGGCTTGCCGGTCTCCGTCCAGCCGGCAGCCTCGGCGGCATGCAGCAGCGTCTCGCGGACCGATACCCCGGCCGGCACCACACTCTGCGTGGCCAGCACCGAGCCTTCGCGCAGGGCATTCTTGAGGCGAAAGACAACCGGGTCCATGCCCAGCGCAGCAGCCAGGCGGGACATCTGGGACTCGGCCGCAAAGGTGGCCTGCAAAGCGCCAAAGCCCCGGAACGCCCCGGCGACAAGGTTGTTGGTGAACACATTGTAGCCGTCCACCCGGACGTTAGGCACTTCGTAGGGCCCGGTGATGATGCTGACGGCGTTGTTCAACACCGCCGAACTGGAGGAGCTATAGGCCCCGATGTCGGCGATGAGGGTCGCCTCGACCGCCAACAACCGGCCATCCTTCGTCGCCGCCGAACGGCAGTGCATATAGTAGGGATGGCGCTTGTGGTGCCCACGAAACGACTCCTTGCGGTCCCAGACGATCTTGACCGGGCGGCGGATGCCCCGCCTGTCCAGGCAATAGGCCGCCAGCGCCAGCAGATGCTGGAGCGACATATCCTCCCGTCCGCCAAAGGCCCCACCCGCCGGGGCATAAATCACCCGCACCCGATCAAGGGGCAGATTGAGCATGTGGGCGATCTGATGCTGATCGTCGTGCGACCATTGCCCGGTCGAGTGGACCGTCACCCGCCCCTGCTCGTCTATGTAGCCGATGCCGGCCTCCGGCTGGAGGTAGGCATGCTCCTGGTGAGGCGTGAAATAATCCTCCTCCACAATGACCACATCATCGCGGGCAAAGACGGCCTCCACATCCCCTTTGCGGATGTGCTGATGGGTCTGGATATTGTTGGGCCAGCGGTCATGGATGACCGGTGCCCCCGGTTTCATCGCCTCACGCGGGTCGGTGAGCACCGGCAGGTCCTCATATTCGACGCGGATCAGGTCCCGTGCCCGGCGTGCGGCCCGCTCCGTCTCGGCAATGACCAGCGCCACGCGGTCGAACACCGAACGCACCTTGTCGCCGTTAAGAGCCGGCTGGTCCTTGAAGATCAGGCCATACTCGTTAACCGGCACATCTTTATGGGTCAATACGGCCACCACACCGGGGACCTGTTCCGCGGCCGAGGTATCTATGGAGAGGATCCGGGCGTGGGGACGGTCGCTGAACAGCACCCTGGCGTACAACATCCTGTCCATGGACAGATCGCCGGGGAACCGTGTCCGGCCGGTCACCTTATCCACAGCGTCAGGCCGCCATAGCCGCTGGCCGATTACCTTCGTCTTCATCGCCGCTCACTCCCTCGTGTCAACCGTGGTACATGACACCACCCATTATACCTGTGAAAAACCGATTTGACAAAATCGCAAGCAGCAGATATAACCCGTTGTCCCGTGTCCAGACAACCCGCCCGTAGCGCTGCCCTACGATCTGCTGGCCGGCCGGGCCGAGGACAAAATCGAGAAACTGCTGCACCGCCTCGGAGGGGGGGTCGGCTGTCACCAACCACAACTCTCGCGTCAGGGCATAGCTGCCCTGCTCTGTGCTCAGCAGCGTCGGCAGCTCCCCCTCAACCTTCAGCACCTTGACGCCGGAGGACACCCAGGCCATGCCCACATATCCGATGGCCGCCGGATGTGTGGACACATACTCGACCACCGCCTGATCGGAGGGGAGGAGGACCGCCCGGGGGGTGACACGCCGGTCGCCCATGACCAGCGCCTCGAACGCCGCCCGCGTACCGGAGCCTTCCTCGCGGCTGACCGGCTGCACCCGGTCCCGTGCCAGCGGAACCCCGACCGCCGGCCACTCCTCGGCGCGTCCGCTGAACAGGTCCTGCAACTGCAACAGGCCGAGGCCATCGGCGGGGTTGGTGGGGTGGACGATGACCGCCAGGCCGTCACGGGCAATGGCCGTCGCCCGCCAGCCAGGCTCCAACCCGGCGGGGAGCCAGGAGGCCATCGCCAGGTCCGCTTCGCCCCGCCGAAGGGCCTCCAGGCCGGCCTGCGTGCCCAGGCCGGTCACCTCCAGGTTGACGGTGGGGGACCGCTCATGGAAAGCAGCAGCCAGGTCGTTCAGCAGGGGGGCCATGGTCGTGGAACCGATGGCCCGCAGGTAAACCGGTTGCGGGGTGGGCGCCGGTTGGCCGCAGGCAAGGAGGGTCAGCAAAATGGGCAGGAACAGCGTTCTGCCCATCCGCCTCGATCCGTTCACTCCGCCAGGCCGTTGTTCTTTCACCGCAGCAGGGCCACAACCAGGCACGACACGCCCATCAACAGGCAGTAGGCGGCAAAGGGATAGAGCCGGCCCCGTTGCAGATAGCGCAGCAGGCCCCAGATGCACAGGTAGCCGCTGACCGCTGCGGCCAGAAAGCCCACGCCCACAACCCCCACCTGCGCCCCCAGGTCGGGGGCCGCCAGCAGGTCACGGCCGGCCACCACCCCTGCCCCCAGCAGCGCCGGCACCGACATCAGGAAGCTGAAACGGGCTGCTGCCGGCCGTTCCAGGTCCCGTGTCAACCCGCCGGCGATGGTCGCTCCAGAGCGGCTCAGGCCGGGGAAAAGGGCCAGCACCTGGCTCAGGCCGATCCACAGAGCATCAAACCAGCCCAGCGATGCCAGGCCCCGTGTGCGGCGGCCCAGCCGTTCGCTGAGGGTCAACAGCAGCGCCGTCATCAACAAAAACAGGCTGACGGCAATGGGGGAGCTGAAGGCCTGTTCCACCGCCTCTTTGAGGACCAGGCCCAGGACCACGGCCGGCAGCGTCGCCACGACGAGCAGCCAGCCCAGCCGCGCCTCGGCCGTCTCCAGCGGGTGGCGGTGCGCCAGGCCCCGGACCACGCCCCTGGCAACAGCCCACAGCTCGCGCCAGAAGCAGGCAAACAGGGCTACCAGCGTGCCCCACTGCACCAACACGTCAAAAACAAAGGCCGATTGAGGGTCAAACTCCCAGCCCAGCAGCCAGGGCACCAGCACCAGGTGGCCGGAGCTGGAGACAGGGATAAATTCGGTAGCTCCTTGAACAAGGCCCAGGGTGATGGCTTGCAGGATGTTCATCTTCCCTCGGTTGAGCCGGTCAGGGCACGGCCATCACCGGGCAGCGGGCAAAGCGCAGCACCTCGGTGCTGACACTGCCCAACAGCAGTTCCGCCGCACTGGACGGCCCGCGTGTGCCCAGGACGATGAGGGAGACATTTTCCTGGTCGGCCACCTCCAGAATAGCGCGGGCTGCCGGCCCCTCGCGGACGACCCCTCGCGTGGACACGCCAACCCTCTCCAGCTCCTCAACAGCATCATCCACCACCGCCCAGGCTGCTTTTTCAAAATCGGCACACAGCTCCTCATACACATCGGTCATGGCATAGCGGCTGGGCACTTCGTAAGCGTGCAGGACCACCACCTCAGCTCCACCCTGCCGGGCCAGATGTTCCACATAGAGCAACGCCCGATCCGCTGCCGGTGACCCCTCGTTGGCAAAGAGGATCTTGCGAAACATGCTCTCCCATCTCCTTATCCAACCGGGCCGATCCGCCGCAACTCCTCAAACAGCTCCCGCTGCCGGGGAGTCAACCGTGTCGGCAATCGCGCTTCGACTCTGGCATACAGGTCGCCATGTTGCTCTGGCTGGCGCAGGCGAGGCATCCCTTTGCCCCGCAGGCGGAAGGTACGCCCGTTCTGCGTTCCGGGCGGGATGGTGAGCACCACTTCGCCATCCATAGTCGGCACCCGCACCTCGCCCCCCAGCACCATGGTATACAGATCGGCGGTCACCGTGGTATGCAGGTCATCATCCTTGCGCTCGAAACGGGGGTCGGGCTGGACGGTGATCACCAGGTACAGGTCGCCGGCCGGCCCTCCGCCCATACCGGCTGCCCCCTCGCCGCTCACCCGCACCCGGGTGCCGGTTTTGGCTCCGGCCGGGATCTTGACCTCCAGCCGCTGGCCATCCTTCTGCAACACACGCACTGTGCCCCGATAGGCCTCCTGCAGGCTGATCTCCACCGGCTGCTCAAAATCCTGTCCCTTCTGTGGCCGGGCCTGATACCGGAACCCACTCAGGTCCGGGCCGCCCCCCATGCCACCAAAGATCTGGCTGAAAAAGTCGGAAAAGGGGCTGCCGCCAAACAGGTCCTGCAGGTCCTCCACCGTGCCATAGCGGACATGAACCCGCCCCCCCGGTGCGCCGGTGGTCCAGCGGCTCCAGTCAAAGTCGCCCGGCTGGCCGCCCATCCGTTGCCAGCGGTACCAATCGGCCCCCAGTTGGTCATACTTGCGCCGCTTCTCCGGATCTGAAAGCACCTCGTAAGCTTCGTTGATCTCTTTGAAACGCTCCTCGGCCTTGGGGTCGTTAGGGTTCATATCGGGGTGGTGTTGCCGGGCCAGGCGTCGGAAGGCGCGTTTGATCTCCTTGTCCGAGGCGTTTTTGTCCACTCCCAGGATTTTGTAGTAATCCTTATACTCCATGCCCTCTCCTACACCGCCACAATCACCCTGGCCGGCCGGAGCAGATGCTCTCCCAGCCGATAGCCAGGCTCCAGCACCTGAACGACCGTATTGGGGGCCGCGTCGGTGTGGTCGTGGGCCACGGTGCCGACCGCTTCTTGCCAGGCTGGATCGAACGGCCGGTTTGCGGCCTCAAGCCGCTCGACCCCCTCTTTCTGCAACAGTTGCAACGCCGCCCGGCGGGTCAGCTCGACACCCCGGCGCAGCCCATCATCACTGCCGGCCGGGGCGTCGAGCGCCCGCTCCAGGTCATCCACCACCCGGAGAAAGGCCTGTAGCAGGCGCTGACGTTCCGTCTCAATCCGGTCCTGGGCCAACTTTTGCTGCCGTTTCCGATAGTTGTCCATCTCGGCCTGCAGGCGCAAAGCCCGTTCGCGCCAGTCCGCCAGTTCTTCCTGACAGCCAGCCTCGGACAGGGCGACACTATCCGCCGGTCCGGCGACGACGACCGCTCCCCCCACCGACCCCTCCACCGCCTGCCTCTCCTCTACCGGGTGGGAAGCGGTCCTCGCTTCTGATCCTTCTGCTGTTTTCTTTTCTGTCCCCGGCTGGTCAGGGGGCCGCACCTTCACCGGGATTCTCATCCCTCTCTCCATCACACCCCCATCCCCGACCCATCAGGTCTGGGCACTACACCTCGCGGAACTCGCCATCTACAAACTCTTCCCCCTCCGGGCCACGGCCATGAGGGGGCTGCCCCGGCCCCGGTCCATAGCCGGCCGGCCCGGCCTGCTGCTGCGCGTACATCTGCTGGCCAATGGCATAACTGGCCTGCTGCAACTGCTCGATCAGTTGGCGGATGTGTGCCGTATCATCGCTATCTTTGGCCCGCTTCAGGTCCTCCATGGTCCGCTCGATCCGGGACCGGTCACCGGCGGATACCTTGTCGCCCAGGTCACGGAGCATCTTTTCCGTCTGGTAGATCAGGTGATCGGCAGCATTGCGTGCCTCGATCAGTTCCCGACGCCGCCGGTCCTCCGCCTCGTAGCGCCTGGCCTCCTGGATTTTGCGCTCCACCTCTTCTTTGCTCAGGTTGGTGCTGGCGGTAATGGTGATCTTTTGCGCCCTGCCGGTCGCCTTGTCCTGGGCCGTCACGTTGAGGATGCCGTTGGCATCAATGTCGAACGTGACTTCGATCTGCGGCACGCCGCGCGGCGCGGGCGGGATGCCTTCCAGGTTAAAGCGGCCCAGGGTGATATTGTCGGCAGCCATGGTGCGTTCCCCCTGCAACACATGGATCGTGACCGCCGTCTGACCATCCTCGGCCGTGCTAAAAAGCTCGCTTTTGCGCACCGGGATGGTCGTGTTGCGCTCGATGAGAGGGGTCATCACCCCCCCCAGCGTCTCCACCCCCAACGTCAACGGTGTCACGTCCAGCAGCAGGACATCTTTCACCTCACCGCCCAGCACACCCGCCTGGATGGCTGCGCCCACCGCCACCACTTCATCCGGGTTAACCCCTTTGTGGGGTTCCTTGCCACCGGTCAACTGGCGCACCAGGTTCTGGATCATCGGCATCCGGGTGGCCCCTCCCACCAGCACGACCTCATCAATGTCACGCGCGGTGAGCTTGGCATCCCGGAGCGCCTGCTCAAACGGCCCCCGGCAACGCTGCACCAGGTCCTCGGTGAGCTGCTCCAGTTTAGCACGAGTGAGCTTGATCTGCAAATGTTTGGGGCCGCTGGCATCGGCGGTGATGAACGGCAGGTTGATCTCGGTTTCCAGCACGGTGGAAAGCTCGATCTTGGCTTTCTCGGCTGCCTCCTTGAGCCGTTGCAACGCCTGGCGGTCCTGCCGCAGGTCAATCCCCTGGTCCTTCTTGAACTCGTCGGCCACCCAATCCACAATCCGTTGGTCCCAGTCGTCGCCGCCCAGGAAGGTATCGCCGCTGGTCGCCTTGACCTCGATCACCCCTTCCCCTACTTCCAGGATCGAAACGTCAAAGGTGCCGCCACCCAGGTCAAAGACCAGAATGGTCTCGGCCTCCTTCTTATCCAGGCCATAGGCCAGCGAGGCCGCCGTCGGCTCGTTGATGATGCGCATCACCTCCAGGCCGGCGATCTGGCCTGCATCCTTGGTCGCCTGGCGCTGCGAATCGTTGAAATAGGCCGGGACGGTGATGACCGCCTGGGTCACCGGCTCACCCAGATAGGCCTCGGCATCCTCCTTCAGCTTGCGCAGGATCATGGCCGAGATCTCCTGCGGGGTGTACTCCCGCCTGGTTTGAGGCAGATACACCCGGGCATCGCCGGCCCGCCCCTGGACGATCTTGTAGGGCAGCACCTGGCGGGCCTTGACCACCTCCGGATCGTCATAGCGGCGGCCCATCAGCCGCTTGATCGAATAGACGGTGTTATCCGGGTTGACCACGGCCTGCCGCCGCGCCGTCTGCCCCACCAGCCGTTCGTTATTTTTGGTAAACGCGACCACCGAGGGGCAAAGCCGTCCCCCTTCCGCCGTGGGGATGACGGTCGGCTCGCCCCCTTCCATGACTGCCACCACACTGTTGGTTGTACCCAGGTCAATCCCAATGATCTTGCCCATCTTTCTTTCCCTCCAGAGTTTACCTCGACAGTGTTCGATTTGACCTCTCCCCTACCCCCCATATGCGTCAAGTTAAGCGACTCAAGTCGCACCTCAGCGGCCTGCGGCCAGGCGTCCACCGGCGTGGACGCCTTCGTCCGCGCAGGCGGACGGCCGGGTAGCCGAAGGCATTGCCTTCGGCCCGGTGCGATGTCCAATCGCCCGCGCCTCAAGTTGACGCCTATGCCCCTACCCCCTGGCCCCGGAAGGGGGTTGGGGGATGGGGTAAGGTCCACCTTCCTGCCGCCTGTAGGGTACACCTTTCCTGTTAGAATGTGATTAGACCAACATTAGCGTTTTGTTAGAGCCTGCCTGCTCGTCATTACCCACCCCCGGCTGCCTGCCGCCGTGTGCCGATTGGAAATCGGCCTTTCTGGGTGCCTGTGGCGCCGGGCATCGGCCTGCACCGACGCGGAAACAGCGGTCGGCGCAGGCCGACCGAAGACCTGCGGCCCACAAGGGTGTAGGGGCGAGGCGCGCCTCGCCACTACAGTTCAGTCGGCAAGGCAGGTAGCTACGCCTGCTCTTGGTCATCCGTCATTCGTCATGGGTCCATTTCTGTGCTATAATAGGCCCACTCTCACAGATCGCGAGGCAGCATGAGCAGTGAATATCCCGACATTCTGGGAGACCTGGTCCAGGCCCGGCAACGGTTTGAGGTGAACGGTGTGCACTACCTGATGGCCCTGGAGCCGGCGACCATCGCCCCCGGTGAGACTACCTCCCTGCGCGTCTGGTTACAGAGCTGCTGGGACACGCCGGTTCAGGTGGCCATCACCCTCTACCTGCCGGCCCAGCCGCCGGCCGCCTTCTCCATCATCCAGAAGCAGACCGATGTGCCGCTGGAACCTGCCGAAGTGGGCGAAGTGAACATCCCCATCGCCAGCGCCGTTGGGGTTCCGCCCGGCGACTATCTCCTGGCGGCCACACTGGGGGTCCGGTTTGAGACGCGGGGGCTGTACATCCGCAGTCAGAAGAGCGAAGGCCAGTTGGGCGACACCCTGTTAAGCTTTACCACCGGCATGGCCCTGGCGGCGACGATGGGGTTGGGCTTTGTGGCCCACACCCAACCGGAACAGGAGCTATTGCTGCGGGTAGAAGGCGCTCCCCGGCCCGGACCGGCCCCCGACCTGACGCCCACCTTCCTCTCCCATTGGACCGTGGCCGAGTTGCCGCTTCAGGGCAAAGCGCGCCAATATGTCAACGACCAGCGCCTGTACCTGCAACCCCAACTGACCCGCCAGGCCCTGTACATGGCCTTCCTGCAGGAGAGTCAGGAGCGGTTTCGTCGGGCCGGGTTGCCCCTGCAGATCGGCGAAGCGATTGTGCTGGCCAAAATTCTGACCTACACCGCCGAGTATTTTTTGAAGCATCCCGACAGGCAGGATGTGGTGCTGGTCCCGGCCTACACCCTGGCTTACCGTTACAACCTGCCGGTGAACGATCCGGTCTTTCTCATCACCCGCGCCGATTATGCGCGGCTGGTGCGTCTGGCCATCTCGCTGAGCTTTGGCCTGTTGCGTCGGCGGCTGGGGCGCGATCTGTGGACAGAGGAAGAGCAGTTGGCCGTTGCCGACCTGGTGACCGACCGGGTGGAGCGCGGCGGCAGCCTGCCCGCCGAGTTCCTCTACCTGCCGCTGCTCCTGGGTGGGTTGCTGGTTGGCGATCAGGTGCAGATGCCCGGCGAGAAGCTGGCTCAAAGCCTGGCGTTGCTGGCTCAAGCCCGCCAGAAGCGAACGGCCGATCTGGCCGAAAACCCGGAGCTGGTCACCCTGCTCGACCGGCTGTTGGCGTAGGCTTCTCCGTAAAACCTGCTCAGAGCCGGTCTGAAAACCACGAAGGAGACTCTGCCCCATCAGGGGTCAACCTGTGGTGAGCCATCCCTCGCTAAATTGTCAAATTGCCAGCCCAATCAGGGGGTCAGAGTGGCCTCTTGACACCGTTTTTCCCCTGTGATATAATGGCATCAGACAGCAAGTTCACGGTCAACGTGGCGGTCCACCCAGAAACAAGTCTGAGCCACCCGGCTCATCGTCCTGCGCCCGCCCGTCAGCAGCAGGCTAATGCCTCGAGATAAGGAAACAGTATGAGCGAGAACCAGGTTAAATTCCAGAATCTCTTGCGCGAACTCTTTCAATTCGACTGCGCCGACCTGGACTTTGGCATCTACCGCATCATGAATCACAAGCGGGCGGTCATTGAGCGCTTCATCACCGAGGATCTGCCCCAAGCCATCGCTGAGGAACTGGAACAAGGCGCACTGGCCGAACAGGCGCAGGCTGTGCAGGCGCTGGAGGCAGCCCGCAAGAAAGTGCTGGAAGCCCTGGGCGACGATGCTCTGTATGCCAGCGGCAATCTGGCCGAAGCCTACCGCAACACCAAAGCCGGCAAGGCCTATCTGGAGGCGCAGGCCAGGGCCAGAAGCAGCCGCTCCCGCGAAGCCCTGGAAGCCGCCATCTACAACCATCTCTACACCTTCTTCAGCCGCTACTGGCAAGAGGGCGACTTTATCTCCAGGCGTCGCTACTCGAAAAAAGAACGCTACGCCATCCCCTACAACGGCGAGGAGGTCACTCTCTACTGGGCGAACCACGACCAGTACTACATCAAGACCGGCGAGTACTTTACCGACTACACCTACCAGGCCCCCAACGGCGTCACCGTACACTTCAAACTGCGTCAGGCGGATGTGGAGCAGGGCAACGTCAAGGGCGAAAAGCGCTTTTTCCTGCCGCGCCTGGACGAGATTGCCTGGGACGACTCCCCTCTCCCTGTGGGAGAGGGGCCGGGGGTGAGGGGAACTCTTATCATCCCCTTCGAGTACCGCCCGCTCACCGCGCAGGAAGCCATCACCTACGGTCAGAAGAACCAGCAGGAAGCCATCATCGTCAGAGCCGTGGCCGAGATCCTCAAGCGCGTCAAGGCGCCCGAGGCACTGGCCGCGCTCACCGCCGAACGGCGCAACCCTGGGAACGCGGACGTCTCGTCCGCCCTCGAATACCACCTGCGCCAATACACCCGCCGCAACACCTCCGACTTTTTCATCCACAAAAACCTGCAGGACTTTCTTTCGCGCGAACTGGACTTTTACCTGAAGAACGAGGTGCTCAACCTGGAGGAACTAGAAGCCGCCGGCGAGGGCCTGGCCGAGGGCTGGTTCCAACTGCTGCGGCTGATCAGGCGTGTGGGCCTGCGCATCATCGAGTTCCTGGCGCAGATCGAAGATTTCCAGAAGATGCTCTGGGAGAAGCGCAAATTCGTCACCGAGACCTTTTACGTCATCACCGTGGGCAACATCCCCGAATCGTTTTACCCGGAGATTGCCGCCTGCCAGGCGCAGTGGGAGGAGTGGCAGGCGTTGGGCATGCTGAATGCGGAATGCGGAAAGATGAATGCGCAGGAACGTTCATCGTTCCTCACTCATCATCCCTCATTGCCCGTGGACACGCGCCACTTCTCCCAAGACTTCACCGACCACCTGCTGGCTTCGTTTGAGGACCTGGACGAAGAGACCTGCGGCCTGCTGGTGCACGCCGAAAACTGGCAGGCGCTGAATCTGCTCCAGGAGAAGTACCGCGAGTGCGTGAAGTGCATTTACATTGACCCACCGTATAACACAGGGAGCGATGAGTTTATCTATCGCGATAATTACCGGCATTCCAGTTGGTTGGCGATGATGGAAAACCGTTTGAGATTGTCGAGGAATCTGCTTGACTTGGGAGGCTCCATCTTTGTAAGTAACGACGACAATGAACAATCTGTGCTTAAGGGCTGCATGGACTTTGTCTTTGGGCCAGAAAACTTTGTGACTCAAATCATTTGGCAAAAAAAGTATTCACCACAGAATGACGCCAAATACTTATCCGATAATCACGATTACGTCACACTATTTGCGCGGCGAAAAGAGGACTGGCAACGCAATCTGCTTCCAAGAACACAGGAGGCTAATGCCAGATATAGCAACCCCGACAATGACCCACGTGGACCATGGAAACCGAGCGGTTTAGATGTAAAAACGTATGCGCCAGAGTATGACTATCCCATAACGACCCCATCAGGAAGAGTAGTGAATCCTCCTAGGGGAAGATGTTGGGCGGTTCCAAAGAACAGATTTGAGGAACTGGTAGCAGATAATCGGATTTGGTTTGGCCCAGATGGCAATAGCGTCCCAGCCCTAAAACGTTTCCTTTCTGAAGTACAGGAAGGCATGGTTCCACTCACAATCTGGACTTACCAGGAGGTGGGGCACAATCAGGAAGGGAAACAGCAGCTCAAAGGAATTATGGGTGAATTGGGTGATGTTTTCCAAACGCCAAAACCCGCTAGATTACTTCAAAGATGTTTTCAGATCGGAGCAAACAGCGATTCTACAATCCTTGACTTCTTCGCCGGCTCCGGCACCACTGGCCACGCCGTCATCAACCTCAACCGTGAGGACGGCGGACGGCGCAAGTTCATCCTGGTGGAGATGGCGCAGTACTTTGACACGGTGCTGTTGCCGCGCATCAAAAAAGTCACCTTCACGCCGGAATGGAAGGACGGCAAGCCCAGGCGTATGGCTACCGCTGAAGAAACCGAGCGGAGTCCGCGCATCGTCAAGGTCATCCGCCTGGAATCCTACGAGGACGCGCTCAACAATCTCACCTTCGACGAGCAGGGCGGCCAACTGGCGCTGGAACTCTTCCGCGACGACTACCTGCTCTCCTACATGCTCCGCTGGGAGACGCGCGACAGCGAAACTTTGCTTAACGTAGAAAAGCTCCAATCGCCCTTCTCCTACAAACTCTACCTCCACCGCGACGGCGAGACCCGCGAGCGCCCCGTGGACCTGCCCGAAACCTTCAACTACCTGCTGGGGCTGGATGTGCAGACGCGGCGCGTTCTCCCCTCTCCCTTTGGGAGAGGGGCCGGGGGTGAGGGTCTCCCCTCTCCCTTTGGGAGAGGGGCCGGGGGTGAGGGTCTCCCCTCTCCCTTTGGGAG
>Ga0209101_1001818_pt1 | contig 15009 bp, 9 predicted proteins | sample ConPoolayeCmetaG_FD_185481 | JGI IMG/M metagenome (GOLD analysis project Ga0209101, IMG submission 185481) | Hot spring microbial mat communities from California, USA to study Microbial Dark Matter (Phase II) - Cone Pool mat layer C metaG... ...
GCAAAAACAGCTACGGCAACCGGAGCGACCAGGGCGCCGACTGCCAAGCCGTCCTGATGTCGATCTTCCGCACGCTGAAACAACGCGGCCACGACCCGATCCGAACCATCGTCGATGCCTTGGCAACCTACCTGAAAACCGGTCAGCTTCCCCCTCTGCCTAAACCCAAGCCCACTTCAGACGGCTGAAGTGTTACCCGTGATATTAATGGAAGAGGCACTGCCGATTTACCAATCATCACCCGGAACACAAGCCAGGATTGGAGGACCTCGATGGGCGATTTTATCGAGCCAGGGGAAAAGGCCCCTGATTTCACCCTGCCCGCTGACGACGGCGCCAACGTCTCGCTTGGCCAGTTTCGCGGAAAACCGGTCGTCCTGTATTTCTATCCCCGCGACAACACGCCCGGCTGCACCCGGGAAGCCCAGGCGTTCCGCGACCGACACGGCGAGCTGCTGAAGCTTGGGGCGGTCGTTCTCGGCGTGAGTCCCGACGATCCGAAAAGCCATGCCAGGTTTCGCGATCAACATGGGCTGAATTTCCGCCTCCTCTCGGATGTCGATCATCGGGTGGCGATGCAGTACGGCGCGTGGCGCGAGAAGGTCCGGTTTGGCAAGAAGTCGATGGGCATTCAGCGATCGACCTACCTGATCGACGGCCAAGGCATCGTCCGCAAGGTCTGGAAAAAGGTGAACGTCGACGGCCACGACGAACAGGTGCTGGCCGCCCTGAAACAGCTTTGACCGCCCTTCCCGACGGCCGAACCGTTCTCGCGCTCGAACCCATCGCGCTGGCGGCATCGGGCGAAACACGGCCACGGCGAGAAGCCCCGTCAACGGGGCTTCTCGCTGGTACAAAACACGGAGCGCGGGCGTCTCGCCCGCAATTCACCAACGCACCGAGAAGCCCCGTCAACGGGGCTTGAGGTCCCGCGATGGACCGAAACCGTTACCCGGCGTGAAACGCCGGGCCTCCAGACCGCCTGCGGCGGACAAGGCCCGTCAACGGGCCTTTACGTTCGGCAATTCCCCAGCGTGGCCTTCGGCCGCAACCAAATTTTCGCAGGGGAACGAGAAATCGAGAATCCGTGGTACAGAGCGCTTCCAACCCAAGCGACCTGGCGGGTCACTGGTTGAGGATGGGAAGTTGGGAACGGACGGGCTGGTCCCTGAAGACCAACGCGGCCGTGGGACAAGCGGCCACGCACTCGGCCGCGACCTTGGTGAGGGCCTCGTCCAAGGAGCGATCGAAGGGGACTCCCACGCGAACGTCGAAACCGCGGCCCACGAAAGTCAGCCCCAAGCGTTCGCCCCGCGCCGAGGCAATTTGAATGCACAGCCCGCAGAAAATGCACTTGCCAGGCTCGTAAACGATCTGGGAATGCTGGTCGATTTGGCGGAAGATCCTCCGCTGGCCGCGGAATCGCGCCGGATCGGCCCCGTACATGGCGGCGTAGCGGCGGAGCTTGCACGCCTCCAGACCACGACAATCGCAGTGCAGGCAACGCGACGCTTGTTCGACCGCTCGGTCGAGCGAAAAGTCTTTGTCCGCCGCCGCCCGCGGCGACTGGCCCGCACGGGCGACAAACTCCTGAAGCTCGTCCCCCTCGACGCGGCCCATCCGCACCGAAAACGGTCTTTGCTGGGCGGCAATCGGTTGGCCGGAGAGATAGCGGTCGATGGCGAGGGCGGCTTCGTGGCCGTCCGCCGCGCTGCGCACGACAAGCCCGCGGCCGCGGATCGCGTTGCCCGCCGCAAACACCTTTTCCAACCCGCTTTGAAAGGTCTCCTTGTCCACGAGAACGCCGTGAGGGCCGGCTCGCAAACCGAAGCGTCGGGCCAGCTCGGTCCCGCCGGCGCCCCAGGCGACGAGCACGGCGTCGAAGTCGCGCCGGAGGTCCTCGAGCGATGGGCGGCTTTCCACCCGGGTGTTCGGCCGCAACTCGATTCCCAATCGCAAAATCTGTTCGATTTCGGCGTCCAGCACGTGGCGAGGGAGTTCCTCGGGCGTGGTCTCGCGGCGAAGCCGTCCGCCGGGCAAGGGCTGATCGTCGAAGATCGTCACCGCGTGGCCACGGCGCCGCAGATAGAAGGCGGCGGAAAGCCCCGTCGGGCCCGCCCCAACCACCGCGACGCGCTTGCCCGTCGAGGGCGCGCACTGGGGCAGATAGGGCGAGTCGGAGGCGAGGTCCGCGTCGGCCGCGAACCGTTTCAACTGGCAAACGGCCACCGCCCCGTCCGCCGCACTGCGGCGGCAACCCTTTTCACAGGGTTTCGGGCAGATCCGCCCCAAGACGGCCGGCAAGGCTATCGTCTCCTTGATGGTGGCAATCGCGTCGCGGAGGTTCTCGGCCGCGATCTGCCGAAGCATGAGAGGGATGTCCATGTGGGCGGGACAGGTGAAATGGCATGGCGCCAGGCAATCGCCCACGTGGTCGCTCAACAGAAGCTCCAACGCCGTCCGTCGAACCTGGCGAAGCTCTTCCGTCTCGCTTTCCACCTCCATGCCTTCCTCGGCCTTCGTGCCGCACGCCGGCGCCATACGGCCCGTCTTGCGCACCTTCACCATGCACACCAGACACGACGTCGAGGCCTCGTAGCCCTCGGCGTAACAGAGCGTGGGAATGTCGATTCCCAGTTTTCGGGCGGCTTCCAGGATCGTGGCGCCCTCGGGGACCTCGACCGGCCGGTCGTCAATCGTCAGCTTGGGCATGGCATGTTCTTCCCAATCGGCAACCGCTTACGCAACGCGCCCCGAAGGGGACAGGCCCATTTTCGCGCGCCTACGCCGCGCAAACCGCGCGCAGTCGCCGTGAACGGTTGCCTTTTGGGATAGGCTCGAAGCGGTTTGTCATGAATTCGAGGAAGTCTGTCGGTTCAACCTACTGATCCCAACCTTTGTGTCAACTCATTCTATGCGTCGGGAAAAGAAGAGGCGACCGAAAGCCGCGTTTCGCTCCGAGACCATGGCTTAGGTTTGCCCGGCGCGGCGCACCGTGCGCCGCGCTCGTCAAGCGGTCAATCGGTCACGACCAGGCGCATGTGCCAGGGTTCAATCATGGGGAGGACGAATTGGCGGTACGGGCCGTCCGCGCCGCTGGCGCGTACCTGGGTCTCGGACCCGGCCATGTCGAACACGCGCACGCGGTCGCGGGCGGTGCGGATGAGCAGGGACACCTCGCGCGCGGGATCCAGGCACGAGTTGGTCAGGGCCAGGGCCACGTGGCCGCCCTCGGGTTCCCGGACCCAAAGGTTGATCTTGTGGAACGAGGCCACATAGGCCGGCAAGCGGTCTTTGGAGAGCCATCGCAGGACGGCCTTCATCTGGGCCGACTTGGACAGGCTGTGCAGGAAGGCCCAAGGGAAATAGCCGGCCACGCACACCCGGCCGCCCAGCCGATTCTCGAACACGCCCATCGCGCACGCGGCCGTCTCGGTCCCGGAATAATCGATCAGCCGGGAAAGGACTTGGGCCTTGGCGTCCCGCGGCTTGAGCGTTTGGGCCGGAAAGTGCCAAAACGATTGTCGGCAGTCGCGTTCCCGGTCGGCAAACGGACGGTTGAGCGGGTGGTCGGTCAGTTTCTCGATGCAGTCGTGCGGAAGAACCACATCCAGGTCAAAGCCCGTCAGGTCGCCCAGGCCCATCTGGTTCAGCCGCGCCAGGGCCGAGGCATCCATGAACACGCCGCCGGAAAGCATCTTGACGACCTCCTCCCGGCTGAAGGCGAGCATGTTGTCGTCCGACAGGAGCGTCACCGAGGCCGCGCGGGCCGCGTAGGCGATCGGCACGCCGATTTCAAACAGCCGCGTCGATTCTCCAAGGAACCGGCCGAACGCGCCCCAGTTGCCGCCGCCCAGGTCGCAGGCCGCCGCGGTGTCCTTGTTCCACGCGGGGTGGATTCCGGCCAGCGGCTTGCGGCCCAGATGCTTGGCCATGAGGTCGTAGAAGGGCCGCATTTGACGGAGGCGGGCGACCAGCGGCTCGAATTCGTCCAACGGCTCGTCGTTGCCCGACAGCACGTTGAACGCCGCCCCGGTGCATCCGGCCGCCATGTGCGAGGCGGCTTCCAGCGCCGTGGTGTGGGCCGATTTCCTCAGCCGCTGGTAAGGAAAGTTTTCGATCTCCGACTGGATCGAAACGACGTCCGGGGGCAGCAGGGACACTTGGCGGCCGACGTCGTGCGATTTGCCCGCCAGGCCCGACATGTTGTCGTCCTCGTAGAAGCCGCCGCCGGGACGCCAGAGCACCTCCGCATGGGCTGGCCCGGCGAGAATCGCGGCCCAGCGGTCAAAGTCGTAGCCCTCGTAGAACCGGTCGCCCGTCATGAAGCCCAGCGGCATCTTCGGATGGGTTGCGTGAACCGTTTGCTCGATCAGTTCAAACAACCGCCCGATGGTGTCGCGATTGTGCTTAAGCCATGCCTTGCGGAGGGCGAGCCGTTGTTCGGGGGGGCCGCTGACGAAGGCGGCCTTGAGCGCCGGCCGCGTGTATTTCACGCCGCTTTCCTTCTCGAACAGCGCCAGGCAGCGGTCGCAGAAGCACGTGTAAAGCACCGGCATGTGGCCGGCCAGGCGCACGTCGTCATCGATCCAAATGTAATCCGGCCCGGCCGCCGCCACCGCCCGATAGACCTCGCGAACGTACTCTCGCAAGCGGGGATCGTTGGGGCAGAACGAGCCTTGCGACGTGTTGCCGTCGATGTCGGTCACCCGGGTGTAGTCGCCGGAAAGCGAGTGCGGCAGATTCTCGTTATGGTGGCCCATCGTCGAGAGGACGTTGATCCCCGCGCGATAGCCCAACTTCCGCGCCTCGGGCATTCGTTGGGCCAACACTCGGGCCCGCTTCTGGATTTCCTCCAGCGGCAGCGGCGGATGGGTCGCCGACGTGAAGAACGTGATCTCATCGGTCACGCCGCGGTGCTTCTCGAACAGGGCCAGCAGCTCGCGGAACCGACCCTCCGGCATCCACTGCGGCACGCCGATGCGGAAGGAAATGAACGCCCGATCCAGGGCAGGCGCCGCCGGCGAGGCCTTCGATTGAGCCACTGACGCGACCGACGTGGCGAGGACACCAATGCCCCAGCCGAAGCAGAACATTAAGGCGGCGATTTCCGCTCGTCGGGCGATGGCACGGCCCATGCCGGACGTGCGACGAGATGGATTGGGCGTCATCCGCGATTCTCCTCTGGGTTTGCAAGGCGGCTTTCAGGTCCATTGCCAACAGCGTACCTCACCGGTCCGTGGAGAAGCAACCATCTCGCGACGGCGCGCCGTTCTTCTCGGCAAGCGGATCACGCGGCTCTGCGGAGCGGGACGGCCTCCAACCGCAATTCCACGTTGTACATCTGGCCCTTCCGTTCAACGACGATGTGGATGGGGCTGGGGAGCGTGCCCAAGAGTTGGGCCAGTTCTTCCTCGCTGGAAAAGCCGCGGCCGTTGATTTGATAGATGCGGTCGTCGACCTGGAGGTTGGCGCGGGCGGCTGGCGACCCCGGCACCACGGCGGTCAGGATGGCCGCGCCCGGTTCCGCGTCGTCCACTCGCCACACAATCCCCACCCGGAGAGGTTTGCCATCCAGCATGATCGGGATTCGGAGGGGGGCTGGGGCATCGGGACGGAGGACGGCGGCCGAGGTGGATGAGGGGGCTGTGAAGACCGCGCCGAGGAAGTCATCCGAGGAGCGGATTGCCCGACCCGCGAACTCGATGATCCGATCCCCCACGCGGAGCCCCGCGCGCTCGGCCGCCGATTGAACCGAAACGCTCGTCAACCGCACGCCCCGCTCGCCCGCCGATTCCGCGGACCATCGCACCCCCAGCCTCTCGGGAAAATGAGGCGGCTGCTCGGCAAGGCCGCGGCGGGTCGCTTCCGACTCCTGGCGGGCCGCCGGGCGGAAGGCCGGCGTCTGGTCGGCATTGGCCAGATCATGGACCAGCGAGAAGGCCAGTCGGGCCACCCGACGAATCCCGTCCGGCAATATCAAATCCGCCGTGTCGGTCGGCCGGTGGTATTGCTCGTGCAGATCGGTGTGCAAGGTGAGAAAGGGAATGTTGCTGGCAAAGAAGGGAAAATGATCGGCGTTGGACGAGGCGTTCCACGAGAAATCGATAAGCATGGCCGACTCGTTGTGCGCGGCCACCCAGCGGCGCAGGCCGTAACCCGTCCGCGCGCCATGGACCACCAGCCGGTCGTTCCGCAAACGCCCCACCATGTCCATGTTCACCAGCAGGCGGACGCTTTCCAGGGGCAAGGTGGGCTGGGCGATCCAGTGTTTCGAGCCTAGCATGCCCTTTTCTTCCGCGTCCCAGAAGGCGAAGAGAATGGTGCGGCGGGGCGGTTCGGCGAGGATCGTGAACGCCTCGGCGATTTCCAGCAGGGCCGAGACGCCGCTGGCGTTGTCGTCGGCGCCCGGGTGAATCTGCCCGATCTGGCCCAGGGAATTGCCCTTCTGGCCGCGGCCGACGTGGTCGTAATGGGCGCTGACGACGATCGTTTCGCCGGCCAGCGCTGGATCGCCGCCGGCGACCTTCGCCAGTACATTGCGGAAATTGGGGCTGAACGGCTGGAGGTAGTCTCCGCCGGGACCGGCCCCTGCGAGCCTCAGCGCGGCCAGCCGTCTGCGGAGATAGTCGCCAGCGGCGTATCCGCCGGGCGTGCCCGCCTCGCGGCCCTCGCGTTTCTCGTCTGCCAGGTATTGGACGTGGGCCTGGATTTCCCTCGACTGGATCGAGTCCATCGCCGCCCGAAAGGCCGCCCCGCGGTCGGCGGCCCAAACCAGCGACGCACAAACTCCGGCGATCCACCAAATCGCCAGCCAAAGGACCCTCCAGGAAAAACCAGCAAAGGCCCCGCGACGGTCTGTTTTGGTTATCTTCATTGGGCGTCCAAGGGAGGAGGCGGCGAGAATACCCATCTTGCGAAGATCCCCGACAGGCCCGCCGTTGTCCGCAAGCAGCACGGGGATCATCTGAATTTCACTATAATGCCCAACGCACGCGCCAACCACGGCTGGCGCGTAAAGCAACGGTTCGACCGGGCATTCGGCATCGTTCAGGACCGGCCGTGCGTTCCGAGGGGGACCGTTTCCGTGAGGGGTTTTCAGAGAAGCACCCGAAAGCGGGGACCCGCCCAACGCCCATCGACAAATCGCGGCCCGCCGATTACGGTAATAGGATTAGCGGCACGAACCTCTTGTTGGTCGAGGACCCCTTGATGAACGCCAAACGAGTATTCCTCAACGAGAGCGACATCCCCAACGCTTGGTACAACCTGCAAGCCGACCTGCCCGAGCCGGTGCCTCCGCCTTTGAATCCCGCCACGCTCCAGCCGGTCGGGCCGGCGGACCTGGAGCCGATTTTCGCCCGGGAGCTGATCTTGCAGGAAGTGAGCCGGGAACGTTGGATCCCGATTCCGGACGAAGTCCGTCGGGTGTACACGATCTGGCGGCCGACGCCTTTGGTCCGCGCCACCGGTTTGGAAAAGGCCCTGAAGACGCCAGCGAGAATCTATTTCAAGGACGAGAGCCACAGTCCGCCGGGCAGCCACAAGCCCAACACGGCCGTGCCGCAGGCGTATTACAACAAAATCGAGGGAATCACGCGCCTGACCACCGAGACCGGCGCTGGACAATGGGGCACGTCGCTGGCCTTCGCCTGTTCGTTTTTCGACGTGGAATGCAAGGTCTTCATGGTCAAGGTCAGCTACCAGCAGAAGCCTTATCGCCGCTCGATGATGCGGATTTGGGGCGCCACGGTGATCCCCAGTCCCTCCAACGAGACTCAGGCCGGGCGGCAAATCCTCGCCTCCGATCCCAACTGTCCAGGCAGCCTGGGAATCGCCATCAGCGAGGCGGTCGAGGCGGCCGTGGTTCGCGACGACACGAAATACACGCTCGGCAGCGTGTTGAACCACGTGCTTTTGCACCAAACCGTGATCGGCCTGGAGGCCGAAAAGCAGATGGCGATGATGGGCGACTTCCCGGACGTGGTGATCGGCTGCGTGGGCGGGGGGAGCAATTTCGCCGGGTTGGCGTTTCCCTTCTTGCGGCACAAGATCGCCGGTCGGGACCTCCGTTTCGTGGCCGCCGAGCCTGAGTCGTGCCCTTCGATGAGCCGCGGCCAGTACCGGTACGACTTCGGCGACACCACGAAGCTCACCCCGCTGGTGAAGATGTTCACCCTCGGACACAGCTTTGTCCCGCCGGGAATCCATGCCGGCGGGCTTCGCTACCACGGCATGGCCCCGATGGTCAGCTTGGGCAAGAAGCTGGGACTGATCGAGGCGGCCGCCTTCCATCAGGTCGAGTGTTTCCAGGCGGCCAGACTGTTCGCCGAGACCGAGGGGATCATTCCAGCCCCGGAAACCTCGCACGCCGTCCGTGCCGCGGTGGTCGAGGCGATTCGCTGCCGCGAGACCGGACGCGAGGAGTGCATCCTGTTCAATTTGAGCGGGCACGGCATCTGCGACCTGGCCTCCTACGACCGTTACCTCAACGGCGAGCTGGAAGACTATTCCTACCCCCAGGAAAAAATCGAGGAAGCCCTGGCGGAATTGCCCGTCGTGGATTAGAGCCTTCAGTCGAGATTCCCGCCCGCCGCCCCCCAATGCTGGTCAGTACGCGTTCCTTGGCACGTGGCGCTCGCGGTTTGCGCCAGCCACCAAGCCCCAGCGAGCACGGCGACGGCGGCTCGCGGAGAAACAGGGGACCTTGAGCCGCGGACCGGTCGAGGCGAGAATGAAGCAGCGGAGCACGCAGGGATTTGGCTTTCAATCAGGAGCGAGGGCATTGCTTTTATTCCGCCCAGGGCTGGCCGGATGGCTTGGTCTGTTGGCCGCGTTCGCGGCAGTGGGCGGAGGCCGCGTGTTTGGGGACGATGCCGAGGGCCAAGGGAAGCTGCGGACCGAAATCGCAACCCTCATCCGCCAACTCGATGCGGATCAATTCGCCACCCGACGGCAAGCCTTCGCTCGTCTCCAACAATTGCGAAGCCGCGTGGACGCCGCGACCACGTTGGCCGAGGAGTTCCACAAGGCCCTTCTCTCCCCACAAACGCCCTTTGAGGTGCGACGCCAGGTGGAGCGATTGGCGTCGGGTCTGCCTCGGGCGGCGACCGCTCCCCAGCCCGTCCCCACCGCGGAAGAGATCGACCGCCTGGTCGCCCAATTGGATGACAACCAGTACGGCGTCCGGCTTGGAGCGAGCCGTCGGCTGGAGTGGCTTCTGGAGCAGACGGAATCGATTGGGACTATCTATGGGCGGTTGAAAGCGCGGCTCAACGATCCCGGACTCTCCTTGGACGCCCGGCGTTGGCTCGAGCCGGTCTACGTGAAGGCTCGCGGGGCCTGGCTCCGCGGCGATCCGAGCACATGGCCATTGCCAGCGGTCGCGCCCTCGCAGATCGAGGCTTGGATCGAGCGGCTTGCCAGCCCGGCGCCCGACCCGAACGCCATCGCTGCCTCGCGCGATCGGGAGACGGCGTTGCGGGAACTTCAAGACTTGCTTGCCCTCGACGACTACGCTCCCCGAGTCCAGCAAGCCCTGGAAACCCGATTGGCCCGGGGAAATCTCGATGCCCGCGCAACCCGCGATTTGACCGGACTGCTCGATCTGTGCCGCCCGGCGATGGTGGCCGAATACTGGCAAGCCCGACGGCATTTGAACACCCAGCGACTGTGGATTGGCGTTCCGAAGCGGGAGGGTCAGGCGGAGCGGGCAAGCCATTTCGACTACGTGGACGACGACACGGCGTTTTGCGTCAGCGGACAAAACCTGTCGCCGGGAAATCACCGGGTAGGGATCGCGTTTGCGCATCCCAAGGCGTTCGGGGCGATGTTCCACCTGGTGAATCTGTCCACGCCGCGGCAAAAGATGGCCTACGCTGCTTGGAGCCAGCGCGATTCCCAGGAACGACTCGCCCAGATCACGCGGCGGACCCTGGGGGAACTCCTCGCCGCCAAGCAGCGGCTCTCGCTGGAAGAACTGTTCTTGCTGGAGCAACTCGATCCCGCCGAGGTCTCGCGGTTCGCCGGAGAACACTTTCTCCTGGTCGAGGACCAGGCCATCCCGGAGGCGGCGATTAGGGCCTACGTCGGCCGGCCCCCGTCGCCGGGAAACGACCAGGGCGGCGCCTTGTTCGATTCCGTCTTGGCGAGTCGGCATGGAATGCTTTGCTACCGCCTGGCCCTGGATGGCGACAATTCGGCCATCCCGAACCTGCTTCGCGCCTTGGAAAAAAACCGCTTCCTCCCGCCCTCGGCCAAGGCCCCGCACCGCCTGCCCTGGATTGCCGCGATGGCGATCGCGGCTCGCGACCCCTGGCCCGGGGCCGACGCCTGGCTGGCCCGACTCGTCGAAAGCTCGGAATCGCTGATCGTGGGCCGGGACCCGTCGCCTGAACTCGGGGCGACGGCCGCCGCGATTCTGCTTGCGCAACACGGAGAAGAACCCTCGCTTTTCCAGCTCAGCCCAGTCGCCGACCCCTTGCTGGAGCGCGTCCGATTGCTCGGCTGCCGTTTTGCCGTCCCCCAGGGGCGTCAACGGGTCCTGCAATGGTGGTCGGCCCGGCAGAACAAGCCGATCCCCTGAACTTCCGACATGCTTCCCGCGGCTTTCGCTTCGGCGCCGTAGGCAACCCACGCGCCCGTCCGCGGGCCCGGGACGGTCCCCTCTTCGTCCGATCCGCCGCCAAGACCGCCCGCTGTTTGCGCCAACGGCTGCCAGGCCCCCTCGCCCGATTCGGAAACCGGAGCGTGAAGGCGCTGGGCGTCTTTCGTGCCCGGGCGAATTCACGCGACGCAAGAACATCGGCCGACGCTTTCCTCACGGCGGCTAAGCTCGCCCGGTGCTAGGCGGCTTCGGCGGGTGGCGACGCATTCGCCTTGCCGTTGGCCGCGTCGCCATTGCCTCCATTGGCGATCGCCTGGCGGACCTTGGCCGTCAGACTCTCCCAGTCGATCACCAGGCTGCCGCCCGACGCTTCATGTTGCTTCTTCCAGGTCATCAAAAGATCGAGGCAGGCGTGGTCGATATAAGTCAGTTCCTCGAAGTGGACGTGCAGCTCCGTGCCGGGCCGCGTTTTCGCCAGCGCGGCGGCCAGCTTGGGCAGGCGGATGAACGTGGCGGCGCCTTCCAAGTAAAGGATGGTGCGGCCGTTTTCTTCTCGGGTACGGATCTCAAGATGGCTGAACGTGTACAGCAGCTTGGCCAGGGCCAGGCCGATGCCAACCAAAATGCCGGTCAGCAGGTCGATGACCACCACCGTAACCAGGGTGGCGGCGTACACGGCCACCTCGCCCTTGCCAAACGGCAGCAGCGCCTTGACGGCCTTGGGGTTCATCAGCTTGTAGCCGGTGTACACCAGGATCGCCGCCAGACTGGCCACGGGAACCAGTCGCAGCACTTGAGGAAAAATCGCCGCGAACACGAGCAACCAGACCCCGTGCAGGATTGTCGAGGCGCGGGTCTGGGCATGGGCAAGGATGTTGGCGCTAGTGCGCACAATGACGCCGGTCATCGGCAGCAAGCCCAGCAGTCCGCATAAAAAATTGCCGATTCCCTGCGCGGCGATCTCACGGTCGTAATTGGTCCTAGGAGCGTGCTGCTGCATGGTGTCGGCGGCCGTGGCGGTCAACAGAGATTCGGCGCTGGCGACAAACGCCAGGGCCAGACCGGCCCAGAGAATCGACCAGTCGAGAAGCCGTTGCCAATCGCCCATGGCCGGCAGGGAAATGGCTTCGGTGAGATTGTCCGGCACCGTGATGAATCGCACATCCAGTCGCAGCAGGCTGGCGGCGGCGGTGGCCACGAGCACGCCGAACAGTGGCGCGGGCAGGAACTTCAGTTTCTTGGGCGACGCACTCCCCCAGGCGACGATGGCCAGGATCGTCAGCACGCCAATGCCCGCCGCCGGTTGGTGGTCGCTCTCCGTCAGCCCGTGCCAAACGGATTGGGGAATGGTGTAAAGGTTGATCAGCCCGCCAAACTTCGCGCCAGTGCCGGGCGGTTGATCGTCCACCATGACGTGGAACTGGGCCGCGAAGATCAGAATGCCGATGCCGGCCAGCATCCCCTGGATGACGGCCGGACTGACGGCCCGGAACCACTGCCCCAAACGAAACACCCCGGCAAGAATCTGCACAGCCCCGGCCACCATGACGATCAGCCCCAGCGCGGCAAAGCCGTGTTCAGCAATGAACTGGCCCACCATCACGGCCAGACCCGCCGCTGGACCGGAAACTTGCAAGGGGCAGCCGGCAATCACGCCGACCACGATCCCGCCCACGATGCCTGTCATGATGCCCACGGCCGCCGCTTTCTCTGTCGGGACGCCCGAGGCAATGGCGATCCCCATGCACAACGGCAGGGCCACCAAAAACACCACGATCGAGGCAAGGAAATCTTCCTTCCACGAAGTGCGGAAACTGGGGGCCGCGTTTGGCAATTGACGCTCGTTCATAGGTCCTCCTGATCGAAGGAAAAGGGTTTGAGTCCAAGTTTCGGTAGCTGGCGGAATCCGCGTCTCGTTCCGGCCATCCGATTTCGCTCAAATGGCCTGGGCGTTGGTGAGCCGGGCCAACGGCGGGACGGGCGCCGGGGGAGTGTCCGAAAGGGGGACGAACTGGCCGCGCTCCGGGTCGAAGGCGAAGATTTCGCCCGTCTCGATCTTGTATACCCAGCCGTGCAGTTTGACCTCGCCCCGCGCCAAGCCGGCCGCCACGGCGGGATGCGTCCGCAAGTTCTCCAACTGAACGAGGACGTTTTCCTGGATGGCGACGTTGAGCAGGTCCGCGCTGGACAACTCCCCGTACTTTTCCTTCATGATCCGCCGCGTGGCCTCGGCGTTGTTCAACCAGGCGTACACCGCCGGCAACGATTCGCGGATCTTCTCCAGATTCAGCAGGCCCTTGAGGGCCCCGCAGTGCGAGTGGCCACAGACGATGATGTCCTTGATCCCCAGCCCAACGATGGCAAACTCGATCGTCGCCTCCTCGCCGCCGACCACCGAGCCGTGCGGCGGCACAAGGTTGCCCGCGTTGCGCACGATAAACAACTCGCCCGGCTCGGTCTGGGTAATCAGGTTCGGGTCGATCCGCGAGTCGGAGCAAGTGATGAACAACGCGACGGGGTGCTGTCCGTCGGCTAGCCGCTGAAACAGCTCGCGTTGCGAACCGAAGATATTGGCCTGGAAGTGGTGGATTCCCTGAATCAGCTTCTTCATGTGGTTCCTCCCGTTGGGTAATGGGGGCCTCAAGCAGATACTGGCACTCGCGCCTTGGCAACGCGCGAATCGAGCGGAATCGGCGGACTTGGCGCCGCCTTGCCGATGCGGCGTAGACATGCCCGCGCCCGCGAACACGCCCGCTCGCGACGGGGTTTTCAATGAGAATTGGGCCGATCCCGGCAAGAACAATCCCTCGCGCCGACAGCCACGGCCGCCGCGATTCGGGGAATCAGCCGGGCCAGAGCGCCAGGCCGAAGATCAACAGCGCAGCGGAGCGCCGATTCCGTTGCGCATCGCGTGTTCGCTGGACGGCGCCGTGACCGTCCTGGTGTTTTGAACCGGACGAAGAGCCCCCGCATGGGCCTCCGAGGCAAGAGAGTCGCGCCGTTGCCCCATCAAAAGACGCGGCGGCTTGCGGCGAAACAGCCGGAGCGCCACTTTGCTGGGCATCGTATCGATGCGGCTGCCGTGGTCCTCCTCCTCGGTTGGCCCGCTGCGGCCACTAGGCGGACTTGCCGACGCCCTCGCGCCGAGGACCGTCGCCATCTGGTTTCCCGTGCAAGAAAATAGGATGAACCAGCCCAGGAAAAAGCCACGGAGCGAACGAAAAAAGCCATCCAAGCGAGGTTTTTCACGTTCGCGCTGTTGGTGCATGGATTCCGTTCTCCAATTTCCTGGCAGGCGCCCAAAAGAACGTCGAACCGTCCTGGTTACTCCACTGGCCCGCCGCCTTGGATTATTGTCCCGACTGATTGGCGCCCCGTCAGTGCCCCATTTTAAAAACCCGTGGGATTCTATAAATGACGCCAAATTCCGTCAACCAGCAAGGCTGGGGGGTTGGCGATCGAGCGATCGGGCGATCGTTCATCAATCGTGGGTCAGAGGGTTGGGGTTCGATGGCCGCGGCCGTATCGGGGGGTGACTCCAGCCGCCGGCGCAGCTCGCGCCCACTCGCCGGCGAGCTTATACTCCGCACACATTGAGATGACATGTTTTTCGCACGAAAAGGACTCATTCTCGGCCGCGCGGAAAATAGCGTTAGGATCGCCGGCAAGAGGTTGTGCGAAGACGCCCGCCTACGGGCGTTTGCCGCCGTAGGCGGTCTTCGGCCCGGCATTCATGCCGGGTAAGATTTTGCGGATCGTCGACGGGAACCAAGACGTTCGGAAGATCGTGTGCACGGGGTTGTGTGAAGACGCCCGCCTGCGGGCGTTTTCCGCCGTAGGCGGTCTTCGGCCCGGCATTCATGCCGGGTATTCGCAGGCCAACGCCACGGCGCGAGGCCCGTTCACGGGCCTTCTCGCTGGGGCAAAACACAAAGCGCGGGCGTCCCGCCCGCAAAACAGGGAGCGCGGGCGTCTCGCCCGCAACGACCAATGCGGGCAAGATGCCCGCGCTCCACAGGGGAAGCGGCCTGAACGCCGTCCGCGAATCTGGGAGCGCGGGCGTCTCGCCCGCAAATCACGAAGGCAGCGAGAAGCCCCGTAAACGGGGCTTAAGGTTCGCCACGGGATGGAAACCGCGACCCGGCGTGAAACGCCGGGCCTCTAGACCGCCTGCGGCGGGGAAGGCCCGTCAACGGGCCTTTGTGCTCCGCAAGTGTTGAAATGAGACGTTTCTCGAATAAGAAGGACTCATATTCGGCCGCGCGGAGTATAAGTCGTTTTACTCGAAAAAGGTTTCACTTCAGTGCGTGCCGAGCATAACACCGTTCGTCTTGCGATTGGGCCTCGCAAACCAACTCCGCCGCGGTGATCGGTCGGCACTATCCAGCGGCGAACTCGCGGCG
>Ga0209101_1001819_pt1 | contig 15009 bp, 14 predicted proteins | sample ConPoolayeCmetaG_FD_185481 | JGI IMG/M metagenome (GOLD analysis project Ga0209101, IMG submission 185481) | Hot spring microbial mat communities from California, USA to study Microbial Dark Matter (Phase II) - Cone Pool mat layer C metaG... ...
AACAGATACCTCTCGGGTTGGTCGAGCTACTACCGGTTCGGTCATCCGCGGAAGGCGTTGAGAGAAGTGAATAGGTATGTACGCGAGAATTTGACACGTCACGTGCAACGTCGGAGTCGGCGGCCGATGAGACCACCGCGCGGGGTGAGTTACTACAAACACTCCGGCAACGTGGGGGTGGTGTATCTTTCATCGGACGGTGTGACTCACTGCGTGTGCCTTTTGATGAAATCTATGGGAAAGCCGTATGCGGGAAATCCGCACGTACGGTTTGACGAGGGGCGCGGTTAACCACCGCGCCTACTCTACCGGATACTTTTGTATTCATCCGCAGATGTGCGCAGATGCAGAACATACCCACGGAACACGCGGAAGACACGGAAAAACAGCGCCATGAAATGATTCCGTGGTCTATGATTTTCAGAGACATATCTACGCAAAAGACGTATATATGTCAGATACACAGTCTAATACGAAAATCCTCTCCCTCTTCCCAGCGCATTATCGGAGAGTGGATGAACGGGAACACGGAGGCAGGGTCGGTCATCATGTGTACAGATCCGTATCGGACTGCGTATTGGGCGCGGCGGCCTGCCGTGATGCTTCCCGACACCTCGGCGGACGTTATCGCCGGGCTATGCCGCCATTACGGCGTGCGCTATCTTGTCATGCCGCCGTCGGAAGCGACGCGGCTGCGGGCTTTCGGCGGGAGCGGGCCGGAGACGGGGCGCTTCATTTCTCTTGCAAACGTTGCCGGATATGAAATATTTACTTATATAGTATCTCCACCACACGCGGATACTCCGGAGTAACTGATGAACGCACCGATTTGCTGCTCGGTCGTGATACCCGTCTATAACAGCAGTGAGTGCCTCGCGGAGCTTGTGCGGCGCATCGACGAAACCTTCCGCGCCATGAACGCGCAGTACGAACTTATTCTTGTCAACGATTGCAGCCGTGACAATAGTTGGGAGGTCATACGAGAGCTCGCCGGGAAATATCCGGCGCTTATGGGCGTCTCGCTCAGGAAAAACTTCGGCCAGGACAATGCGCTGATGGCCGGTCTGCGGCTTGCGCGCGGGCAATACGTCATCATCATGGACGACGACCTGCAGCACGATCCTATGTACATTCCGCGGCTTGTCGCTGAAATCGGAAAGGGACACGACGTGGTGTTTGCGCGCTACCGCCACAAGAAGCAATCGCTGTGGAAAAACGCGGGAAGCTGGTTTAACGGCAAAGTAGCGCAGATCGTGCTCAACAAACCGAAAAACATTTACCTCTCGCCCTACAAAATCATCCGCGCCGATATTGTAAAAGCGATCTGCGACTATGACGGCCCGTATCCGTATGTTGACGGACTGCTGTTCCGCGTGACCGGGAATTTCTCTCAGATAGATGTCGAGCACCGCGAGCGTTTCAAGGGCACAAGCTCATACACCTTCTGGAAATCATTGAAGGTGTGGTCGTACCTTGCCACCAATTTTTCCATCATACCACTGCGGATCGCGTCCTGTCTCGGCATTGCCGCCGCGCTTCTGGGAATGGTTCTTGGCGTCATCTTCTTTTTCGAACGCATCCATAATCCGCACAATCCCGCAGGATGGGCGTCACTTATCGTCAGCGTGCTCACCTTTGGCGGCATTCAGCTCATCTCCATCGGGATTGTGGGCGAATACGTGGGCCGGGTGTACCTCAACATCAACCGCCGGCCTCAATACGTCATCGGCGAGACAACGGAGAAGAGCACATGACAAGCCCTGTATACTGGTCGCCCCTGCTCTATTCCTTTGCTATGAGAATGCTGTACGGCCGGTATTTTATCGGGCGCTATACGGCGGTTGCGGACGCCATCCCCAGCAATGTCCGTGTCCACGAAACATGCGCGGGTGACTGTTTCTTATACCGCCGATTTCTGAAAAACAGGCCGCTGATGTATATGGCAAGCGATATCAATCCGATGTTTGTCTCTGCCGGGCAGGGCAAGGGGATTCATATCAGCAGGCTGGATGTGCGCCGCGACACACTTCTGGACGCTGATTACGTGCTAATGCTTGCAAGCCTGTATCAATTTATTCCCGAGCACAAAGCGGTCGTCGACCGGCTGCTTGCTTCGGCCCGCGAATGTGTGATTATCACCGAACCGGTCAGGAACCTGGCGACCTCGGCTCATCCGTTTGTACGTTTCATCGGACGCTGTGCGGTGAATCCCGGCACTGGCCCCGCGCCGCAGCGGTTTGACGAAAAATCAATGGATGATTTCATATTCGAAGCATACGGCGGACAGGTGGCGAAAGCGGCGCTTATTGCAGGAGGAAGGGAAAAAATGTATGTCATTCGCGCGCGCGGCTTAGCCGCGTCTCTTTGAGCGCCGGCCGCTACATCGAGCAGGTGCGGCATAGGGCAAGGCCGGCGCGGCGCCCGCGTAACAGGCTTCGCCGGTACCGCGCAAACACTTCGCTTCGCCAGATCTGCGGGATCGATTCGGTTCGCACATCGCCGGTTTCGACTTCGCCGAAATAATCGCTACAGCACAACACGGCTTTTCCTTTGTAATTAATCGAAAGCTGTCTGAACGGACGGTCGCAGAACCGTCTGAGCGGCAGCGACGGGGCGCTCGGCAGCGAAATTTTTCCCGCCCAGTTGTGCAGTTCGCCGGCATTCTGAACATGCGCATTGATACGGGCGCGTTCATCCGGCGGCAATTGGTCGAGAAGCCTCCTTATATGTGCGGATATCTCGCCGTCGTACTGCGTGACATTGGCGTATTGCAGTCCGGCGGCCCGCAGCGCGCGCCATGCCGGCATGTCGAGAAAATCACCGTTGGTGTTCAGATACGGCCGCACACCGGGCAGAACCGCGTGAATATGAGCCATAAACGCCGGCAGGCGCTTATCCAGAAGCGGTTCGTTGAAAAGGTTAAAGCAGATGTTTCCGCTGAAACGCATCGCCGCAAGGTCGGCGATTATTTTTTTGAAGAGATCCTCGGGTAAAAATCCCGGAACCCGGCTGTTCGCATGGTTGGGGCAATAGCGGCATTTCCTGTTACAGAGGGAGTTTATCTCGATCTGAACGTCGCGAAGCCGCGGTACTGGCGTGGGGATCAGCCCTGCGTCAACCAGCACGGCCAGGCTTCTGCGCCATGCGTTTCTGAGCCTTCGGCCCGTTGATTGCAGTACCCTCGTTTTCATGCCGCCATTCTTTTATTGTTCATCATACGCCGCCGGCCGCTTTATCCGTCTCGATATGTTTTCCCCCGTTTTTTTCGCGCATGCATCCAGTAAAGATAACTCCCCCCGTAGAGTACGATCATGAAGGCCGCTACGTTGAGGGGTGAGTGAAGGAACCGGCGGTAGCCGAATGCATGCTCGCTGATCCAGCAAATCCATGAAACAAGCGGAATATGCACAAGGTAGGGGTAAAAGCCGCATTTTCCGAGGCTGCGAATCAGGCGTGTTGCGAACAGCCGCGCACACAGGCCGTTGCCCCGCGCAAGGCGGTACAGAACAACGGCATACAGTGGCAGAGGAAACGCGTGATACAACTGCCAGCGCATAAGCTCCCCTGCCTCCGCCCGCATCATCAGGCCGGCATAGAGGGCGATGAGCGCCGCAAGGATGATTGCGTCGTTGAGCGCTGGAATATCCTGGACCTGCATTTTCCGCGGCTTGCTGTTATTGAGATGATACAAGCGGGCGAGAAGCATTCCCAGCACAAACTCAAACAGCCGTATCGGCGCAAAGGCGTGGAAAAACTGATAGAGATGCGCCGGCGCGCCGAGCCGCGCATAGAAGAGTCCCCACAGAACCGGCGGCATGCAGCAGCATGCCATAAGCGCGACAACGACACGCCTGCTTGAAAGAACGGCAATGCGCCGAAGCAGTGGGCCGAACGCGATATAGCACAAAAAAAACGCCGACAGCGCCCACGAAGGCGTATTGAGGTTGTAGGTGAAAAACGGAAACACCGACCAGGCGCAGCCGAAATGAATGACCGCAGAGAAAATCAATTTTGCCCAATCAACGCATGAGGGCGCTATGCACGGAAGAATGACAAAGGGGATCATCAACGCCGTGGTCAGCGCATGCAGCGGGTAGAGGTCGCGAAGCCTGGCGCACAGAAGCGCGCGCGTCGAGAATGTGGCGGCAAGGGGAGCATACTTGACCGTAAAAATGAACCCGGCAAGGATGAAAAAGAGCGAGGCATGAAACGCGGGACCCTTGATAATGCGGAAAAACCACACGGGATTGCTTTGAAGCTCATGGAGCCCGCCCAGCCGCTCCAGATGAAACAGGACTATATTGACCGACGCCAACAGCCGCAGGCCGTCGATGGAGTTGAAATACTGTGTAGCCGGTTTTTCTTTGCCGTTGAGGTTCTTCACGCCATCCCTGCCGGAACATGTGTATGAAACCGCCCTGCATGAAAATAGTTAAGTGTACCTGGCGCCGGTTTACCCCGGAATTTTTCACGAGTTAGAGTCTTCCTGGGTATCTTCGACGAAACAGCGTCGTTTTCTCTCTGGAGATACCCGTGACTTTTTCTTGTAAACTGGCCTCTGGACTGGAACGCCGGCATCAGAAGTGAGGAGTTGTGCTTGGACGAAAGTCCGATTACGGAACGACTACTCAGAACCGAGAACGCGGCTGTGCAGCCATATAAGCCAGCAACAATGGCGAAGGTTGGCTGCGAAATCCTGTTTGGAGTCCTCCTGGGGAAAACCTGTCTCTTTTACCCCGGGGTATTTCATAATCGCTGTCCGGTTTATATTTTGGTTGTGAGGATGTGTATTTTATTATATACAATACTATAAACTGCGTGACCGGCCGTGCCCGGCACGCGTGGTGCGTCGACCCGATAAAAATGTGCGCCGGTCGGTGCGGCTGAGCCGGCGTTTGGCGCATTCTAACGGCGGAACATATGAATCTTGGCTTAGACATGTCATTGAAGCTGCAGCAGAAGCTGTCGTTTCAGATGATTCAGTCGCTGAAACTGCTGCAGGTCAACACGCTGCAACTGGAACAGCTCTTGAAAACCGAGATGGAGATGAATCCGGTGCTGGAGATCACCGACGACATCGAGGATGCGCAGGAAGAGACGCAGGAACAGCGGAAGGAAGAGACCGCTGCGGTGGAGGAAGAAAAGGAGCTTGAGGTCGGCGAAGACAGCATCGACTGGGAGGAGTATCTCGAAGACGGCTTTGAGATGGGCGAGAATGTCAGCCGCGAGACCGAGCGGGAAACCGAGCGTTTTGAACCTACGGCCGTATACCAGGCGACGCTCGATGAGCACCTCAACAACCAGCTCAACGAGAAGAAACTTCCCGAACGTCTTCATCTGCTTGTTCAGTTTGTTATCGGCTGTCTTAGCTCCGACGGTTATCTGCGTATCCCGGCCGAGGAAATTGCCGAAGCGACCCAGGCGAGCATCTATGAAGTTGAAGAGGCGCTCAATGTCATCTGGAACATGGAGCCGCCGGGACTGGGCGCCCGCAATCTTCAGGAATGCCTCGCCCTGCAGCTTCGCCGGATGAGATTGCAGGATTCGCTCGCCATGCGCATCATCACCGGCGCATGGGATCTGTTCGAGAAGCTGAAGGTTCCCGATATCGGCCGCAAGTTCGGGGTAGATGTCGGGGAGGTGCAGCGCGCCATCGACGTTATCCGCAGGCTCAATCCCAAGCCGGGCTACCAGGTTTCGCCGGAACGGCCGCCGGTGATAGTGCCCGATCTTATCGTGGAGAAGGTTGACGGCGAATACGTAGTGTCGCTCAACGACCGTTCGGTTCCCCAGCTCCGCATCAGCAAGGCGTACGCAGACATGCTCAGACGCGGCAGTACCGCCGCTAAGGACGTAAAAAAATACGTCCGCGAAAAATTCAACAGCGCCGCCTGGCTTATCCGATCCATCGAGCAGCGTAAATCCACCATGCTGCGGGTGATGTATGCGATAATCGACAAGCAGCGTGATTTTTTCGACAAAGGCCCGCCGAACCTCAACCCCCTTCGCCTCCAGGACATCGCCGACATCATCGGCATGCACATCTCAACGGTGAGCAGGGTGACCAGCAATAAATATGTCCAGACGCCGCACGGTATTTTCGAGCTGAAATACTTTTTCACCGAGGCGGTGGGACAGGACGGGGAGGGGACGGATATTTCGTCGGAGAAGATCCGTAACCGCATCAGGGAGCTTGTCGAGGGAGAGAACGCGCTCAAGCCCTTGTCCGATCAGAAAATCGCCGATATCCTGTCGCGCGAGGACCTGAAAGTCGCGCGGCGCACCGTGGCGAAATACCGGGAACAATTAAAAATTTTACCGGCCCGTCTGCGTCAGAAATATGAGGGGCAGCCGCAGGAATCCGGCACAGATGAAACGTAGGATGACGCATCGACATGCACAACCACAGTAACGTCACGAACGCCGCCGCGAACGTTTCACCGGCAGGTACACGGCAGGCAGGGGAGTGTCCGGATACCGCGGCGAGTGTGCGGTACATGCAGGGCCGCTGCCGGCTTCCGCGCTGGCTGAAAAGGCCCATTGTCCGGGCCGGAAGAAAGGCCGTCGTTGAGCGCGAGCTCGGCGCACACCGTCTGCATACGGTGTGCGCCGAGGCGCGTTGTCCCAATCGGGCCGAGTGCTTTGCGCGCGGCACGGCGACGTTTTTGATCATGGGATCGCGGTGCACGCGCGACTGCGGCTTCTGCGCCGTTACCCACGGAACGCCCGGCGCCCTTGATCCCGATGAACCGGAACGTATCAGCCGTACCGTGCGCGCGCTCGGCCTTTCCTACGTGGTCATCACGTCGGTCACCCGCGACGATCTCGCCGACGGGGGGGCGGGGCATTTTGCCGCAGTGGTACGGCGAATCAAAGAATCCACCCCCGCTGTCCGCGTTGAAATATTGGTGCCGGATTTCGGCGGAAGCCGCGAAGCGCTCTCAACGGTGCTTGACAGCGGCCCTGATGTGCTTAATCATAATGTGGAAACCGTACCGCGGCTCTACCCGCGAATACGCCCGCAGGCCGACTATCACCGCTCCCTTGAGCTCCTTCAGCATGCCGCCCGATTCGAGCCGCCGCTCATCGTGAAATCGGGACTAATGGCGGGAGTGGGAGAGCGGGACGATGAAGTGGTACAGGTGCTCGGAGACCTGCACAAGAGCGGATGCGGCGTGGTGACAATCGGCCAGTATCTGCAGCCGTCGCCGCGTCAGGCTGTTGTTGAACGCTTTGTCGATCCGCAGCAGTTCGAGCAGTGGGAGGCGTTGGGCCGTGAGATGGGTTTTAAGGCGGTATGGGCCGGACCGTTTGTCCGCAGCTCATATATGGCCGCGGACGTTTTCGCTGCGTGTGGAGAATCGTTTGCCGCTGCACTAGACCGCAGCGCGTGATCATACAACCATGACAAGGAGGGTGTGCAGATGAACGTACAGATAACCGTGCGACACGCCAAGGTATCGCAAAGTCTGAAAGACTCGTTGACCGAAGAACTGATGAACCTCGAAAAATTCGCGGAACATATCACGTCGTGCCACGCGGTCATCGACACCGAGCACGTCGAAAAAACCGTCGAGATCGTCGCCAACCTCAGCCATCATACGGTGAGCGCAACGGGGAAAGCGGATAATCTGCGTACGGCAATTGACATGGCGATCGCAAAAATCACTGCGCAATTAAAGAAAGTGAACCAGAAGCGGAAGCGCCACAAGGGATTGAAGGATAGGCGTCCGGCGCCGGTGTACGGCGGCGACGAAGGGACGTAGTCGCCGGTAGTAGCTCATAACCGAATCCGCCGGCGATACTTCTGCAGGGTGCCGTACAAGTTTGTATTTTGTAATACGCCACGCCTGCCGCAGGCCGTGGTGAAGGACGGGCGGCAGAATTTCATGGACGGATAGGAGAGGACATCGGCTGTGAAAAAGAAAAATATGGAACTGATGGTCGGGGCGTCGATTTTCTTTGCCCTCTTTGTGCTGATTGCGGGCGTGATGTGGCTCAAGGAGGTGAGCGTATCGCGCACGCTCGTTCAGTATACCGTCCTTTTTCCCAATGTCGGCGTGCTGCAGCCCGGCGATCCGGTGACGGTCAACGGGATCAAGCGCGGTACGATCGCCAAAATGTACCTGTATAAATCGAAAGTGGCTGTGGTCATCAATCTCGATCGCGACGTCGTGCTGACCGATTCGTGCACGGTGACGGTACAAAATATCGGGCTGATGGGCGAGCGGATGATCGGCATCCAGTTGTCGGAAGCGGGCACGCGGTACCTTCCCAACAGCAAAAAATCGACAACGTACATCGAGGGGTATTTCGACAGCGGCATTGCCGAGGCGATGGGGATGCTGGGGCGGGTGCTTACCGACGCGCAATCTCTTCTGGCAACGGTCCGTTCGATTATCGACCGGACCGTGGGCGATACTCAATTCGTGGACTTTTTCAACACCCTCGTCTCACGGCTTGACACGGTGACTTATCTGGCCGGGCATCTCATCGCCGACAACACGCCTGCTCTGCAGCAGGCCATGACCAACCTGCAGGCGGTAACCACCGATGTGAAGAGGCTTCTGGACGCAAACAGCGGCCGGATCGAGACCATTCTGGAAAACGGATCCGCGCTCACCGGCGATGCGCTGACCATCGCGGCGAACCTTGACACCATATCGGCGTCGGTGAAAACGATGATTGCCGATATTGAACGCGGAGAAGGCACCATCGGGCTTCTCATGAAGGACGAGCGGTTTTTCAATGACCTGAAATCCTCACTGACCGATTTGGACACGCTGATAGGCCAGATCAACAAGGAAGGCCTGAAACTGCGGGTGAAACTCGGATTCGGGAAGCGATAACAACGCGGATCGGCAATCGATGACGGAAAAAACTGTAGAAGTCACCAATTCGCTCGGCATTCATGCTCGGCCGGCCTCGATGATCGTGCAGGCGGCAATGAAATTCAAGGCGGATATCACGCTGGAGAAGGACGGGGCCACGGCCGACGCGAAAAGCATCATGAGCGTGATGATGCTTGCGGCGGGAAACCAGTCCCGCATCGTGATACGCGCATCGGGCGACGACGAACAGGCGGCGGTCGACGCCGTGGCCAATCTTTTTGCCATAAAATTCAACGAGGAGTAGCCGGCGGCGCGCGGCGGCAGCCGGCTCCGCCGTATCCGTCTGTGCCGTTCCCGCGAAATGAGCGGATGAACCTGAACACAGGCGGGGAGTGCCGCTATGGCGCACCTGATCGCTGAGGTAAAACCGGAAAGAGAGACGTCGTACGGAAAGGATTTTTCATGCCAGCCTGTAATGTAGGACTTGTGGGCTGCGGTACGGTCGGCGGCGGGGTATTGAAAATTCTCGCAGGCCAGACGCCGTTTTTCAATACAACACTCAACCTTCCCATTGTTCTCAAACGCGTGGCGGATATCGATCCGTCGCGTTTTGACGCGTACCCGGTCGGCGGCGCCATACGCTCCAAAAATGCGGATGACATCATAGCCGATGACGACATTCGCATCGTCATCGAACTGGTGGGCGGGACCACCTTTGCCAGGGACCTTGTCCTGCGCGCCCTGCATGCGGGCAAGCACGTCATCACCGCCAACAAAAAGCTCATTGCGGAATGCGGCCCCGATATTTTCGAGACTGCGGAAAAAAACGGTGTGTCGGTATATTTCGAGGCTTCGGTTGGCGGCGGCATACCGATCATCAAGTCGCTGCGGGAGGCGATGATCGGCAACGACATACGTTCCATAAAAGCCATTATCAACGGCACATGCAACTATATCCTGACGCGCATGGAGCGCGAAAACCTGGCGTTTGATGCGGCGCTGCGCGAGGCGCAGAACGCGGGATATGCCGAGGCCGATCCCGCGCTTGACGTCGGCGGCGGCGACTCGGGACATAAAACCGCCATCATGGCCTCGCTGATTAAAGGCGGATACGTTCCGTTCGAAAACGTACCCATTGAAGGAATCACCGATATAAGCGCCGAAGACATCGCGTTCGCCAAGGAACTGGGCTACCGCATTAAACTCCTCGGCATTATCAAGGAGAGCGCCGGCGGCGGACTTGACGTCCGCGTGCATCCCGCGATGCTGCATACCGACCATATTCTCGCCTCGGTCGCAAACGAATTTAATGCCGTACTGCTTGAAGGCGACGCGGTGGGACAGATTCTTTTGTACGGAAAAGGCGCGGGCCAGATGCCGACCGCATCGGCGGTGATAAGCGATCTTGTCGACGTTGTCCGTAATATCGAAAGCGGCCTGCCGCAGCGTATTCCCATGGGATTTTACAGCCGCAGCCGCACAATTGCGCTGCGGCCGCTCGATGAGGTCATCACACGCTATTACCTGCGTTTCACAGTCGAGGACAAGCCCAGGGTGCTCGCTCCCATCGCGGCTGCGCTGGGCGATCAGGGCATCTCAATCGCGTCGGTGCTTCAGAGAGAAGTCGCGTCACACGACCGTGTCCCGGTGATTATTCTCACGCATGCGGCGCGCGAGCAGGGATTGCGCAGAGCGATTGCTCGGATAGAATCCATGGATTTTGTCAGGGATAAAACCCGGGTAATTCGTATCGAAGAATAGGCGTCCGCATGATGAAATACATAAGTACCCGCGGCAATTACCCGGCCGTCGACTCCGCCGAGGCCATCAATCTCGGCATGGTTCCCGAGGGCGGACTGTTCGTGCCCGACGCCGTCCCGCAGATCCGTTTTGACGACCTCGTGGACGCGTCCTATCACGACACCGCGCTTCGCGTGCTGTCACCGCTTTTGCCCGATTTCACCTCCCAGGAGCTGCGTCTGTGTGTAAACCGCGCCTACACGCCCCAGTCGTTCGACACGCCCTCGATCATTTCCTTAGTCGGACTTAAGCCCGGTGTGTCGGTAATGGAGTTGTGGCACGGCCCGACCGCCGCGTTTAAGGACGTGGCGCTGCAGATCATGCCGCATTTCCTCGCCATCGCCAAGATGAAACTGGGTGATACGCACCATACCGTAATCCTCGTAGCCACATCGGGCGACACCGGCAAGGCGGCGCTTGAGGGTTTCAGCGACTGCGAAGACCTGTCGATTATCGTGTTTTACCCCGATGACGGGGTCAGCGAGATACAGAAACTGCAGATGGTGACCACCGAAGGGATGAATACCCATGTGGCGGCGGTGAAGGGGAATTTCGACGACTGCCAGAACGGCGTGAAAGATCTGTTTGCCGATACAAAGCTCGCCGAAAGGCTTGCCGGCGAGGGCATTACGCTCTCATCGGCGAATTCGATCAACTGGGGGCGGCTCTGCCCCCAGATCGTGTATTACATACACGCCTACGCCATGCTTGTTGCGCACAAAACAATACGCCCAGGAGCGCCGGTCAATTTCTGCGTTCCCACCGGCAACTTCGGCAATATTCTCGCCGCCTACTATGCCAAACGCATGGGCCTTCCTGTCCGCCGCCTCCTGTGCGCATCGAATAAGAACAAGGTTCTGTATGACTTTTTCACTACGGGAACCTATGACTGCAAGCGCCGGTTCTATCGCACCATCTCGCCATCCATGGATATCCTGATCTCGTCGAATCTCGAACGCTTCCTTTTCGAGATTACCGGCCAGGACGCAGGGAAAATCCGCGCCTGGTTCGGCGATCTCGCGGCCAAGGGGAGTTTCACGGTCGACGCCGCGACTAAAAAAACCATGGATTCGCTGATATGCCCCGGATGGGTTGACGAAGCTATGATAGTACAAACAATCGGCGAAACGTACAAACGCCACGGCTATGTCATCGACACGCACACCGCGGTTGCGGTTGCGCTGGAAGAAACTGCGGGCGACGACGGCACCCATACGATTATCGACGCGACCGCGAGCCCGTATAAATTCAGCAGGGATGTAGTCAGGGGGATCGACGGCACTGCAATCAACGATGAGTTCCGCTCCATCGAGCGGCTCCACGAGCTGACCGGCCTTCCCATCCACCGCGCAGTCAAGGATCTGCGGCAGAAACCGGTGCGTCACCGCCGTTCCATCGCCGTGGGCGACATGCGCGCCGCGGTTCTTTCCATCATAAAAGAAATCAAGGCGGGCGGCTATTAACCGCGCGGCCTGCCGTGGTATGAAAGGCGGCACATGAAATACCTGATGCTTGTCGGCGACGGCATGGCGGACGAACCTCTTGCAGAGCTAAACGGCATGACGCCGCTTGAATATGCGCATACCCCAGCTATGGACAGCGTGGCGTCGCGCGGCCGTGTCGGCCTGGTGCGCACGGTGCCCGACGGGATGCCGCCGGGAAGCGACGTGGCGAACATGTCGCTTTTGGGATACGATCCGGCGGCATATTACAGCGGCCGTGCGCCCATAGAGGCCGCCAGCATGGGCGTTGAAATGGGCGGTAACGATACGGCATTTCGGTGTAACCTCGTGAATATCAAAGACGGCCTTATGGCCGATTATTCGGCTGGACACATCGAAAGCGCCGATGCGGTACGGCTTGTTACGGAGCTGCAACAGCTCAATTCCGATACCGTCCGGTTCTATCCGGGCGTCAGTTACCGCCACCTGCTGATTATCAGCGGTTTTCCCGCCGGCGCGCTTGAATGCACACCGCCGCACGATATCACCGGACGGCCCATCGACTCGTATCTGCCGAAAGGCGCTGGCAGCACGATGCTCATGGAACTTGCGAACAAGGCCTGTAACATTTTAAAAGACTCCCCGGTCAACAGGGAGCGTATCGCACACGGAAAAACCCCGGCCACCAACATCTGGCTCTGGGGACAGGGAAAAGCGGTCGTGTTCCCAACGCTGCATGACCGTTTCGGCCTGAGCGGTTCGGTGATATCCGCCGTGGACCTGGTGCGGGGACTCGGCAAACTCGCGGGCCTTGCCGTCCGTAAAGTCGAGGGTGCGACGGGGTATCTTGGCACCAATTACGCCGGTAAAATGCAGGCGGCTCGCGACGCGCTGCGCAGGGAAGATTTCGCGTTCGTGCACGTGGAGGCGCCCGATGAAACGTCGCACGAGGGCTCCCTGGCAAAAAAACTGCAGGCCATCGAGGAATTCGACGCTCACGTGGCGGCCGAAGGCTTGAAAATGTGCGGCGAGATTGCGGATCTCAGGCTCATGATTCTGCCCGACCACCCCACGCTCCTGTCGACAAAAACCCACGATGCTTCGCCGGTGCCGTTTGCCGTGTGCGGCGCGGGGATCCGGCCCGCAGGCGTACAAATATACAGCGAAAAATCTGCTCAAGGGGCAACGATGTATACCGGCACGACGTTGTTTGAGGAGTTTATCAACGGGGACTTCGAATAATGGGCTCGCGGCTGTTCGAAAAAATCACCACCCTTATATTCGATATCCTTTCCTTTTGCGTGGCATTTATCACTACCTTCTGGCTGCGGTACAAAAGCAATCTGTTCCCCGAGACATACGACCCCTCTGTCGATTTTTCCACATATCTGCCGCCGCTGGTCATCCTGGGCGGCGCATGGGTGCTTCTGTTCTTTCTCACCGGCCTGTACCGCGATTGGTACAAGGAGTCGCGGCTCGACGAGTTTTTTGTGGTGGCGCGTACCGTGATACTGGGAACGGTCGCGCTGTTTCTGATAACGGGCGCGCCGCAGATGATAGCGTTTGCCAAAACCGGCGACGTCGGCATTTTTTTCACCCGCACCAAATTCGCCACGCTGTTCACCTACGGCGGGTGCATGCTTTTTTTCGCCACACTCAACCGTTTCACCATGCATACCATCGCGGCCTGGCTTTTCTCCCGCGGCATTGCGGTTGCCAACGTGCTCATTGTCGGCGCCAACACATCGGGTGAACAGATCGCGCGTCAGATGGAAAAATTTCCGAAGCTGGGTTACAAAGTGGCCGGATTTGTCGACGACGACGGCAGGAAAAAGGGCCGTACGGTGGGCGGCCTGCCGGTGTTGGGGACCTATTCTGATATTCCGGCGGTCATCAAACGGGAGCGGATAAGCGGACTTATTATTTCGCATGTTTCCACGTCGGCCAATGAGATACTCCGCATCGTCGACTACTGCGGCGACGCGCACGTCACCATCTCCATGGTCCCCTCGCTGGTGGACGTCATAGCAGGGCACCTCAAGACTCATCAGATTTTCGGTGTTCCCCTGCTGGTGCTTCTGCAGGATCACATGCCGCGATGGGAGGCGCAGATAAAACGACTGATGGATATCACGGTATCGTTGTGCATCCTGACGCTGGGCGCGCCCGTATGGCTCTTGCTCGCGCTGATCATCCGCTTGACATCGCCTGGTCCCGCGATTTTCAGGCAGGAGCGTATCGGCCGCAACGGCAAACCGTTTATCATGCTGAAGTTCCGGTCGATGTACAGCGATGCGGAAAAGTGGACTGGTCCGGTATGGGCAAAGGAGAACGATCCCCGGGTCACTCCCGTGGGCCGTTTTTTGCGCACAACGCGGCTCGACGAGATACCGCAGTTTATCAACGTTTTGAAAGGCGAGATGAGCCTTGTGGGGCCGCGGCCCGAACGCGCGTTCTTTATCGAGCAACTGCGTAAGGAGATCCCCTGGTACGTGCGGCGCATCAAGATGAAGCCCGGCATTACCGGCTGGGCGCAGGTAAAACACAAGTACGACGAGACCATCGAGGACGTAAAGCAAAAGGTCCTGTATGACCTCTACTATTTCGAAAACATGTCGCTCGCGCTCGACATCAAGATCATTATCCGCACGCTGATGGTCGTTTTGACCGGCAAAGGCGCGCATTGAGTCACACGATTTTATCCGGCAGCATACCGGGCCGCGCATCCCCTCCTATCGGCCAATAAACGTCAATGCGGGGACCTTTCTACCTAAATTCCGCAGTTGGGGTGGATGCGAGGCCGTACGATGTTGAGATGATACGGGGTGAAGGCGGCGCAGGGCATATCAACAAAGTGATATGTCCAAGCCGCCTGAAGCCCCGGAGCGCTCAACAGATACGGCCGCAGCGCCGCATCCAACTGCGGAATTTAGGTT
>Ga0209101_1001820_pt1 | contig 15007 bp, 14 predicted proteins | sample ConPoolayeCmetaG_FD_185481 | JGI IMG/M metagenome (GOLD analysis project Ga0209101, IMG submission 185481) | Hot spring microbial mat communities from California, USA to study Microbial Dark Matter (Phase II) - Cone Pool mat layer C metaG... ...
GGGTGGGACAGTTACTTTTTTGTACTTTGCCATGGTATCTCCATTTCTTAGCCTTTGCTTAATTTGATATCACCGATCAGGGTCCGGCCGGTGATTTTCAATTTTGCGGCGGCTCGCTGGAAGTTGTCATCGATATGCTTCAAGCGAGGGACAAACCCCTCGAACACCTTTCCCCCGCAGGCAACCGAACCCGCCAGACAATTGAATTCGACCGAGACCGGACAATCGGGGGCTACCAGAAAATCGATATCTCCGATCAACACCGAGGCGTTTATCGGCCATTCGCCCGGACTTGGCTTTGAGTTCCGCAAATCTATCACGATATCGCCGACCAGCAACGATTTGTCGAGCGGATCGGAAATATTCTCCAATCCGGTGACCCGTATATCACCGAACGCACCGAGAAACACGGAGCTTGAATTCGTCGATTGGCCGTTGGAATATTCCGATCCGTCGGTTATGTTCGAGTTTTTCCCTTTGCCGGGCGATAAAATTATCCACACACCGATCAGCACAAGAATCAGCGGCCAGAAATCGCGGAACAATCTGCCGAAACTTATTTCGATCAAAGCCAGCGAATCGAGCAATAGCAGTATCCCGATCAGCATTACGATCAATCCGCCGATCAGATTGCTTTTCATGGGCCGACTCCCCAGTCTGATACTCGCGCATTTCTCAAGCCGTATTCCTGTCACGCAAATCGGTTCGAAAAAGCGCTATCAATAGCCGAGCACCTTCAACATATCCTTGTAAACAGCGCCGGATTTTTGCAGTGCGCCCAGATCATCCTTGGAAAGCTTCAGCTCGATCACTTTTTCGATTCCGCCGGCACCCATGATGACGGGCACGCCGATATACATGTCTTTGAGACCGTACTGACCGTTGACGTAGGCCGAGGCGGGAACCAGTCGCTTTCTGTCGGTCAAAACGGCATCGACCATATCCACCGTTGCCGCGGCGGGGGCATAGAATGCCGAACCGGTTTTAAGCAGCTTGACGATTTCGCCTCCGCCGTCGCGGGTGCGATCCGAGATCGCCTTGATTCTGTCGGCGGGAATCAGTTCGGTGATCGGTATTCCCGCCACCGTAGTATAAGAAGGCAAAGGAACCATCGTATCCCCGTGTCCACCCAACACCATCGCCTGCACATCAATCGGCGAAACGCCGAGTTCCCAGCCGACGAAAGTTCTGAATCTTATCGAATCGAGAATTCCCGCCTGCCCGAAAACCTTGTTGGGCGGAAATCCGGTTTTTTTCCAGGCGTGGAATGTCATGATATCAAGGGGGTTGGTTACGATAAGCACGAATGCTTTCGGGGCATATTTCTTGATATTCTCGGCCACCGGACCTACGATTTCGGCATTCTTGTTGATCAAATCTTCACGGGTCATGCCCGGCTTGCGGGGAAATCCGGCCGTTACGACGACCATATCCGAGTCGGCCATTGCACTCATGTCGTCGGTGCCTTCGACCTTCAGGTCATAATTCAAAAGCGGACCGGCCTGAGACAGATCAAGCGCTTTCCCTTTGGGCATATCGGGAACCACATCGATCAGCATGATGTCGCACAAATTCCGCTGAGCCAGATACATCGCCGTCGATGCGCCAACGTTACCGGCACCGACGATACTTACTTTCTTTCTCATTCCACTCTCCTTCTTTGCAAATATTCACCGATGAATCTTCTGTATTTTCGCTTTGAATAGGTCAGTTTCGCTGTCGCCGTCGATTCCCGTAATCGTCCGCCCGATCGATCAATCGGCCGCTGCAGGAAAGCATTCCTAACGGCTGGGAACGGGCACGGAATATCCGGCATCCTCCAGAACGGCCACCTCGGCGTCTTTTCCCACGATTTCATACGCCGCGGTCAACGCAGCGGCGAGGTCGCCGAACGGTTCAAAATATACTTTCGCCGGAATGGTCCAGTCAAGCTCGGTAACGTAAAAAATGCGGAAATGCTTCAATTGCCGGGCGGTCCTAATCAATTTATGCATCCCGAAAGAATCGTCGTGAATCCCCTTTTCCAGAGCCGCTTCCGGGGTCGGGTATTTTTCAGCAAGCCTGATAAAATAATCCGAGCCGACGCCGCCGAGGCATGCCCCCATGACGATCAGAATGCCGCCGTCCGCCGTCATAAGTCCGCCGTTTTCTTGCGCTTTCTGCAATTGATACAGATTCTCATCGAGCGGCGGTTCGCAACAGGCGATTACAACTTCATACTTGCGCGGGATATCGATTGTGTAGATTTTTTCCGCCTCGCCGCAGGCCTGTCTGAAAGCGGTTCGGAGTTCACCGGCATAAAGATCGACGATATCCACGTTGCGATCCGTGATACATTGAATTCCATACATCTTGCGGGGCCTCAACAGGTCTATCGCCTCTTCAAGGTCGTTGTGCAGAGGATTGTCATCAAGCCTCAATAATGCCGCCCGGGGATCTTTAGCTAGGCGATGGTTGGCCATTATGGTGGCAAGGGAAGCAAGCCCGGGAATTACCGATTTGCGGCCTCCGGTGAAACCGGCGAAAAAATGCGGCTCGACGGAATTCACGGCTAAAATCAGATCCGATTCGACGACGATGCGATTTACCAGAACCGGCGTTCCCCTCGATGTCACCCCGATATCCACCATGGCCGTCTCATCGAAACAGTCATGGACGATTATTCGATCCTCCAGTTCAGGAAAAGTCGCACCGAAAATCCGGCTCAATCCGGGCCGATCGGGTGGTTGGTGGCTTCCCGTAGCTACCGCGAATTTGGTCTTCGGAAAAGCCGACCTGAGAAACGGCAAAAAAGACAAAAGCGGCGTGCGCCTGAATGCATCATTGACGATGATTAAGGTTTGGGCCGAGGAATATTTTCGGGCGATATCCGATAAAGCGCTTTCCAACCGCCGGTTGATTTCCGAGTCGGACAACGCGGGCGGAAAGGTGCATCGAAACCGACCCCCAAGATTCGCAACATCTGTAGATTGGAGTCGCCCGCCGTATGGCAGCAATATTTCCATCAGCCAAAGAAGAAGCTGATTTCGATTTCGGCGTTTTGCGGCGAATCGGAGGCATGGACGGAGTTCTTGGTCAAGCTGACCCCGAGATCATGCCTGACCGTGCCGGGAGACGCCTTGGCGGGATCTGTAGCCCCGATCAACTGACGGACCTTCTCGAAAGTATCGCCCTCGGATTTGATCACCATCGGCACGATCGGTCCCGATGACATATAGCGACATAATTCGTCGAGAAACGGTTTCCCCTCGTGAACGGCATAGAACTTGCGGGCTTCGGCGTAATCGAGCTTGACCATTTTCAAAGCGGCGACGATGAATCTTGCTTTTTCCAGCCGGGATATTATTTCGCCGATAAGATTTCGCTCTACCGCATCGGGTTTGATAATCAGCAGCGTGCGACCCATTAAACTTCCACTTTCTTCATGGCTTTCCGCGCCATTTCGAAACCTATCGCACAAGCCTGCTCATTGACTTTTTCGGTCCCTTTGGGGACCCGGGCGAGCACTGATTTCACGAACGATTCTTCTCGGCAAATACCAGATATCGCCACGCAAGCGGCGGTCGAGACCACATTCGTCACGATCGTGGTTCCCAGCTTCTCTTTGGCCGTATGGGTAAAGGGGAGGGCATAAAGATTTTTTACTGGCGGCGGTTGTCTGACGATATCCGAATCGACGACAAGGATGCCGTCGGCCCTCAGGGCGTCAACATATTTATCGCAGGCGTCTTGAGTCAGCGCGAGCAAAAGGTCAAGTTTCGACGGCTTAGGGAAATATATCTCGCCGTCCGAAACCACCAGGTCCGAGCGGGAGGAGCCGCCCCGGGCCTCGGGGCCGTAGCTTTGGGTCTGGGTTACGTTTTTCCCCTCGTATATGCCGATGGCTTCCGCCAGCATCACGCCGGCCAATACCAACCCCTGACCGCCCGAGCCGGACAATCTTATTTCATATCTTTCATCACTGCCGAATTTCGCCATAATTCACCAGCTCTTACTCTTCCTGTGGTTTGGCTTTCGCCTCATCATTGACTTCCTCGCCGTTCAAACCGGGCACTATAACCCTATCGATTACCTTCTGATACGCTTCAGTGTATTCCGTCCGTTGTGCGTCATGAAGCACTCCGATTGTAATTTTGCCCTCGAGTTGCTCAGGCGGCAATTTGGCGGCCGTAGAAACAGGGATAGCCAGATCCTTCTGAGCCTGAATCATCCGAACCGCCGTGCCTTCCTTATTCAACCGGCCATACTGCGTATGGCAGTTCGCCATCGCCTCGACGACCGAAAAACCCTTCTTGGTCAGCGCTTTCTCGATCAGACTCGAAAGCTGCGTGGCGTGATAAACGGTGCTTCGGGCCACGAATGTGGCTCCCGAACTGATGGCGAGGCGACAGGTATCGAAAGGTTGCTCCAGAGTCAGATAGGGGGCCGTTGAGGCCTTTTTGTTCAACGGCGTTGTGGGGGAATATTGACCGCCGGTCATTCCATAGATATAGTTGTTAACCACGATTACGGTCATTTCGATATTGCGCCGGCAGGCGTGGATGAAATGATTGCCTCCGATCGCAAGGATGTCGCCGTCGCCCGAAATCACCACCACTTTCAGCTTTGGGTTGGCCAATTTCACTCCGGTGGCGAACGCAATCGGCCTGCCGTGGGTGGTATGAAGGGTGTTGAAATCGACATATGCCGGAATGCGCGCCGTGCAGCCGATTCCCGAAACAAGGGCGATATTATCCTTGCCGATTTCCAGCTTATCCACCGCCCGAATAAAAGCCCCCAGCACGATCCCAATGCCGCAGCCGGGGCACCAAACGTTCGGGAAATCCATATTGCGTCTGAGGTATTTATGGGCGATATCCGATCTCTGAGCCATCAATGCTCCTCTCTTATCTTATTCAAAATCTGGTCGGGGGTCATCAGATCGCCGTCATACCTGAACAATCCGACAACTTTTACCCGATCCTTAACCACCCGCCTTACTTCCCCGATCAATTGCCCCTGATTCAACTCGGCGACGATCACCGCTTTGGCGTTTTTCGTCGCTTCATAGAGTTGGTTTTCGGGGAAAGGCCATATAGTAACAGGTTGGAAAAGGCCGACTCGCCACCTTTTCCGGCGGGCAGTGCCTATCGCCTGCAATGCGGCCCTGGCCACGGATCCATAGGCGAAAACAACGACGCGGGCATCCTCGATTTGATAAGTGCGGAAATCGGCCATCTCATCGGCATGCCGTTCGATTTTCAATTTGAGTTTATCCAATTTGGCGGCTATCGCCTGATTGTCTGCAGTGGGAAATCCTCTTTCATCGTGCGTCAATCCCGTCAGATGAAACCGATAACCTTCGCCGAAATTGGCCATCGGCGAGGTGAAATCGGGGGTAATTTTGAAATGCCGATACCATTCCGGGGGGACGTTCGGCCGGACTCTTTCCACTTTCGGCACAGTGCTGAAATCGGGAAGTTCGACCAGTTCACGCATATGACCAATCACTTCGTCCGATAACACGATCGCCGGACTGCGGAATTTCTCGGCCAAATTGAACGCCTTGACCGTGACGTCGAAACAATCCTTCACCGACGACGGGCAGAGCACGATAGGGAAATAATCGCCGTGAGTTCCCCAATAAGCCTGCATTACATCGGCCTGCGATACTTTCGTCGGCAAACCTGTCGAAGGTCCGCCGCGCATCACGTCCACGACCACACACGGCACCTCGGTCATATAGGCATAACCCAAGCTTTCCTGCATGAGAGAGAATCCCGGCCCCGAGGTAGCCGTCATCGACTTCGCCCCCGCCACCGAGGCGCCGATAACCGCGGAAATCGAGGCGATCTCGTCTTCCATCTGGATGAACCGGCCGCCGTATTTGGGAAGCTCCAGAGCCATTGTCTCGGCGATTTCGGTCGATGGCGTGATCGGGTATCCGGCGAAAAAGCGGCAGCCCGCGGCCAAGGCGCCATAAGCGCAGGCTTCGTTCCCCTGGAGCAGTTTGCGTTTATTGTTTTCCGACATATTCTCTCATTTCTCCGTCGATACTATGGCGAAATCCGGACAATGAATCCAGCAGATCGAACACTGGGTGCAATCCAGGCCGTGGGTTACGACCGGGTAGCCGTCGCGATCGGCATCAAACACTTTCTGTGGGCAAAGCTCAATGCAAATGCCACAAGCCTTGCACCATTTTTTATAAATAATGACCGGATCCGGACGCGGCGTGTAGCGCCTTGTTGATGTTGTCTCTTCCGGCATCTTATCTTTTCTTTCTTATTAAACGACGGGTTGCTTTTTTCCTGGCGGCTGAACCGGCTGTTTTTTTCTTGGTCTTGCCGGATTTCGGGGCCGCCTTGCTTTTCTTAATCTTTCTTTTTCTATATTCGGCCAATTTTTCGGCCATTAAAACGGCGATCTGAGAAGGAATCTCAGCGACGGGAATCCCGACCGCATTAAGCGCCTTAATCTTATCTGCCGCCAGCCCGGAAGATCCGGATATTATCGCTCCGGCGTGTCCCATCCTTTTCCCCGGGGGTGCGTTTCTGCCGGCAATAAAGCCGACAACCGGTTTGCTGACGTTCTTTTTGATAAAATCGGCCGCCATTTCCTCATCGGAACCGCCTATCTCGCCGATAAGAACGATTCCCTCCGTGGCCGGATCTTTCTCGAACTCTTCAAGGCAATCTATGAATGATGTTCCGACTATCGGGTCGCCGCCGATGCCGATGCAGGTCGATTGTCCGAGCTTATTGAGGGTAAGATTGTAAACCACCTCATAGGTCAAGGTTCCTGACCGCGAGACGACGCCGATCGGTCCGCGTTCGCAGATATGCCCGGGCAAAATCCCGACTTTGCTTAATCCGGGTGAAATCAACCCCGGACAATTCGGTCCGATAAGGCGGACACCTTTCATTTTTAAGTAATGATAGGCTTTCACCATATCCTGAGTCGGGACGCCTTCGCTGATACAGACGATCAGGGAAATCCCCGCCTCGGCGGCTTCGTATATCGCATCGACGGCAAACGCCGGCGGAACGAAGATTATCGAGGTATTCGCTTTCGTTTCGGCGACCGCTTCGGCGACCGACTCGAATACGGGGACACCATGGACTTCGGTGCCGCCTTTTCCGGGGGTCACTCCGGCCACGATTTTGGTGCCGTATTTCAGCATCTGCTCGGTGTGGAACGAGCCATCCCTGCCGGTGATTCCCTGCACCACGACTTTCGTATTTTTATCTATGAATATAGCCATACCAAACCTTCTTGGTTGAACAAATAATTTCCAGATCGATTTTTTCGCCCGTGATCATCAAGCGACTTCCTTGATGGCCAGCTTGACCGCCTCTTCCATCAAGCTGGTGGCCGGAAAGTGATATTTTTCGAGAATCTCTTTGGCCTTCTCTTCGTTTGTTCCGGTCAATCGGACGACTATCGGGACCCGCACATTCAGTTTTTCCACCGCCTGGACTATTCCGTTGGCGACGTCGTCGCAGCGGGTGATGCCGCCGAAAATATTGAACAATATCACGCCTACTTGAGGATCGTTCAAAATTATTTTCATCGCCGCAAGAACTTTTTCAGGTGACGACGATCCGCCGATATCCAGAAAGTTGGCCGGTCGGCCGCCGAAATGATATACCAAATCCATGGTTGCCATGGCCAATCCCGCTCCGTTGACGCAGCAGCCGATATTACCGTTGAGTTTCACGAAAGAAAGATCGGCCCGTCTGGCTTCGATTTCCGCCGGGTCTTCGGCATCAAGGTCGCGCAATTTCTCGAACTCGGGATGGCGCACCAAGGCATTGTCATCAAGATTGATTTTGGCATCGAGCGCAATCAACTGCCCGGTGGCGTCTGCCACCAGCGGGTTTATTTCGGCAAGAGAAGCATCACTGCCGAGGAACGCCCGATAAAGTCGGGTAATTATTTCTGCTGCCTGCCGGGCCATTTTGATATCGGGGTAGATAAAACGGGCCAGTTTCAAGGCCTCGAACTGGCGCAATCCGAATATGGAATCGACGGCCAGTTTCATTATCTTTTCGGGAGTTTCGGCGGCAACCTGCTCGATATCGATCCCGCCGGCCGGGGATACCATGATCACGTTCTTCTTGGTGGCTCGATCGACGATTATGCCGGCGTAGGCTTCGGACTTGATATCGACGGCCTCGGTGACCAGCACCTTCTTGACAAACAATCCCTTGATTTCCATCCCGAGAATATCCTGGGCGTTGAAATAAGCTTCGTCAGGATCTTTGCAGTATTTTATGCCGCCGGCTTTCCCCCGGCCGCCGACATGAACCTGAGCCTTGACCATAACCGGCTTACCGTATTTCACCGCCAGGTTCCGGGCATCATCCGGCGAGCTTACGACTTCACCCTTGGGAACAGGCAGGCCATATTTGGCGAAAATCTCCTTGGCCTGATATTCATGTATTTTCATAATTCCTCCGCATGATTTTTCAATAAAGAAAACATGCGCCTATTTGTCAAGCTGCCTTTTGCGAAATATTTCACGAGCAAGTTGCTGTAGTTTTTCTCGATTGTTTAGCGCCGGCTCATCCAATACCAGTTCGAACAGCTCGTTCAGAATCCGGCCGACCAGCGGACCTTCTTCGATTCCGAGCAGGCTTTTTATATCGTTTCCATCGATCAGAAGATCTTTAAGGCCGAAAGCCGATTTTTTCTCGATTTCCGCTTTCACCCGTGATCTGAATTCCTCAATTCCCTCGATCGATTGCCCCATACCCTGAGCCAGAGTATCAGCTTTTCGTAAATCGATAAGATCATAAATTTTGTCGACACCGACCTTGCTAATCAGTCTTCTGATTCCTTTTTCGCCGGCACTTTCGCTGAACATATGCTTTTCGACCAACAAGCAAACGGTCTCGATCAAATCGCCGGAATACCGAAGCCGCTTCAAGGCCTTGCCCGCCAGATCGCGGCCTAAGCGGTCATGGCCGTAAAAAGAGGCGCCCGAGTCGGTGTCGATTTTCGTCGCCGGTTTGCCGCAGTCATGAAAAAGCGCAGCCAATCTGACCGGCAGCGACAGCGGGGCGTTATCGATCGTTTGGAGGGTGTGTTCGAATACATCCCAGCGATGATAGCCGCCCGGCTGAGCGACTCCGACCGTGTTCTCGATTTCCGGCAGAACCTGCCGCAGCAAGCCGGTCCGCTGCATAAGTCGAAACCCGGGCGATGGCTTTTTTGCGAGCAGCAGTTTGTTCAATTCGTCGGCGAGCCGCTCTGCCGCAACTGAACTGATGAGATGTGATTGTTCGGTCATCGCCTTTTCGGTATCCAGATGGACCGTCAGCTCGAGCCTGGCCATGAATTGCACGCCGCGCATCATCCGCAGGGGATCCTCGATAAAACCGGAAGGCGATATCATCCGCAGCACCCTATCGGCAAGGTCTTTCCGGCCGCCGAAAGGATCGATCAACTCACCGGTCAGGCAATCCCGGGCCATCGCATTGATAGTGAAATCGCGTCTGCCCAAATCGATCTCAAGCGGAATATCCGGATCGAAATCGACCACAAAATCCCTGTGACCGGTTCCCGTCGAACGTTCCTTGCGCGGCAGCGAAATATCGATCACTCTGCCGTCGCCGGATGGCTTGAATTTGATTACGCCGAACGATTGTCCCACCAGATAGATTTCGCCTCGTCGGCCGAGAAAATTTTTGAGTTTTTCGAACGGAATCCTGCAGATAAGCAGATCGATGTCCTTGCCCTGCGCCTTGCCCAAAAGACCGTCTCTTACCGGGCCGCCGACCATATAGGCGACTCCCCCCTCGTTCATTATTTCTCTACAGAAATTTTCGAGACTGAACACGATTGATGATTATCCTGACCGGGCACCGAAAACCGTCCGACTCGACCATATCAGGCTACGATAGTCGTACCTGAGGCGCCGGCCAATACCGCTTCGGCGTTTTCGATCGAACCTATCAAGACTTTTTTGCCGCCGGATTTCAGAAAATCGATGGCGGCCTCGATTTTTGGCCCCATACTTCCGGGCGGGAAATGACCCTCCGCCAGATATTTCTCTGCTTCGCTAATCTTCATCCGTTCGAGGTTGCGCTGTGTCGGTTTGCTGTAATCAAGCGAAACCCTATCCACCGAGGTGAGAATGACCAGCAGCTCCGCCCCGATATCGCGCGCCAGCACTGCCGCCGCTCTGTCTTTGTCGATTACGGCATCGATCCCCCTTAAGGCATCGCCGTCTTTGATGACCGGTATTCCCCCGCCGCCCGAGGCTATCACCACGACGCCCGAACTCACCAGTTTTTTGACTATTTGACGTTCCACGATTGCGATCGGCTTAGGCGAGGCGATCACCCGGCGGAAACGATTGTCGGCGGGATATTGCTTCATTTTCCAGCCGAATTCCTTTTGCATCATCTCGGCCTCCGATCGTTCGTAGAATTGCCCGATAAACTTGGTAGGGTCGGCGAAATCAGGATCATTTCTATCCACGATCACTTGGGTAATAATCGTCGCAACTTCTCGCTCGATATTGTTTCGGGCAAATAGATTCCGCAGCACTTGAGCTATCATATAGCCCATTCCCCCCTGCAAATCGGCCACGCAGATAAACACCGGCAATTCGGGAGCCTTGCCGCGCGAAAGCTCCACCCTCAGTACCGCGTTTCCGACCTGCGGCCCGTTGCCGTGGGTCATGGCGACATTATAATCATCCTTAAAAAGCCGCAAGATCCCTTGCAAACTTATCTCGGTGTTTATGAACTGGTTTTGGATCGTATCTTCCTTGTCCTTGCGCGTTATTGCGTTACCCCCAAGCGCCACCACTGCAATCTTTTTTCTTTTCATCGTTTCACCACAATATCCGGTTCACCTTTGACCTTTCCAAAGCCATATTACGGAATCCACGACAAAAATAAAAACGATTTTTGGGAAATTCAAGATACAATGCCGCGGAATCCGAGGATATTTCGACATCTCGGAAGTCAAATCACGGTTCAATGCGGTTGTCTCGGATCGGGATCGTTTATCGAATCTTTTAGGCCGCAACGTTCTTTTTTACCAATCGGATCCGCCGTCAGGTCAAGCCGCCCAGATTTTCCCCCGATCGGGCGCACCGGTCTTGTTTTCATATGTCGATGCAGGTCAATATATTGGCGCAATCTAAATTTCCGGGATGGAAAAATATCTTTATCGCCATTGACAGATACAAAAATATTTATAATATTGGTGTATGCGTTATTGGTCAAAAAAGCTCTTCGATCATTAATTGACCACCCTTTCAACCCGTTAATATTCCCGGTTCAGCTATAACATAAAGCCGTTTGGAAAGGGGTCTAATTATGAAAAGAAAAAGAGTGATTATAATAGGAGCCGCCGGCAGGGATTTCCACAATTTCAACACTGTTTATAGGGATAATGCCGATTATGAGGTTGTCGCTTTCACGGCAACCCAGATCCCCGATATCGCCGACCGCCGCTATCCGGCGATCCTGGCCGGCAAGCTATATCCAAAGGGGATCCCGATTTACGACGAGAAAGAATTGCCTCTTCTGATCGACAATTACGATGTCGACGAAGCTGTATTCTCCTATTCCGATGTCTCCTTCGATCATGTCATGTCGGTCGGGGCGATCGTCAATTCCTGCGGCTGTGATTTCAGACTTCTCGGCACTCAGCAAACCATGCTTCGTTCAAAAAAGCCGGTGGTGGCCATCTGCGCCGTCCGCACCGGCTCGGGAAAATCGCAAACGACCCGCAAAGTAAGCAACATATTGAAAAGACTCGGCTTGGAGGTTGTGGTGGTGCGCCATCCCATGCCATACGGCGACCTCGGCCGCCAGGTCTGTCAGCGGTTTGCCAAATATCAAGACTTGGTGAAGCATCGCTGCACCATCGAGGAAAGAGAGGAATACGAACCGCATCTAAACAACGGAACTGTAGTTTATGCCGGAGTCGATTATCAAAAGATTCTGCGCGAGGCGGAGAAGGAAGCCGATATCATCGTTTGGGACGGCGGAAATAACGATTTGCCGTTTTTCGAACCGGACGTGCATATAACCGTGGTCGATCCTCATCGCCCCGGCCACGAAACCTCTTATTATCCCGGCAAGACGAATCTGATTCTCGCCGATATCGTGGTCATCAACAAAATCGATACGGCGGCTCTCGAGGGTATCAAAGCGGTGCGCGAGTCCGTCGCCTATTACAATCCGACGGCTGAAGTGGTGGAGGCGGCTTCGCCGATATTCGTCGATAATCCGGAAATAATCTCGGGCAAGAAAGTCCTTGTAGTCGAGGACGGACCGACATTGACTCACGGAGAGATGACTTATGGCGCCGGTGTCGTGGCCGCTCAAAAATTCGGCGCCGCAGGACTTGTCGACCCTCGGCCTTATACTGTCGCATCAATCACCGAAACATACAAGTCCTACCCCCATATCGGCACGCTCCTGCCGGCCATGGGGTATGGCCCAAGCCAGATTAAGGATCTCGAAAAGACAATCAATCGGGCGAAAGCGGATTCGGTCGTAATCGCCACCCCGATCGACCTACGGAAGTTGATCAATATCAATAAGCCATCGACAAGAGTAAGGTACGAGTTGCAGGAAATCGGGCAGCCGGACCTTGAAACCATCCTGCGCCGGATATTATCACGCGATACCGTCGCCAGATCAAATTCAAAATCGGCCCAAAAGAAGAAGCGTCGAAAATGATCTGCCGGATGAGAAACCTGTAAATATTTATTATGTTGAGGGTGCATTCATATGCGCCCTTTATTATCCTCGGATACGATTTTTCCATAGCCGCATGCATGGCGGGGGATTTTCGACGGGCGGCCTGTTTCAAAATGAAATGGCCGGCGGTAAATCGGCAGGTGTTTGCGCCGAATATATTTCTCAGGAAAGGCAGGCGGAAAAGCCGGTGTAAGCCGGCAAGGTTTCAGGGATTGAAACCGCTGTCGCTCGTCAATTGCGCTTAGGACAAGGACAGTCATGGCGGATTCTTTATACTCATCGACAATCAGCCGAGATTTGCAGGACTATTCCGACTGTTATTCGGTCCAAGGAAATTCCATCGGGCCGCTTCTGAATCTGGCCACTCGAAATACGCTGGATAATGCGCTCCTAATCGCCAATCTCACCCAATTGAGGTCCGATTGCAGCATCGCCGCCCGTTCCGTCGATGGGATCCCGGTGGCGATCGCCAGTTATTACATGGATCTGCCATTCAACAGCCTCGCTTTGTTGGCTGACAACAATATCGACGCCGGCTATGTGATAAGGATTCTTGCCAACCGCCATCTTAAGTTGAAAGAAGGACCGACATGGGGTCTTTACACGGAAAAGACCGTCTCTCTCATCGAATCGACGTTCGGCGTCATCAACGTCATTCCGGAATGTCAAATGGTGTTGCGTTCCGAAAATATCCCCGAGCTGGCTTTCGATAAGTCGCAATACCGCCTTGAACAACTCACCACCAACGATATGGTTCAAATCTCGCGGCTGTACAGCTTGGTGCCTGCCATGGCTTGGACGCCCAAGGCGCTCAATTTCGGTCCCTATTACGGGGTTTATTACGGGGAGAATCTGGTCAGCATAGCCGGAGTGCATTTCTCGACGCGCTGGAGCGCCGAAATCGGAAACGTGGTAACGCATCCGAAACACAGGCGTTCAAATCTCGCCTACGCCACCACCAGAGCGGTGGCCGAGGCCTTGCGCAAAACCACCGATACGATCTTTCTGTGCGTGATGGCCGACAACGAGCCGGCGTTGAGATTATATCAAAAGATGGGGTTCGTCACCTATCAGATGCTTTATCTGACGCAGTTTATGATTGCTTGATCCCGCATCGCGATTTTGCCGGTTCCTTGGCGGCTTCAGGTTCGGGGCCCTGAGGCCACGAGGAATTGCGAGTAAAATGCCGCTTGACATTACAGGACTGATAAAACCATATTTTAGGCAAGTTTATCGCCAAGTCTGAAAGCATGCGAAAATGCATGGCGTCAGGTGCAGGGACCTGACGCCAAGGGGAAATATGATGGTTTCAACCTATGCAACTGGCATTTCACAGTAATAGATTCGGAGAAATTATCTTGATGAAAATTTTTATTTATTTTCCGATTGTATATATCGTATATAAAGACATTATGAATTTATTTACAATAGGCTACGAAGGAAGACAAATAGACGAATTCGTTGATCTGCTCAGGCGATTTAATATTTCCCGCATTATTGATGTAAGAGAAATGCCAATCTCCAGAAAAAACGGCTTTTCAAAGTCCTCCTTGCGAGAACATCTTCGAGCAGCCAATATCGATTACGTTCATCTGAAGGCTCTTGGAAGTCCAGCTGCCCTGCGCCATAAGCTGAGATATGATCGGGATTATGAGTATTTTTTCGCTGAATATCATGATTACCTGTCTCAAAATCATGAAGAAATCAACAAGATTGTGCAATTCGTATCGGATGGCAATAATTGTATTATGTGTTTTGAGCGCTCGCACGAAAAATGTCATCGTCGAGTGCTGGTAGATAGAATAAATGACCAAAACCGGAATGGACTTAAAATTAGACACATTTAATTCGTTTGAAAAATTCAGAGACTAAACAAATACTTATCACCGTAAAAGCCTACCCCAATCCCACCAGGGATCATGGAGAAGTCATTTGCTGTGCGGGAATTGATTTAAGCCACTTCCAATTAATCCGGCTTTATCCTATTCCCTTTCGCGATCTCGACAATAATAAGAGATTCAAAAAATACAGCATAATTCAAGCTGAATGCTTTCGTTCTGGGGAAGATAATAGGCCCGAGAGCTTTAGAGTGAATTGCGATACTATTAAGGTAGTAGATTTCATCGACACTGACAACGGAACCTGGAATCGTCGAAAGAATATTGTCCTGAAAGTAGCGACGAAGTCAATGTGTCAAGTTTCTAAAGATGCCGAAGACAGTGATGCATCTTTAGGAATTATAAAGCCTGGAAACATAACTTTTAAGCACAGAAAACGGAGATTGCATGATCCAAAGG
>Ga0209101_1001821_pt1 | contig 14994 bp, 12 predicted proteins | sample ConPoolayeCmetaG_FD_185481 | JGI IMG/M metagenome (GOLD analysis project Ga0209101, IMG submission 185481) | Hot spring microbial mat communities from California, USA to study Microbial Dark Matter (Phase II) - Cone Pool mat layer C metaG... ...
ACATATGCATGCACATAAAGATATTTCCATTCACAGTACCCGTCACGTATAATTATTTTTATGGTATGCACGACGAGCCATACGCCAACCGTTTATTTAACGAAATTTACCATAAGACGGCTATTCTGAGAAAGCCGATCACCGGTATCGTATCCGGATACCACGAACTGCCGTATATTTTCATCGCCCCTGACGAGGAGAATCCGTCGAAGTCCGTTGAGGTCAACGGGAAAATCAGCGTCTCCCCGCGCTTCATCCTCACGCCGGAATACCTGGGGGAAAAGTTCGGCGACGTATTCGATCCAGAAACTTTCAGCGAGGATATACAGGGAAGGTTTTTCTCTTTTGCGTACAGTACCAAGCGAAACGTGAAAATCGAAAGCCAGCAATTTACCATCGAGAACATCGAGGAAAAGGCCGAGGAGCGCCTCAACCGGGTTCACGACAATCTCATGAGCGCCGAAAATATCCGCACCGGGCTTATTTTCGGCCCCCGGTTCAAATATTATCCGATATCGCTTGATAAATTTATCGGCGACATTATCGACCGGGAATTTAAAATATAGGTATGTACGAAAAACCGCAATACCTAACGCCTGACGGTTACCGGCGGATGCCGGCGCGGCCGGAGAAAATAGCCGGCAGAGGGATCGTCACCTCACTGCAGGCAAAAAAGGATGTTGCCGCGCGGAAGATGCGCCTGGAAAAGCTTTCGGCGAAGGGGAAATCGATAAGCCCTGAAGCGGCGCGGATCATCGCGATGGCGCTTAAAAGCATGCTCAAGCAAAAATAGAGCTGGTATCCTCATCCCATGTGGGCGCTGACATTTTATCGTCTCTACGTCTCTCTAGCCGCGGGTGCCGCCGTATTCTGTGTCCTGCGCTCCGTATGGCTGTCGGTCGGCGCCGCCATCGTTTTCCGCCTGTGCTGGTTTGCCGTTGAATGGTGCGCCGGCCGCTGGATGCTCAACCGCGCCTATCAACGGCACATTGACCGGTTCAAGCAGGAGCTCGGTCCCTACGGTATCCGCTGCGCCAACAGGGCGGAAAGCGATACGCGCATTAAGAAGAGCCTCGCCGAAGTATTTACGGACAATCACGCGAAACTCAAGAAAGCGGTGGAACAACTGGAAGTGATGGATACGCTGTTCAAGGCTGGAATGCGTCCCGACGCCGACGAGTATCTGCTGCACGACCTCAAGCTGAAATACGGCAAAATGCGCCTGGAAAAGGAAATGAAAACACCCGTATCTCACTGATTCCGCGGGGATCGTGCGCCTCTCCCGTCGTCATCGCAGGGGGGGACGTCTATTCCTGTACGACATTATCGGGCGTCAACGATGGGTCTACGTACACGATATCCGCTTTTTTCATCAGGCTGTCGATGACCCCCATCACGGCGTCGTTCTTTCTTTTCATCTCAAGGGTAACCTTGATATTCTGAGCGACTTCGAAAAACCGTTTCGGCTCGCTGAGCTTCTCGCCGGTTTTCTTGAAAATATGCAGACCGACGTCGGTTTCCACGATTTCGCTGACTTGTCCCGAATCCAATGCCGCGATGATCCGGTCTATTTCCGGCTTCATGTCCCCCTGTTCAAACCAGCCGATATCCCCGCCCGATTTTGCGCTTGGATCATCGGAATACATCTTTGCCAGGCGCCCGAAGTCTTTCCCCGCCTTCAATTCCGCAGCCACTTTCTCCGCCTTCCGGCGCACCAGTGCTTTCTTTTCCGGCGGCATGCCCGCGGGCGCGGAAAACAGTATCTGACTCGCCCGGATTTTCGAACGCTCCCTGAAACGTTCGGCGTTTTTGTCATAGTAGTCTTTGCAGGCGGCCATATCGACGGTGTCCATACCGGCCGCGATACGATTGACCAGCGAATCCACCATCATGCTTTTTCGTAGTCTCTCCTTGAATTCCTCTTCCGTCTGCCCGGCCTGGGTCAGCATGCGCGTTATCGCGGCTTGGCCGCCCATGTGGCCAATCATGAGCGTATACAGACTGTCGAACTGCTTTGCGGCGATTTTAATACCGCGTTTGTTCGCCTCTTGTATCATGAGGCGATCGGCAATAAGCTGCCGGGCCGCGTTCTTGCGTATTTCCGCCGACACGCCTTCCAGGGCGCTTGCGGGCGAAAACCGCGACATTTCCTGCCGTAAAAGCTCCGCCACATACGCGACTTCACCCGACATTATCCATTCGCCGTTGACGCCGATGGCGGCGCCCTGCGGCGGTTTCACGTTCGAGCACACACACACCATACACATCACAGCGGTTGTCACGGGCGCTGCGCGTTTCATGTTCAGCCCTTTCATTATGAACGTTTGTATCCGTCAAATCCAGCCTTTTTTCTGCGCAATCCTGATAAACGCTTCAACGACATCAGGATCAAACTGTTTCCCTTTGTCGTCAACGAGGCGCCGGAGCGCTTCCTTTTTACCCAGGCTTGCGCGGTACGGCCTGTTCGACGTCATCGCCTCGAATGCATCGGCGACATGCAGGATGCGCGCGCCGATAGGTATCTGATCGCCGCTCAACCCGTCAGGATATCCGCTTCCGTCAAAATGCTCGTGGTGCGAGAGGATAAGAAAATAGAGCTGGCGCAAAAACGGCACATCCTTGACTATATTGGCGCCCAGCATCGCATGGGTTTTCATAACGCCGTTGAATTCTTCATACGTCAGCGGGCCGGGCTTGTTGAGGATATATCCGGGAATACCTATCTTGCCGATATCATGCAGCAGGCCGGCGTCGCGGATGATTCCCACCCCTTTTTCATCAAGACGCATCTCGGTTGCAATGGCCTCCGCGAGATTCATGACATTCTCGGAGTGGCCGTGCGTGTACGTATCCTTTGCGTCCACCGCTATCGCCAGCGCCTTGATTGTCCTGATATAATTCTCTTTCACATCGTCGTATAATTTCGTATTAGTCAGCGCGATCCTCGTCTGGTTGACAAGGTTCTGCAGGAGAGACACCGTTTCATCAGTATCTGCCGGTTCGCGTGCAGCGGCAAAATAGGTTATACCCATATTTACATCTCCCCACCGCACCGGAATCGTGTGGATAAATGCAAACGGCACGGAGACAGCCCCCCCCGCATTGCCGCCATTTAATGCAACCGGCCGTATCGTGACGCGTTTTTGCTGGATAACGGTAGGGGCATTTTTATTATACGCCGCCACCGCTTCACCGCACATTCTGTTCACGTCCTCGTTCGGCAGTTTGGCGCGGCTCCAATATAAAAATTCGTGAAACCGTTTCTTCGGCAGCAGAAACCCGATAAAGTCGATGGGGAAATGGCGATGGACGGTTTCGAACAGGCACCGGACGACGTCAATACGCTCCACCCGTCCCATAAGCTCCTCGGAGTATCTTCCAATCAGCGATAGTTCTTCAATTTTCCGGTTCAGCGATGCGTAGAGCTTGGCATTGCTGATGGCGATGCTTGCCTGCGACGCAAACACTTCGATAATATGCACATCGACCGTCGTGAACGGTTCTTTCCCCAGTTCACGGTTGAGGTTGATGACGCCGATGACCTTGTCGGCAATTTTCAGGGGCACTGCAAGGGCGGATCCGATGTTCTCCCGTTCGAGCGGCACATCAACATCCGGCAATGGTCCGCTTTCTCCGATCAACAACGTTCGGCCGTTACGCGCGACCCACTTTGATATCGCCCATTCCGCTCCATCAGCCATGGGCGAGCGCTCGACCGGCGGCTGCATCCCCCGATGACGCACGAGCACAAGCGTATCATGTTCCTTCTCGTATAATTGTATCGAACCGCTCTGCGCCTCGAGAATGCGCAGACATGAATCAAGGGTAAAACCGAATAATTCCTCAAGGTCGTGTATGCCGGCAAGTGTGCTGACGATTTCATGAAGCGAAACAAGGCGGGACAGGGCGACATTTTCCGATTCAAGATGCAGGGCTGCCAGCGCCCGGCGGATTTTTTGCAGCAGCATCTCCGGCTGATACGGCTTAATAATGTAATCATACGCGCCGTTATGCAGCGCCTGAAGCGCCGAATCGAGATCCGGATATCCCGTGGTTATTATAACCGGAATCATTATACCGCGGGCTCTCGCCTCGATAAGAAAATGAATGCCGTCCATCATCGGCATCTTGATATCCGCTATGATCAGGCGCGGTTGATGCCGGGCAAGCATATCGAGCGCCTCTTTTCCGTCGTGTGCGCACAGCACATCAAAGCCGTGCGCATCGAGGAATATGGTCATGGCTTTGCACAGCGATATGTCGTCCTCGACAATCAGAATGCAGGTCTTTTCACCATGAGACATAACAACAATTTTTCCGTCTATACGCCGCCGCACATCAGTACATTCACCGATGCAATGCGGCGGCCGGAAAACACTATCACGCGGCGATTACAGCGACCTTCAGGCGGTAGACATGGAATCCGTCTGCTCTCTTAAAAGATAAGGGATTGCGGCAGAAAAAGCCAGTTTTTTCTGTACCTCCCTGCGGCATGGGAGAGACAAAAATTCCAGCGGCAACTACCAGCGGTACCCGACACTCACAGCATAGGAGCCTGCAAGCTCTGACGTCGTATAGCAGAAATCAACACAGAGGGCGGACGAGAAAATACGCACACCTCCGCCGAACGAGAACCGTCCCGCGCTGAATCCGCCTCGAAGAGCCACGCTATTGCGGATGAGATATTCGATGCCGTAATGGCCGAGAAACGCAAAGGATACCAGGCCGTCCCGCATATCACCATCCTCCGCCATCTCAATTTCACGATCATTTCCGTTCCAGACGAGCCAGACACGGTCCCGCCCAAGAACATCGGGAGTGGCGTAGACAATGGTAAACTGCCCGTAAAAATAAGGAGCATCCTTCCGCCACCCTGCGCCCAGGCGGACGCTTGGAAGGCTGAGGTCATTATATGAAGAATTCCAATAGATATAATTCGTCGTTACGTCATCAACAACGAGCGAAAGCCTCAGATTCAGGCGTGGGATGCTCGCTACCGCCCCGGCGTCAAGCCCAATACCATAGCCGATATCACCGGGGAGCTTGCGCCGAAGGCCATGCAGGCGCCCGCCGGCCGAAAACCGGAAATCCCGCCGTGATATCAATTGCTTTCCATACAGCACCGAGGCCACCACATCGGAGGCGGACGTATAACGGAGCCGCGACGGGTCCCATACCGGGTTGCCGCTTTCGTCCTGATCCAGGCCTGTTGTGATAACGATGTCGGGCACATACAAATACCCCAGCAGGATACCCACTCCAGAATTTCCGGGCGCCTGAGCGGCATAGGAAACCATCGAGGTGCTGAGTGCATTGTCGTAATATCCCGCGTATGACACGTCAAGCCTGGAGATTGAATCAAGGGCAATAGCGGCGGGATTACATTGTGGAGATGCGTCGGCCGAAAAGGCAATATCCGCCCCTCCTAGTGCCGCCTCGCGCGGGAAAGCGAATATGCCGCGGTTGGCATTGGAATATGAGGAGCTCTCTCCGTATGCCTGCCGGCCGTGCCAGGTGAGCACTATGACCGCACTCACATGAAATGCCGATGTTATCAGCTTGGAGTACATGCATGAAAAATATATGGTTCATTGAAATATACAAAGAATACGGAAGGTGGAACGTAATATTTCAAACGTTTCTGTTGTGCTCGGGCAGGATATATCGGATTTAACCTACATTCCGCAGTTGGGGGGATGCGAATACGTGCGTGGAAACTGGCGTGAAGGCGGCGCAGGGCATATCCGTCAAGTGATATGTTCACGCCGCCTGAAGCGGTGTGTTGAGCCTGTCGAAACACGCCAGAGCGCTCAACAGATTTTCACTCCGTTCATACGGGTAAGGTATACCGGTCTTCCGCAGAACGTATTCGTATCCCTTGCCCTGTGCGGCCGCAGCGCCGCATTGGGCCTGTCGAAATGCGCCGCATCCAACTGCGGAATTTAGTGGCGCCAGCCAAAGCTCGGCGCTATGGAATGAACAGTAATGGATGACTGTTCTGAAAATAGCGAAAGGAATCCCGAAGGTGCAAAACCTTCCCGGTAAAGCGCAGCCGGCAACCGGAAGTGAGTCTTGTCAGTACAGGGCAACCGAAGCTGAAAGCGTAGACAGCGAGCGTGAAAGCCGTGTGATAGAGCCTCGAAAAAGCAGTTGTCGCCAAAGCCCTTGTCGTCTAAATAATAGCAGGGGCAACATCAACTCATCGATACGGCAAGATGGGAAGATTTGGTCGGGGTCCGAGAGCAGGGCAGACACGCGAGAGGATTCCCCGAGAAGCTCGGAGAACCGGAAGTCCCCGCCAGAATGAATAGGTTTGGGCGACCGTAGAATGAGTCCTGGCCGGTCAAGTCCGTCAGCGAGGAAATGACCGGAGAGACGAACAAATTGCTGAGCGGCGGTACGGTGGAGAGAAGGAAACGAATCGAAATCGGAAGGGTGACCGGTAGTCTTAGCGCGTTCATAGTACTGAGGAAAACGGCGAACCAACCGAGGAAGCCGTTAGAGGGAAGGGACGTGTCGGGTTGTTGGCCCGTTGAAGGGAAACACGGAGGATGCATTGGAATCCACGGACGTGTACACGAAACAGCAACGGATAGCACAGCCACAGCATGCGCGACAATCGCCGCGTCATCCTTTCTTCTGCCGCGGAGCCGTTTGAACTTGTAACGTTGTCGGGCGTGCGTATTGCCGGTCTTTTGCCGGGACGTTCCTTTACCCTGCCTTCGGCGGGCCGCTATGTCCTCTGGTCGCAGCGGCGGGAAGCGGTTCTGATTACCGTGCGGTGATATCCGCTGCGGCCGGTTCTGCAGCCTTTAGTGATGTTTGCGTAGCTGAGCTTACAGCGCTTGCAGCGTCTCTTCGAGCCGCGCCGCTTGCTCCCCTGAAGCGCGTGAGAGCGGATGGTCGAAGTAGTCGAGAAGCATATTTTTTCCCCTGCGCAGGCTTGCCTCGGTGCGCGCGGATGAATCGTCGGGCGAGTCGCTGCCGAGAAAACCCACGACCGCGGCCTGCATTACCTGGGGATCCTCGCCGGCGTATGCGGTTTTGATGCGATCGAGCAGGCTCAGAATGGTTTCGTAATCGCCGGGATGGTGATTACCGATGCATGCGCCCAGAAAACGGGCGAGGACCGCCGGCGCCGTGCGTGCGATGGCCGAGGCGTCCATGCCTGCGATGATGGTTTTAACCGTAGAGTCTGCCGCGCACCGCCACCATGCGGCAACGGCAGGGATGTCGCCTGCGCGCATGCGCGCAAGCATGGCCTCGTCACGCAGGCGGTGGTAGTACTGATAAACAAGAAACGCGTCGCGGCACCGATCCGTTATATATGCGAGCCGCCGGTGGCCGGTGCTTTCGAAGATATGTTCGAGCAGTCCATAGGCGTCGGCAATGCTCATGGCATACACAAGATACACATCGCCGCTCAGGCCGGTGATAAGGCCGGCTTTGACGGTCAGTACGATTGTGCCGTCGCGAAAGTCAAGTGAAAAGACTTTGTCGGGCATGGCCGGATCGGCGGCGGCAATCGTTCCGCCTTCCCTGACAAAGGATTTCCATCCGCCGCCGAGCGGATCCTTCCACTCGCCGCCGCAGAAAAATTCCGCCGCTTGAACCGCGTTGCCGAAAAGCGGCGCCTGCGCGCGGCCGCTCACCCGCAGCCTGGTTTCACCCTTGCTGTCGCGCACCCGCTCAGACGCGATATCCTCAAGCGCCAGTTCGTTCCACGGCAGGCTGAGCGCATAGTGCGCCGCCAGAAATCCCCGCGCCGTGCCGCTGATTTTCAAGCGGATGAAGCACGTGCGGCCTTGCTTGACGGCAGATGCGTCGATTGCCTTTACTATTGTGAACAGATCAACGCCGTCGGCTCCCGGATAATACAGGTCGAACGAGGACGCCGCGCATCCGCGTGTGGATACCGTTATCGAGCCTGCGGATCGGATATTACTCCGCATATCACCCTGATCGAATGCGGCATTGCCGCATGCCGCCGACAGAGCGCGGATGCAGGCGGCCTCATGGGTGGCCGACAGGCCGGCCGCCGCGTTCCCTTCTTCATCCGAAGATGCGGCGGCTGCGGCCGCCTCGGCGCAAAAGTTCCATTCTCCGAATTGACGTCCATCGGCCGGCGCGGGAGTTTTCCAGAGTTTCTTTTTGACCGAATCCTTTACATAGTGAGCAAGCGGTTTCAGCTCACCCTCAACCTTTGCTTGTATCGCCGACCTGAGCGCATCTTCGCCAGCAAAGAGCTGGTTCGGTTGTATGACGGCCGTATCAACATACACGAAGCAATCCTTGAATGTTCGCAGCGCGGGCGAATCGTTCAGGATAATCAGTTCCTGGACTGTTGGTACGGCTGTTCCCTGAGCGGCGGATAGAAAACGCTTGCTCCATTGCTCGCAGAAGGTTCTGATCGCCGCACACCGCGACGGCGGATCGGCCATACCACGTGCCTGGGCAAGCATTTCGCCCTTCGCTTTCATGTCCGCTTGAACGGAAAGCGCGTTTTTTGCGAATGATTCAAGTTCATCGCTTGGGATAAATACATAAGCCGGTGCGTTGGACGCCACGCTCAGGGGGCAATAAGCCATCACACCGGGGATATCACCGAGAAGAAGTTTCTGCACAATTCCGCTTCCGGCAATAGCGCCGAGCACTCCGCCCACGGCTGCGGCCGCGGGTGTATTCGTCTTTGCGGTATGCGGCGCCGCGGCGGTGCTGCCCGCCGAGGCAGGGGCAGCCGTTGTAGTGCCGGCGGCCGCCGATGCGGCCGGCGTATCCACCACTGCTCCGGCCGTGCCTGCATCAACCGTCTTTCGATGTACAGCCGGCATCACCAGAGAAGGACTGGTAACCGCAGAGGCCGCATCGGGGTGGGTGGCGGTGAAGGTATAGGTGCATTTTTGAGACGGATCGGCGCTGAACAGATTATAATATTTTTCGCCGTAGTACAGGACAACTTCTGCTTCTGCAATACCGTTTTCCACCAATGCGTCCACGCTGCACTGAAGCGGCTCTTTGCCGGCGGCGCTTTCGACAAACAGGGAAAAGGTAACGCGTCTGCCGCTATCCTTCGCAAGCCCGGCCGCAGCCACCTGCACGCGGCATTTCCGGTTGAACGCAAAGCCCTCCGTGCCGGCAATCCATTGGGGATTGAACAACCGCACGGTTGAGGCTTTTATCGCGGCGATGGCGGAATGTTCCGCAAGGATTTCTTCAACCGCCATTTCTTCTTTTTTCGGCGGCGGCGGGGCCTTCCTGCCGATGCATGCCATGCCCGGTTCGTTGATGTCGTGCCAGTATGTGCCTTTCATACGGAAACTAAAAATACATTCGCCCTATCCGCGCTAAATCACTGCGCTTTCACCGCCAGCGTTTCACGGCCGCAGGCCGGTGTTGATGGACGAAGCCGTTGCGTGTGGGTTATCGCATGACTGAGAAACGAACGCTGAGCCGCACACTGCCGCGCGCATCAGCAACACGCGCCGTATAAACCCCTTTCGGCAGTGCGGTGGTTGCCATGCTGAACCGATTGTCGGCTTGAGGTCGAAGCGTCATCCGCCGCACAACTCTGCCGCGCATGTCGGTGATGATAACCGCGGCGGCCTGCGCGGCGGCAGGAGGAAACACACATAACCCATTTTGACGGAATGTGGCTGATTCAACGATTTTGCAATTCACTGGGATTGCGCAGATATTTTCAGCGATACATTCATGCATTTCAACGGACCTCCCATTATCATCCTTCCGAGCTTTTCCTTGCGTTACTCTATGCCATCATTATGGGACTTCGTCGTATCAACAAAACCGATATTCTTCAGTACAACGGAGCATTGTTGCAGATGCTCGGATTAAAGCGATTCCCCGAGCAATCGACACTGCGCCGCTTTCTCAAGCGAATACCGCCGGAGATGATTCGAAGCATTGTTCGACTTCACGACAGTTTGAGAAGGACTAAAACTTAACCAGGACAGGCAAATATTGCCTGTTGACAATAAGGCTGAAAATCTTTATATTCTATTCAGCATCAGAAACTTACCGTTTATCAAATCCAGGCTTAACGTAATGTCAGGTCCTTGTAGGGCTCTGTGAAAGGTGTGCCCTTTCGGTTCATAAAATGCCGTAGAAACAGTGTATCTGACTTATATACGTTTTTTGCGTCGATATGTCTCTGAAAATCATACACCACGGAATCATTTCATGGCGCTGTTTTTCGGTGTCTTCCGTGTGTTCCGTGGGTATGTTCTGCATCTGCGCACATCTGCGGATGAATCCAAAAGTATCCGCAGATGACACAGATGAACGCAGATACAACGGCAACCAAGCGAGCGACATACATGATTGTGAGGGGTGTTTCCGGCTCGGTCGGCTTAGGTAATTCTCTCACAAAGTCATCAAGGCACAAAGATGAATGAGAACGAGAACGGTACGATACAACAATCAATGGGCGCGTGGAGGTCGTGCTTCGTGGCTTTGTGAGAGAAAACGAATCGAACACGTGCATGCGGAGGACGCTCGTCGTGCCGGCTCTGCATGTCGATGTCGTGACAAGCCCACGACAGGTTTTGATTTTTGGATTTCCGGCTCTGCCGGCTTATGTTGTTGGTATATAGATTTTTCGTGATCTTTTAATAGGCGGGCATTGGATACGTATGAATATTGCCGAATTTGAATGTTTGGTAAATACGACATCGTCTCCGGTTGTTTTGCTGGAAGGGAAACGTGATATTCCGTCATCTTATTATGAAAAAGCGGTTCGGGTCGCGGCAATGCTTGCGACACGTTTTCCGAAACTGCGCTTTCGTTCCGGCAACGCCGAAGGCGCAGATCAGGCTTTTTCAGAAGGTGTGGAATCTGTTGACCCGACGCGATTGCAGATTATCGTGCCATACAAAAATCACCGCTTAAATAAGCGTATCCCGGGCGCTACGTATGATTCTCCTGAATCATTGAGTGACGAGACCAGGCAGAAACTGATTGCACAAACAGTAGAGGTCTCACCAAAATACCGTATAATGATGGAAATGCGTTCCGCAGTCGAGAAACTGAACTGGAAAAGCGTCTATCTGATTCGTGACACCATGAAAGTAATCGGCCATTCTGATACTTTTCCTGCGCCGGTAGTTGCATTGTTTTATGTGAATCTGAAAGATGTCAATTCCGGCGGAACAGGACACACGATAAGGGTATGCAGAATTAATAATATTCCGACTGTTTTTCAGAACGAATGGGAGAAATGGTGATGCTTTCCACGGAAAAAGCAGTGGACATAATTCTGAATCGTTTATCGTCCATTGACTCTTCTCTTGCCGGGCAATTCTGCGGGTATCTGGAGAAGCGTATGGTGCACGAAGATGTCATGAAAGAGCTCGTATCGATATTTACTGAAAACTGCGGTATATCTATCGGGTTTCGAACAATAGGCTGGGACCTTGCCTGGAGCTATCTGAGCCGGTATTTGTCAACGGAAACAGATCCTTTTCCGGATATGTACGAATATTGCGAAAAGAATGTCGATGCGTGGGATGATTTTAAAAAGTTTGATATCGCCCCAATGGCCGCAAGCGAATTCCTTGATATTGCAATACAATATTATATGGATAATCCGGAAAAGAGAGCCGCCCTGGCCAAAGGGCTTGTTTGCCACATGCAGAATTGCGATGAAAAGGACTTTGCGAATATTGATGAAGATGAAAATACTTGACAAAAGTGGCATGTTTCGTTATATTCGGATCTGCTTCCGAGGTTTCATGTGTGTCAAATCCAGGCTTAACATTAACGTAATGTCAGGCCCTTTTAGGGCTCTGTGAAAGGCGCGCCCTGTTGAATATCTGTAAGCGTGCGACGAAGGTAGGGATACCATCATCGCTCCGCCATTGCCGGGCGTTATGACTTCATAGTCTCATTTTTTCAATTCTTCGATGGATACGGCGGTGTGGCTTTCGGCAAAGGGTGAATCGGGGGGGGATAGGGGACGGAGCGCCATATATTAATAAAATGCCTCGAAAGGCGCGTCTATCCCCACGGCATCTTTCTTCCAGGTGATGTGTCGCAACGCCGGCTTGCGTGCCAAACGATGAAGCAATGTACATGCATGCGCATCGATGTGCCGGCGCCCAGCCCGAAGAACTATTTTCCCGCGGCAGGAGAAATTATCGTTTGGCGGTTTTCACAGGTCGTGCGCCTGTGCCGCTTATCGCCTGTATGATGTTACCATTGCCGATGCAGACTGCTTTCTACTTTCTACGGCGCCCGCATTCGCCGATGTCTCGCATACAGTAAGGAAAGGAGAAAAAACTCGCAAAGAAAAAACGTTAAAATACTAATAGCGCTCCGTCCCCTTCATCCTCTTCAAATTTACCGCAAGTGTGATTTGAGGTTTTTCACTCTTTGGGCTTGTCATCGCGCGGTCTCATCAATCATTTTTCACCTTTCCATAATCTTACGCGGAGCGTCTTTTTCGGAACCAAAGCACCGTGGACGCCGGTATTACCGGTTGAGAGGAGATATGGCGAAAGGTGCAAGCAGATACCTGCGGATCGATCCGTGGGTGATAGAGGAAAAGGGTTTTCACCCGGAGCGTAACCGTGTATCGGAGTCCATTTTTTCGGTCGGCAACGAATTTATGGGCGTGCGCGGTTATTTCGACGAAGGATATACGGGGGAGACGATACCGGGCAGTTATTTCAACGGCGTGTTTGATCGCACAAAAGGGCCTAAGAATTTTTTCAGGGGAATCGTATCCGACAACCATTTTCTCGTCAACGCCGTTGATTGGCTATATACGCGCATCAGTCTTGATGGAGAACAGCGTGATATCGCCGCATGCACCATCAGCGATTTTTCGCGCCGTCTCGACCTGCGCACGGGCGTGCTCACGCGCGAATTCACCTGGACCACGCGCACGGGCAAGCGGCTGCATCTCACGTTCCGGCGCTTTACCAGTATGTCCCAATCACATATCGCCTGTCAGCGCGTCACCCTGCGGCCGCTCAATTTTTCCGGCGCGGCGCGCGTCGAAAGCGGCCTTGATTTTTCGGTGGCGCATTTCAATGCCGGCCGGTGTCTGTGGGACTGCGTGTGCAAGCAGGCCGATAAAAATTCCGCGGCCATTCTCGGCCGTCTGCCCGTGAGCGGCCACATGGTTTTCTCAGCATGTATGCTGAGGGCCGACAGCGCGGTAAACAGCGCGGCGAAAAGCACTGATAAATATGCGGGAGTGTCCTTTGACCTACAGCTTGCCATCGGCAAGCCGTCGTCGTTTGAAAAGACGGTCTTTAACGATGCGTGGAAACAGGAGGGTGGCGATGCGGACACATTCTGGTCGCGAAGCATAGAGCGCGCGGGCGCCGAATGCACGGCGTCATTCACGGTCCTGAGCGGCCGGCCGGTGGAGATCGAAGTGTTCGGCAGGAAATGCAGTGCCTCGGAAAAGACGCTCAGCGTAAAATCGCCGGCGAATCGCAGTGGGTGAATACGAATTAACCGCAGGAAAGATAGAAGAAAAAATGGCGATAATAACGCGTGTTGTTCCTGAAAATTACAATATTACTTCCCTGGTATTTACCGGTGAAGGTGTGGAGCGGTTTTCCGGCCGCCTGGCGGGCCAGTTTCTCAGGGTAAGCGTTCTGATGGGTGGGCAGTGGTCCGACGAGCACCCCTTTACCATATCCAATCCGCCCGGTGAGGACGAGATTCAGGTGACGGTGAAAGCGGTCGGCGCTTTTACGACATCGCTGCGCACGGTTACGGTCGGCACCGAAGCACGGGTGCGGGGGCCGTACGGCACGTTCTGCAAGGATATCGGCAACCAACCGCGCATTATCATGATAGCGGGCGGCATAGGGATTACGCCGTTTTTAAGCGTGCTGCGTCATTTCCGTAACACGCGCGCGCGCAACACTATGACCGTATTTTGGTCAAACAATCTGGTTTCGGATATTATCCGCCGCGACGAACTCCGGGAGATATCGGCTGTTCTTGATCTCAAGATTGTTCATGTGCTATGGAAGGAGGAGCGACCGCAGGAATATGCGGCCGGTACCGAAAATGAATGTTTTGAGCGCGGCCTGCTGACGCCGGAAATCTTACGCCGGCATGCCGATATCGCAGGCTCGGCTATCTATCTGTGCGGCCCGCCGAAGATGAATGAACATGTGCTGGAGGCGCTGGCTTCCTGCGGCATTGACCCGTCGACGGTTAACGCCGAGCGGTTTGTCTATACGCCGCCGTCAGGCCGAACGCTTCCACAGCCGTAAAGGGATTATTGTCGGCTTTTTCAGTCTCGTTATTCCAGGAGGAGTATCCGGAGGCTTCACATGGTTGTGAATGCCGCCGGTACAGGCTTGATAAAGGATGCCGGCGGAAAAAAGTGCTTATTTATGGAAATTATCTTTGTCGATAGCCTTGTTCATGTTATATTATGGAATAATGGCGGGCAAGAGGAACGTTCCCTCGGACGGACGCCGTCCGGGCAGCCTCAAAGAGGCAAAGGAGAGTAGATATGAAGGCGTGTATCTACAAAATATGCGTGCTGTCATGTATGTGCATGCTTGTATGTTTTGCCGGGCTGCAGGCGCAGCCAATCGAGGAATTGATGAGCCAGGGCAACCAGCTTCTTCAGAATGGCGCATACGATCAGGCGGTAACCCAGTTTCGGAAAGTGCTGGGCCGGGACGGGGGCAATTTCGAGGCACAGTTCAACCTGGCGTTTGCATACCTTCAAATGGGGCGCTATCCCAATGCGGTGCAGGAGTTCCAGAAAGCGATTGCCATAAACCGCCAATGCGGCGAATGCTACGGCAATCTGGCCCTTGCCTATGAGGCGCAGGGCGATGATGAGCGGGCGCTGGGGGCGCTCTATGAAGCGGTGAAGATGAGCCCTGGAAATATCGAGGCGCGCATGAACCTTGCCACCATGTATGCCAACAAGAACAGGGTCAATGACGCAATCGGGCAGTACAAGCAGATAATCGGTATCGACGGGCAGAATCTTAT
>Ga0209101_1001823_pt1 | contig 14986 bp, 10 predicted proteins | sample ConPoolayeCmetaG_FD_185481 | JGI IMG/M metagenome (GOLD analysis project Ga0209101, IMG submission 185481) | Hot spring microbial mat communities from California, USA to study Microbial Dark Matter (Phase II) - Cone Pool mat layer C metaG... ...
TAGTAGTACGGAGTGAAGGCCTCGAATTCGGCCGCGCAGGTGTCCACGAGTTTATAGACAGGTGTGATGCCAAGGGCGGAACGGCGCGCGCGCAGTTCGATCTCGGAACAGCCGGCCAGGAACGCCAGCTGGCGGTCGGAAAAACCGTAGCGTTTGGCGGTGCGGAGGAGGTCTGGGGGCCAGTTGGGCGCCTGTGCGCGCAGTTCGTCTTCCAGTGCGACGATCTGGAGGATGTTATCAATAAACCAAGGGTCAATGGCACTGAGATCATGGATTTCGGCGGGGGAGATGCCGAGGCGCAGGGCGTCGCGGAGGATGAGGAGGCGTTGGGAATTGGGCTGGCGCAGGCCGGCGCGCAGGCGCGCGGCGATCTCCTTGATGTCTGTCAGATCGGGCTTGCCGGGCTCGCGCCAGCGCCAGCCCTCCGGCGTGCGCACCAGCGCGTCCTTGCCGTCCGCACCCAGCCCGGCGCGCCCGATTTCCAGCGAGCGCAACGCTTTCTGCAGCGCTTCTTTGAAGGTGCGGCCGATGGCCATCGTTTCTCCCACGCTGCGCATCTGGGTAGTCAAAATATCGGGAGTGCCGCTGAATTTCTCAAATGCAAAGCGCGGATATTTGACGACACAGTAATCTATAGACGGCTCAAAGCACGCGGGCGTTTTCTTGGTGATGTCGTTGGGAATTTCATCCAGCGTGTAGCCCACGGCCAGCTTGGCGGCAAATTTGGCAATCGGGAATCCCGTAGCTTTCGACGCCAGCGCCGAGCTGCGCGACACACGCGGGTTCATTTCGATGATGCACATGCGGCCGTCGCGCGGATTGACGGCCCACTGCACATTCGAGCCGCCGGTTTCCACCCCGATCGCGCGCATCACTGCAATGGTGGCGTCGCGCATGTACTGGTAGCACCGGTCGCTCAGCGTCTGCGCGGGCGCCACGGTGATCGAATCGCCCGTGTGGATGCCCATCGGATCAAGATTTTCAATCGAACAAATGATCACCACGTTGTCCTTGAGATCGCGCATCACCTCGAGTTCATACTCTTTCCAGCCCAGCAGCGATTCTTCAATCAGAACTTCAGAGTTGCGGCTGGCCTGCAGGCCCTGCCGGCAAATCTCCAGCAGTTCGTCGCGATTGTAGGCAATGCCGCCGCCCGTGCCGCCCAAGGTAAAGCTGGGCCGGATGATCAACGGGAACTGGCCGATTTGTTCGGCCACCTGCTCGGCCTCGGCCAGCGTATGCGCAAAGCCCGAGCGCGGCACATCCAGCCCAATTTTCTGCATCACTTCCTTGAACAATTCGCGGTTCTCGGCCACGCGGATGGATTCGGGCTTGACGCCGATCATCTCCACACCGTATTTTTCGAGCACGCCGCTCTCGGCCAGCTCCATCGCCGTGTTCAAGCCCGTCTGGCCGCCGATGGTCGGCAGCAGTGCGTCCGGCTTCTCGATGCGGATGATCTTTTCGCACATCTTGGCGTTGATCGGCTCGATGTACGTGCGCACCGCGAATTCCGGATCCGTCATGATCGTCGCCGGATTCGAATTGATCAGAATCACGTCATAGCCTTCCGCGGCCAGCGCCTTGCACGCCTGCGTGCCGGAATAATCAAACTCGCAGGCTTGCCCAATCACGATCGGCCCCGAGCCAATCAACATGATGCGTTTAATGTCAGTCCGTTTTGGCATGCGCTCTCAATTGTCGTTTATGTTCCTTGTGTCCCTTCCCCGCCCTCAATGCTTAAAATGCCTCATCCCTGTGAACAGCATCGCCATGTCATGCGCATCGGCCGCCGCGATCACTTCATCATCGCGCACCGAGCCGCCCGGCTGAATCACGGCGCGAATGCCCGCACGCGCCGCTTCCTCCACCCCGTCGGCAAACGGGAAAAACGCATCGGATGCCATCACCGCCCCGCGCACTTCCTTCTGCGCCTTGCGCACGGCCAGGGCTACGCTGTCCACGCGGCTCATCTGCCCGGCGCCAACGCCCACCAGCTCCGTGCCGCGCGCCAGTACGATGGCGTTCGACTTGACGTGCTTGGCGCATTTCCACGCAAAGTGCAGCGCCGTAAGTTCTTCCGCCGTTGGTTGGCGTTTGGTGACACAGCGCAGCTCCGCGACGGCCAGCGAACTAGTGTCGCGTTCCTGCACGAGCAGGCCGCCCACCACCGTGCGTGCGGCGAGCCCGCACGCCGCCGCATGCTCCTGCGTGCACCACGCTTCCAGCCCGTCCACCGCCAGCAGCCGCACGTTCTTCTTTGCGCGCAGCGCCTCCAACGCATCCGGCTCGAACGCCGGCGCGACGATCGCTTCTACAAACAACGCGCCGATTTCCTCCGCCAGCGCTTTCGTGACCGGCCGGTTGAACGCCAAAATGCCGCCGAAGGCCGAGACCGGGTCCGTCGCCAGCGCCCGCCGGTACGCCTCGCACAGATCATGCGCCACCGCCGCGCCGCACGGGTTCGTGTGCTTCACAATCACCGCCGCGGGCTCGCTGAATTCTTTGACCAGCTCCAGCGCGCCGTCACCGTCCAGGTAATTGTTGTACGACATGTCTTTGCCGTGCAGTTGCTTGGCGATCGTGATGCAGGGTTCGCTGATGCGCACCTCGCGGTAGAAGGCGGCTTTTTGGTGCGGGTTTTCGCCGTAGCGCAAGTCTTGGACTTTGCGATAGCCCGCCGCGCGCACGGGCGGGAAGAGCGGCGCGCCGGGCATCCCGGCCGCCAAGTACTCGGCGATCAGCGCATCATAATAGGCCGTCGTTGCAAAGACCTTCTGCGCGCAGCGCTTGTTAAATTCGTAGGAAACGGCGCCGCCATGCGCGTCCATCTCTTCCAAAAGAGGCTTGTAATCCGCCGGGTCAACAATCACCGTCACATCGCGGAAATTCTTCGACGCGGAACGCAGCATCGTCGGGCCGCCAATGTCTATGTTTTCAATCGCTTCCTCAAACGTTACACCCGGCTTGGTGATGGTGGCCTCGAACGGATACAAATTCACCACGACGAGATCAATGTAGAGCAAGCCGTGTTCCTGCATGGTTTTCTGATGTTCAGGATTGTCACGGATGGAAAGGAGGCCGGCATGCACTTTAGGATGCAGTGTTTTGAGGCGCCCGTCAAGCATCTCTGGGAAGCCCGTGAAGGCGTCGATCAACACAATCGGCACACCTTCTTCTTTAAGGAGTTTGGCCGTGCCGCCGGTGGAAATGATTTGCACACCGCGGGCGGCCAGCTGATGCGCCAGCTCGGCCACGCCGTGTTTGTCGGAGACACTGATCAGCGCGCGTTCGATCTTCCGCATACGAACCTCTGTGGCAGGTTAGCATGAATGGTCAAAACCAATACCACCGCATTATAAGAAGTGTGCGGTGGAAAGTCAATGCACAAAAAGTGCGCCCGCCGGAGGCGGGCTGCCGGCGGCCTTTGGCCGCCTGCAAGCGCCCTGCGGGCGCGTCCGCCTGCCTGCGGCCGCTGCAAGCGCCCTGCGGGCGCGTCCGCCTGCCAGAGGCAGGCTGCAAGTCCGGCGGCCTTTGGCCGCCTGCAAGCGCAGCGAAGCTGCGCGTCCGCGGCCTGCGGCCGCTGCAAGCGCCCTGCGGGCGCGTCCGCCCGCCTGCGGCGGGCTGCAAGCCTCGCTGGCGCGAGTCGTCCGTGGCGCAGGAGCGCCACTGCAAGTCCGCCCGCTGCGCGGGCTGCAAGTCCGCGGCCTGCGGCCGCTGCAAGCGCCCTGCGGGCGCGACCGCCTGCCAGGGCAGGCTGCAAGCGGCGCGTCGCTCGGCATCCGTGTCCGCTGTAGCTCCAATCGGCGATCGCGGAGAATGTGCCATAAAGACATGAGGACGCGAAGACGCGAAGAAAGAAATCTCAGAAGTTGTGCATGGAGCGCCAGCTCGTCAAATGACCAATGACCACTGCGCATAGACTAATGAGACAGGCGGCTGGATGAAGGCGAAGGCAGCCGTCCGCAGCGCCTTGATATCTGAAGGAATGTGCGCGTGAAGTGTTCAGTCTCACACAGGCCAGTTGATACCGTGAAGCCCGCCGACATCAGGCGCTGCGTCTCCAGTCTTTTGGCGGAGCTGCCGGAAATCCGCATAGCGTTCCTGTTCGGTTCGTGCGCATCCGGCCGCGCCACCGCGTCGAGCGACATTGATTTGGCCGTGGCGGCGGACCACCGTCTGACGCTTGACGAACGTTTGGAGCTTGCCGCGCGCGTTGCGCGTGCCACGCGGCGCGACGCGGATGTGATTGATCTGCGCGCCGTGAACGGGGTGATCTTGCAACAGGCGTTGTGCCGTGGCGTGCCCATCCTTGTGCGCGACAAGCAGCTCTTTGCCGCGCTGATGAAACGCATGTTCTACAACCAAGCGGACTACATGCCGTACTACCGACGCCTGCTTGCGGCGCGCCGCAAACGGTTTCTCCATGGATACTGATGGCGTTTTTAACGTGCACAGGCGTTATCGCGAACGCTGTCCGTCCCGTGCAACGCGGGACTGCAAGTGCGCGTGGAAGACCGCGCTGCAAGCGATGCTGCGCATCGCGTCCACGCCGCAAGCGGCGTTGCAAGTGCCGCAAGGCGGCACGTCCGTCCCGCGCAACGCGGGACTACATGTCCGCGGCGCTCCGCGCCGCTGTAAGCCGCGCCATGCGCGGCGTCCGCGGCCTCCGGCCTCTTGCACTTGGAGGGCTGCCGGACGCGGCGGCGGTGCGGAAGTCAGAGTGCAGAACAGGAGAAGTAAGAAGTCAGAAGCGCTGCATGGGGAATGAACCAAAAAAGACCGATGACCAATGCTGCCGGACGCGGCGCCCCGCGCCACTTGCAGCCGCGCCCTGCGCGGCGGACTTGCAGTGGCGCTCCTGCGCCACGGACGCCTCGCGCAGCGAGGCTTGCAGCCCGCGCATTGGGCGGACTTGCAGTCCCGCAACGCGGGACGGACGCGGCGCCTTGCGCCGCTTGCAGCGGGCGGACTTGCAGTCCCGCAACGCGGGACGGACGCGGCGCCTTGCGCCGCTTGCAGCCCGCCTCCGGCGGACGGACGCGGCGCTCCGCTCAGACGGGTCTTGCCCGCGCCTCGCACGATGTGACGTGTCAATGCGACGCGTTTCTCCAGTTTCCGCCACAGTCCATACCTGCTGTGCTGGCAGCCGTGACTGCAGGATTCGCCGACGTGGCGATTGGGTCACGTTTCATGAAAGGCGCAGACACTTGGCAGAACGCATTCAATTTCTTCCGTGTGGTGGGCAATTAGATTGTGAATTCGTGGGCAGTTTAATGTGGAGCCAGCGCATGACAGACGTCACGACAGGTTGCAAGGCATGGACGCGCAACGCAACGAACACCATCAATTATCGTGATAGGAAATTCGTTTATGAAGTTGAGAGTGTCGTGCGGGCGGCACGCCTCGGCATGCGCATAACGCAGGTGCCGGTCCGCTACCACAACCGTCAAGGCGGCACCTCCGGCCGCGGCTGCGGCTGGCGTGAGATTAAGAGCATTATGACGTGCGGTGCGAACCTGTTGCTCTGCGCCACGCGCATACGGTTGGGAGGGGTGCGTAAGGCGTTGGTGATTAGACGCATTGCGGAAGCTGATCTCCCGCGTGTGGTGAGCTTGCATGTGGTCCATACTACGACTGGAATGCCCAGCCTGCGGTCACACCAAATCAGACTGCCAGTAGCATTATCCGCGAATCGTCACAGTGCTGCTAACGGTATCAGCTAATCCTCTACAGCCCTGTAAACATGACGGAACACGGAATTCAACTGAAGTGGCGGGAGTTTCCATGGCTCTGGATGGCAGCGATATTCGTTGGTGCCGGAGTCACACTTCTCTGGCATATGTACTGTGCCGTACCGTACCGGGAGCCGCCGGTATGGGATGAGACAGACTATATGAGTGGCGCACTGTTGTTGATGGAGACATGCAAGACCCCGTCAAGACTGCATACCGTTCTTCTTGATCCTGCGTTCTTTGTTTCTCATAGAACACTCGTTGGCAGCATTGTTGCGCTGCCTCTGCTATGGTGGCGTGGCGTCAACAACGACACGTTCTTCTTGGCTTCAGCGCTCACCACAATTCTGGCTGGCATCGCGGTGGCATTGGTGGCACGGGGTCTACTTCAGAACAGACGTGCACGAGATATGGCCGCCGCATGCGCACTTGTATTCTTTCTTGTTGCACCCATGGTGGTTACCTGCTCGAGCATTTTCTATTCGGAAGCGCCGGCCGCATTGGGGTGCATGCTCGCCCTATTAGCCTATCTTCATGCGAGGAAAACCAACACGCGTCTGGCGTGGGCAATGGCCGGTCTGGCTCTTTTTGCCACGATATATGTTCGCGCTGAGCGCGGGGTCTCCTTTATAGGTTCGATGATTGCTGTCTACTGCATTGATGAACTGCATCTCAATGGATGGCGTGCGGCCATGCGCGCGACGATAATTAGTGGTGCATGGGGGGCACTTCTCTCGCTGGTCTGCCTGCAATGGATGGCGACTCCATCACCGGCGAGTGCGGCCATGTTGCTCCTGCAGATTGGACTAATTGTTTGGATCGTTGTTTCGCTTCAACTCGTGGCAGCGTTTTCAAGAGAGGATTACCGGAGTCACTTGTATGGCGGGCTGGCATTGGTGTCCCTCTGCCTTTGGTTTCTCTACGGTGAGAATGGCGAGTGGTTCTTTAGAGTCTTGCAGAGCTTCTCCTCGGCGAATATGGCGAACACCGCGCAGGGGTATTTTAAATATCCCATTCTTGAGAAATACGTCATGCGCTACTGCGGTTCATACGTTGACTGTGGCATCAAGATTCTTCTGACCATCTGTGGCGCGTCCCTGCTCATACGACGTTGGCCGGGTCTCCTCGTCCTTTTCTCAATACAGATCATGCAGGCGGCCACGCTTCGACCGGAGGTTGGCGCACGATACCTGTACGGACTGCACACGATAGTCTCCATAGTCGCTGGAGCAGGAGCTGGGAGGTTACTCGCCGCAGGAATGAGCTACGCACTGAAACGGCAGGTCAGGGCAAGAGCCGTTCTTGCCATTGCAATTATTGCCTTTCTTGCCATTTTATCAGCGCAACTGCCCCACCTGCACGACCGCGCGTGGAGAGCATTCAGGGATTTTGATGTCACGTATTGGGTACTGTACGATAGAGAAGGCGCGTTGAGACAAGCGCTTGAGCAGATGAAAATGAGAATTCCCCGAGGATCAGAACTGGTTTATAGCACCGGCGTTCCAGCCTTGGAGGTAAGCGCCGTCCGCCACTTCAGTTCCATGAATAAATTACATTGGAGTGTTCACACATACGAAGATGGATTGCGCCATGTACCACCAGCATCTTCCGCTGCGTGCTATTTCGTTGCGTTCTTGTTTTCTGAACGCGACGGGCCATACCAACGATACAGAGAACGTTCTGAGTATAGGAACATGCGTGTACATGCAGAAAGGATTGCCTGTCAAAACGACAAGAGTGAGACGGTTAGTATTGGTGATGGCATGTACAAGCTCATCATTGTACCTGAGCACGTAACGAATATGTAAAGCGAATGGTTGGCGCGTGTATCGAGATGGTACGCCAGGGCATCATCTCGGCGGCAACGGCCGAACGGATGGTTAAAGCCGCTGGTTTCCGTAACGTGGCAGTGCACGAATATCAGGAACTCGACTGGAACATTGTAAAAGTCTTCCTCACTAAGCATTTTGACGATTTCGTAAGGTACGCGCGCGAAGTCGAAGCCGCCCTGCACAAGCCAAAACCGCCCGGTGGCGGTGCAGAAGTAGAGTGCAGAACAGGAGAAGTAAGAAGTCAGAAGCGCTGCATGGGGAATGAACCAAAAATGGCCGATGACCAATGCTGCCGGACGCGGCGCCCCGCGCCACTTGCAGCCCGCGCAGCGGGCGGACTTGCAGTGGCGCTCCTGCGCCACGGACGCCTCGCGCAGCGAGGCTTGCGGCGGCCAAAGGCCGCGGACTTGCAGCCGCGCTTCGCGCGGCGGACTTGCAGTGCCGCTTTGCGGCACGGACGCGGCGCTTCAGCGCCGCTTGCGGCCTGCCTCTGGCAGGCGGACGCGCAGCTCCGCTACGCTTGCAGCGGCCGCAGGCCGCCGGACGCGATGCATGAGCATCGCAATCCTTTGCTTGGCACAGTTCGGCATCTCTACCAGTAATGCTATACTCAAACTCACCAAGAGGAGTGTAATGTGAAGCTGTTGAACGCAACCTATCTGCTGGCGCTGACAATTTTGCCTGTGTTCTATGCCGTCACGGGCGTTCGTGCATTTGAGCACAAGCAGGCCTACTGGATGGAAGACGACCCTGATTACTCCTACTACGTAAGCGGTGTCAATCTTGCATGTGGACGTCGGCCTGGATACAATGATCATCCGGGCATGGGCCTCAAATATTTGGTGGCAGGTGTTCTTCGAGTTGCACATCCTCTTGCGAGCGAATGGGAACTGCGACTGAGTGCTCTAAAGCATTCAGAAACGTTTATGCGTATCATCAACATTGTGCTGATCGCCCTATTTTCACTTCTCACTTGGTGCACGGCCATCCTAGTCCTACGGGCAACTCGCGATCTCAAGTTGGCCCTTCTCAGTCAGCTTGGTCCGCTGTATTTTGTGCAGCATTTTGTCTACTTTTCACAGAAAATCGCTGCTGAATTCATGCTCTTGGCGCTTGCACAAGGGCTGTCTCTTCTTTGTATCGCCATGCTTGCTGATGAGCACTGCGAGCGCCACGCAGCGCGTTATGCTCTACTCTCAGCACTAGTATGCGCCTACGCCATCTCAACGAAGGTCAATTTCGCGCCGTTGCTCATCATCCCATTCTTTACAATTCCCCGTGTGCGCTGGAAGGGGTTGTATATTGTTACCGTGTGCGCTTTCGCCACGATTTTTCTTCTACCAGTACCATTAGACAACCTAAGAGAGCTTTTTTTTCTAGCGTTGTCTAGCGGCGCGCACGCTCGCGGTGAGATGACACTTCTGCCGCCCACTCTGCTACCTGCGCTCAAGCGATTTGTGGCCGAGGAAGTGATGTATTTTGCTGTCCTAGCCGTGGCTGCTATATGTGGGCTTGCGGGCGTCATATGTGCTGTTCTCACCAAACAAAAGCGAATCATGTCTACCTCGATAATGCTTATTGGTGTATGCGTGGGGGCATCGCTGCAGATAGTTGGGGTGGCCAAAAACGAGTATAATTATTACATGATGCCCGCGTTTGGCATGTGCGGTTTGCTTATTGCAATGAGCGGCATTGTACTCAAGGAAGTCACCAGTGCAGCGCGCATGCTTCAGGCAACACTTGTCAACGCGTTTGCGCTGCTTGTCTTGGCGGGAGGTCTGCGGGGCTTTATGCGGTCAACAGGCAGGATGCGCCCGGACAGAATTGAGTGTTATGCCGCACTGAGCGCAGTGCACCGTGCAATCCTTACAAACGAGCACTACGATGCCATAGTAATGCGCGGTGGCTTCTTCAACACCTCGCATCCTATAGCGCTCATGGCTGGTGACATACACCATCAGCCAGTCATGCAGAACGCCAGAGTGATAGAAATGCTTTACCCGCGCGTGTTTTCATGCGCATGGCCGTTCAACAGGCCTGATCGTTGTCTGCGCGGTGGAAAATGGTGGACGCTGGGCGCGGTGCTGACATATCATACAAATGTGTTGTTTGTTACCACCACTAATCAGTTATACGAGCTGTCCACTAATCAGCTTGAATTGCAGCAGATCGTGTGCGGTAACTATGGCATCTATCGCATAAAGCCGTCACACGTCACTGCTGTTGCGGTAGCCCGTGCCAACGATGCGGAATCAAATATGAGGTGCGATCGCATATTATTCGGGACGACTGCGCGTCCTTTGCTCATTGGCATTAACGTAACCGGCGCCTATGCTCGAGTATCGCTGTGCGCTCCTGTGGCAGGAGAGTATAATCTCTATATACGTTATGCGAGCCGGAGAGCTCATTACATGGACTTGCTGGTCAATCGCGTAGCATACACAGGCATCAAGGTTGCAGCAACGGGAGGGAACAGTGTCAAGCATGCCAAGCTCGTCATGATACCGCAGATTGCCATGCATGCCGGTACAAATGTGGTTTTGCTGCGCGGACGCGGCAGCTTGCCGCAGATTGAGGAAATTTTTATTCAGCGCTGAGTTGTTTTTTTGGCTGAAATATGCTATCATTTTGAGGTAGATAACCAACAAATCAAGGCACATGTATGAAGGCAAGATATGCTGCAATCGGAGTTCTGATGTTTGTGATGGGATGCACGCCCAAGGAGCCTGCACAGAAGCCGTCTGCTCCACCCGCTGGCACGATGGGAGAAGCGACATCGGCTGTTGACAGACTGGCACCCATGCCGGAACCACTTGTTGTTATGACTGCGGTACCCGCGGCGATTACTGCCGACACAGACATCCTCGATACTGGTGATGTCACAGATGTACAGGAGGATGTGCGTGATGAAGGCAAGGCGGTGCAGGATGAAACGAAAGGCACACACACTGCAGATGCTGCTCTTGTCTTCAATCTGTCGGAGGTAGAGCTTGATGTGGCGGCACTACGCGAACGCGGCATAGAACTGCATGAACTCAACGACGTGCGTATTCTGATGTTTGCAACTAACAGCAGTGCTCTTATTCTACCTGTCCGTGGTCTGCCGACAGGGTCGTGCCCGCGCTCACTAATTGTAATCGTAAGGCAAAATCAGATGACTCAGAGCAGGATACTCGAGTATGGGAGATCAGCCCCGCGCGAGCATTTTCTGTTTTGCGTCGCCTACATTCCTAATGCATATATGCTTTCCGGCTATGAATTTGACATTGCGTATACTGATGCAAAGCCTGAGAAGTGGTATGCGCTTGCTGCCACATATGATGGCAACAACTTGACGTTATACGCAAACGGTGCGGCAGTGCAGTCTAGAGAGGGGAATCTCAATACCTACCCATCTGAAAGGATAGCAATTGGCTCGGGATTTGATGGCTCCATAGCGGGTGTCAAGATCTGGAACCGCGAACTGAGCGCGGACGAAGTTGCAGCTCAATCTGCAGCAATGCTACGAACACATGAGTAGAACGCTTATGCTGCTCGCGAAAGACCAGGTGCGCAGACCGACAAGAGGCAGCGGGTTGCTGGAAAGCTATCTCGCAAACCGACGTGTTGCTGTTGTTGAGGCACTCATACCCGTGAGCACGCGTGGCGGACGCATCCTAGACGTCGGATGCGGCGCGACCGCGCATTTTCTCTCGCGCACACAGTTCGCTGAGAAGGCAGGTGTAGAACGAAATATCACGTCACATGATATCGAGCAAGCTGCTCAACGAGGCATTACCCTGATTCGGCATGACCTTGTTGAATGTCACAATTTGCCCTTTGAGGATAACTCGTGCGATGTGGTTACGATGATGGCGGTCATTGAGCATGTCAGGAGGAATGTTGCCGTAGCGGTCGCGTCATCGGCACTGCGTGTCTTGCGCTCCAATGGAGTTTTCATAGTGACAACGCCGAGCAAATGGACCGACGGTCTCTTGCGTGTGCTTGCACGCACGGGCATGGTAAGCCGCGAGGAAATTGATGAACATCAGGAGTTATACACACAAGATTCCTTGCGCCAGTTGTTTGAGGAAGCGGGGTTTGACCGTCGTTCGATCACGACGGGCAGATTCGAGCTTGGTATGAATCTGTGGGGAATGGCATATAAGTGCTAATGACACTCTAAAGACAGCTGTGAAATTGTCAGTGATAATACCTGTCTATAATGAGCGCGCATCAATCGAGCTTATACTCACGCGGGTGCGTGCGACGCCCTACGAGAAGGAACTCATCGTGATCGATGACTACTCTACCGACGGAACACGCGAGTGGTTACAGCAACATTCTGCTGGTGATCTGCGCACGTGCTTTCACGATAAAAACATGGGCAAGGGAGCAGCGATACAGACAGGCTTGAAACTGGCGACGGGAGATGTAATTGTCATACAGGACGCCGACATGGAGTATGACCCTGATGACTGGGCAAAAATGCTGCCTTTGATTGCAGCCGGCAAGGCGGATGTCGTGTTTGGGTCACGCTTCAGTAGTTCTGATGCTCACCGGGTGCTGTATTTTTGGCACATGGTTGGCAACAAGTTAATTACACTTGTGTCGAACATGTTCACGAATCTGAATCTCTCTGATGTAGAGACCTGCTACAAGATGTTCACGCGTGACGTCGCTCGGAACCTTGCACTGCAGGAGCAGCGGTTTGGAGTCGAAATCGAGATGACGGCGAAGATTGCCAAGATGAAGTGCCGCATATATGAGGTTGGCATTTCGTATGCAGGACGAACATATGAAGAAGGGAAGAAGATTGGCTGGCGGGACGGCATACGCGCATTCTACTGCATCCTGAAGTACGCACTACGGTAAGGAAAGAGAAGCGTGACTAATACAACTTTCAGCAGGCTGCGCGACGTTGTCATCACGTGCTGTGTCGTGGTGGTTGCGTGCGTTTCTCTTGGTTACCGTTTGGGCGCGCAAAGCCTCTGGCTTGATGAAATCTATCATCGCTATATCGGCTTACTGAGTGTCGATCAAATTGTCAATCAAGGTGATTTGCAGTGGCAACAACTCGCTCATGGCTATTATCTGCTCATAAAGTGGTCGCATTACGTCTTCGATGAGCCTTCCTTAGCGTCACGTACGCCGTCGTTTGTGTGCGGTGTCTTGGCTGTGTTGTTTCTTTTTCTCTTGGTTCGTGAATGGTTCGGAAGCGCAGCAGGCTGTGTTGCTGTGTTGCTTGTCTGTACAGCACCTACAATTGTGCGATGGACTCAGGATGCGCGCTTCTACAGCCACTCTGCATTGGGTGTCGTTGCGTGTTCGTATTTTCTCGATCAGTTTCTCAAAAAACCTGGCATCTGGACAGCCACACTGCTGTGCATCGGCCTTTCCTTTTTCCTGCGACTGCACGCATTTGCCTTTCTTTTCATAGCTATTCTCCTCTTTCTTACAGTGGTATACTTAGCTTCCTGTGCTGCTGTGGCAACGTCGAAAGAGCAGCGTGCGCTGATTCTACGCACATTCACACTCTTGACTGTCTGTGTTGCGGGCGTTGCGCTATTGTGGATGCCTTTTCCGCTGCGGCTTGTCAAGTATTATCTCAACCACGGCAGTGCAGGTTCTTCGCCAGATGTGTGGTGGACGGCTCCCTTCCCTCTGACACCCATAGCTGTGTGGCGATTTATACAAGAGGGGTTCCTGCTAGATGTTGCCGGGGGGCAGGTCACACTACTCGTGACTGCCGGCCTTTTGCTGGCCGCTGTCTTCAGAAAGCCTCGTATTATCCTGTTTTCCATGGTCTACTTGCTTTCGACAATTGCGCTGATATTTGCCATGAATCAGTCGAAGGCTGTTGTCACGCCGAAACGTTTTCTTTTCTTGGGCTACGTCTACGCACTGCTGATAGCTGGCGGAGGCGCGCTTGTGGCACGTCTTTTGGCTGCTCTCACGAGTTATGCTGTAGCTAAGGCAAGTCGTGCAGTGCGAATGCTCATTTCTACGCGCGTGGAAAGTGGTCACGATACGATTCCGCGCGTGGCAGGAGTGATTGTAGCCATCGGCTGGTGGCTTGTCTTTCTTTATGTATTTGTGGTTCCTCCTGTGTCAAGAGGCAGTTATGATTGCATTGCGCAGTACTACTGGGAGGAAAGAGCACCATACAAAGTGTTAGCACAGATTCTCTCCCGATACTACAACAAGGGTGAGCAACTTGCGTGGAATCCGCCTTCCAATGACTCATGGCTGCTAACTCCCTATCTTTCTGCCGGCAACGGACCGCCTGCCGACTATGTGTATAACCCGTTGACAAGGCCTCAACTCTCGCGGCAACGTGTAGACGAAGTATTGCGCACGTCAGGTGGTCTTTGGCTGCACGGCATCGATCCGAGAGAGTATGGTTTTAGCGAGGGTGAATACGTTGCCGTCCCCTATGCTGGTCGAACAACCTTTTGGCTTCGCGTGGAGTTTCTCACAAACATAACTGTGCGCAACGCGACACAGGAAGAGCTTTTGCTCGCTACGATCAATGCAAGCTCGTTCCCCGCGGTGGACACGGTTGATGCCCTCGTCCAGCACTACAAGATGATTCAGCGGCCAAAACTTGCTGAGTTGGCCGTGGAGCGCCTTTTGAAATATCGTGTGTCGACGTCGGCGGTTGACTATGTGGTCAAACACTACGATCAGAACGGTAGCAAGCTGGCCGCTCTTCATACATTTGCCAGGCACGCGGATGTATTTTGGTGGCGTGATGACATTCAGCTGCGCGCCGCACAAATGGCCGTGGAGCGTGGTGAATACAAGATTGCGAAGCATTATGCCACAAGATTCCTGCTGCCGTTCTCACGCATGTATTTGCAGCGCGCGGAGCTTGCGGGAAAAGCGTGTATGGCCATACACGATTATGTTGGTGCCGAGAAGTGGCTGAAGCGAGCGTGCAAACAACTGCGCCGGCGGGCGCAGCATGACCAGACACATATGGGCAATATGAAGGTTGTTGAAGCGATGCGTGATCAAGCGTTGCTGTACACGCGCACGCATGAGCGTCTAGTCGAGCAGCTTGAGGAGTGGAAAGAGGCTTCGTTCTACAGGATGGGAGCCATTCAGCGGACACTTCACGTAATAGCGACCAATAGCGCGATGCGCGGACTTTTTGTGAGGCAGGCGGAGAACAAGCGGCGCAGAGAGCCGGAGCTTGCGTTGCTGGCGGCCATGCTGGGGACGAATGGAATGAGCAGCGAGGTGTACCGTGAGTTTGCGCGCAGTGTGCGGGCAAAACGGTGGCCGGTGTACGTGTACGCGATGGAACAAGTTATACCACAAAAATATCATGCGGCTGCTCTGATTAGATGGGATGAATTAGGACAACGAGGGTTCAGATCTTTGCACGAGATGAGCGAAGCATCAATCGTGTGGCTGGCGCAATTTTATGAGAGG
>Ga0209101_1001824_pt1 | contig 14984 bp, 15 predicted proteins | sample ConPoolayeCmetaG_FD_185481 | JGI IMG/M metagenome (GOLD analysis project Ga0209101, IMG submission 185481) | Hot spring microbial mat communities from California, USA to study Microbial Dark Matter (Phase II) - Cone Pool mat layer C metaG... ...
TCGTATCTCTTTGCATTGATTCAAGCACTACTTGTGTCTTGAATGATGCATCGTAACTGTTCCGACTTTTCATCTTAATCCTCTTTTAACAAGTAAAAATATGTACTAAATTGTACCTTATTTACTTGTCTAAAATATCAGGGACGGAACACAAAAAGCATCATAATCAAAAAAAAGGCCGATACAAACTACACACTACGAACTACATACTTTACTAATAGACAATCTCTAACATTTCTAATATCATTATCTTACTTATTAACAAATCCGTATGAAACCAAAATTACAAACACTCAAAGGATTCAGAGACTTTCTGCCAAGTGAAGCTAGTCAAAGGCAATGGCTGATCAATAAGATTAGAAGTGTTTTTGAGAAATGGGGATATGATCCGATAGAAACTCCTACACTTGAAACTTTAGATCTTTTCAAAGGGCAAATTGGAGAGGATGAAAAATTGTTTTATAAATTTAATGATCCTGGAGGTAGAGAGATAGCATTACGTTATGACCAAACTGTCCCAGCATCAAGAGTAGTTGGACAATATGCACAAGAGCTCCCGATGCCATTTAAGCGTTATCAGATTCAGCCTGCATTCCGCGCTGAAAAACCACAGAAAGGCCGATATAGAGAATTTCTTCAATGTGATGCAGATATTTTTGGAACTAATTCTCCTTATGCCGATGCTGAGGTGATAGCATTATCATTGGATATTTATAGAGAAATTGGATTTAAAAAAGTGAAGGTTCTAATCAATGATCGTTCATTAATGAAATATATACCATACAAGGCGATCTCTTCTATCGATAAGATTAAAAAAATTGGGGAAGATGGAGTTATCAAAGATATGGAATCCAAAGGTATTAGCAGTAATGATGCAAAAAAATTTATTGAAATGATTAGTAATTTGAAACCTAATAAAACAATAAATATAATTCTAGACTACCTTAATAAACTGAATTTTGACAAAAATTGGTATGAATTTGACCCAAGTATAGCAAGATCATTTTCTTATTCTACTGGTCCAATCTGGGAAATTATCATTCCTGAATTCAATGCTAATTCTGTTCTTGGCGGTGAAAGATACGATAAATTAGTTGAAAATATAGCAGGTGTAAAGATACCAGCAACAGGATTTGGTCTTGGATTTGATAGAACTTTTGAAGCAGCAAAACAATTTGGACTGATCCCAGAGCTTAAAACTTCGGCAAAAGTTCTAGTAACAATTTTTGATAAAAACCAGTTAGCCTATTCTGCAAAAGTTGTAAAAAAACTCAGAGATGGAGGAATTAATGCAGAAATATATACAGACCCAGAAAAGAAAATAGATAAGCAGCTAAAATATGCTGATAAGAAAAGTATTCCATTTGCTATAATAGCAGGTCAGGATGAAATCAAAAAAAATGTTATCAAACTAAAAAATATGAAAACTCAAGAACAAGATAATTTTACTGTCGAGGAAGTTATTAGAAAGCTTACAGATTACAATTGAACCTTAGGCGAAAAGTAGACACTAGCAAAGTGATATACGCCAATTATATTTCAATTATATTTTTTTTTATAAATATAATTTTCAAATATTAAAATTAATAACAGTTAATGATATAAATCTAGATCTCTAGCCTTCGTGAATATTTACATAATTGATTGTTGAGCCTCTTGTATTTTTTGCGACAATATTCGATCTTCTAAGTACATACTTGGATCAGGATATAAATCATTCACCATACATGGATTATGAAATAATAATGCTGCCCTGATAATATCTGCACCAAATCTAGGTAATCTATCCAAATCTGCGATAGGTAGAAGCTGGGCTAATTTTAGAGACGAATTCTCAAGACCTGCATCACGCAAAAATATAAGTAACATCTCTAAATAATTCTGTGCATCCCATTGTTTTATTGGTACACAGTCAACTCCACTATAAACAGATTGAGTAAAAGGAAATTGTAATTTCAAACTATAATTTGGTCTATCTGGTCTATCTTTATTTTTATAGTCACATATTTCATATAACATAAAATTATTCATACCAGTTCTATGAGTATCATACTCTGGATCACACATAAGTTTATACAACTGATATTCATAAAATAATAATTTCATCATAACACGATTTGCTCTATCCTTATCACCTATCCTGTTAGTCAAAGCATCCAATACACATTTACATTTATTTTTATTTGCAACACTTTCTGAAAAACGTTGATCTGAAATATGAGGACAAGGTAGTCGCTCCAACATATCGCTTGGTAATGATAACGCTCCGGTTTCTTCCCATAATAGTTCCTCTGCGAGTCCACGTGCAGCTTGTAACATAACAGTACCAGGGTTTTGTCTTATCATTTCAACCCACATTGCAATCCTAGTCTGAGTAGGGAAATCACACCTCATATCTCCATATTTTCCTCTATCATGAACATATTTTTCTATATCCCTTAGAGGATCCTTTTTATCTTTTATATTTATAAGAAACTCTCTCCAACTTAATGTTTCTCCGAATGCACCAAGTTGAAAATTTCTACCTCTATTTGGAACCACCAATACTCTTATTCCTTTATTATCAATCATGTATAATACAGGAAAGACCGCCATAGATACTCTTATCGGAGATTCTAGTATCTCATCTCCAAATTGTAAATAAAAGCTGCCTGTTTCTAAAACTGGCACCCCTTCTATATTTCCTTCAGCATGTAAAAGAAACGTACATGCATTAATTAATTTAGGCATTATTATATAACCATTTTATAAATATTAAATATAATTATACTATAGGATTGTTATTTTTACAACAAAAAATTGAAAATTGTTAATATAATAGGAATGTACCCTGTAAATTGTAATATATCTCTAGACAAATAATATTACTTTTTACAAAACAGGAAATGCCAGAAAGAAAATATTTACAAGCTCAATGAGAAAGTGCTCGAACAAATAAAAACATCAGGTAAACCAGTAGCTCAAATAGCCAATGAATATGGAATCAATCTTAAATCAGTATATAACTGGCTACGTTCAGATGTCCCAAAATCAAATCCAATACTTGAGACTAATCGTTTGCGCGGACAGAACGAAGAACTCGTAAAACTATTCAGTGAATTAACTTACGATCTTAAAAAAAAGAGAAAGGTGTATGGTCATAAATAAAATAAAAACGACAAAGAAAGAACTAGCTGAAAAGCTTGGAGTATCACTATCATCTTTGTACTACAAATCTAAACGTAATTTAATTGACAGTGAGGTCAAATCATAAATTGAAGCAGTACTTACGGACAATCCCGCATACGGTCATAAACGAATAGACTTGGCATTAAAACTCAACAAAAAACGAATACTACAAGTTATGTATAAATTTAACACTAAGCCATATAGAAGAAGACGAAAAAGGTTGTTTAAGAAGAAGGATTTAAACAAACCAGCAAACAGATGCATTAATCTATTGGAAAATCTCAAAATCGAAATTCAAGATATTGTCCGAAAACAAAACACTCTTTTAGACAGTTATCTGGATAGCGTGATTGACCCCGAAACTTACAAACAGAAAAAGAATCAGTTGTTTGAAACCAAACTGAAACTACAGGAAGAAATTACAAAATTTAAATAGGCTGGTTCGAGTTGGCTCGAACCTATGAAATGAAAGAATTCATAAATGTCGCAATAAATTGCGACAAAATCGCGCGCGCAAAAAATAATTGCGAAGAATTAGCATTCTTCGCAAAACGTGTCGGCTCGAACTTCTTTTTATCTAATCGGCAGATCTCGGCAGAATATAAAAAGGGCTTCTCGGCGCTCCTTGCGGGCGGCGGCGCACAGAGCACCTCAAACTTGACGGACTCTTTCTCTCTTTTGGTCGGGATGACAGGACTCGAACCTGTAACCTTGCGTACCCGAAACGCACGCTCTAAGCCAATTGAGCTACATCCCGTCTATATCGAAATACAAATGTTTTAAACCTAGTGCATTTTAGCAGCTTTCTGCATTATTTAACATTACTAATCATAAATGTTATTATTAAAGTTAAATTCTTATAGCCAACTTATGAATTCAGCCTTTGAATTAAAGGATGTACAACACAAAAATAATAATGAACTAAAAATTGTTCCAATTGGTGGAGTAGAGGAAATCGGTATTAATTGCACGGCTTACGAATACAAAAGTGATATTGTCGTTATAGATTGCGGCCTTGGATTTCCTGAAAATGACCAATATGGAGTTGATTATCTGATTCCAAATGTTGATTTCCTAAAAAAAAATATAAAAAAAATTAAAGGAATTTTTATCACACACAGTCATTATGATCATATAGGAGCTTTGGATTTAGTTCTAAAAAGATTAAAGTTTCCTGCGGTTTATGCTCCTCCATTTGCAAGTGAAATTATAAAACATAAATTAAAAGAAACAAAAATTTTACAAAGAACAAAAATTATCGTATATAGAGAGTCTGATATTTTTAATTTTCAATTTTTTCATGTTACATTTTTTCGCGTAACTCACTCAACACCTGATTCTTATGGTATCATTTTGAAAACGCCAATAGGTAATATAATTCATACAGGTGATTTTAAATTTGATAATTCTCCCATTGACGAGGTCCCGTCAAATTATTTAAAAATAGCGAAGGCTGGTTCTGAAGGCGTTATAGCGCTTCTGTCAGATTCTACTAATGCTTTCAAAAAAGGCTTTTCTAAATCAGAACTGGAAGTAAAAGAAATTCTAAAAGATGTAGTAGAGAAATCAAATGGTAGACTTATCTTTGCAACCTTTTCCCAACTTGTTACTCGAATTAATCAACTATTACAAACAGCTATACTTTTTAACAGAAAAGTTGCCATAAGTGGAAGAAGCTTAGAACTAACGATTAACATTGCTCGACGATTAAAATATATTAATGTACCTGATAATTTATTTGTGTCATTAAAAAGTATTTATAAACTTCCTTTACAAAAACAAATGATATTCGTCACAGGCCACCAAGGTGAGACTATGGCTGCTTTATCAAGAATAGCCAGAGGTGAACATAAAGATGTAAAAATTCAAAAAGGTGATACAGTGATACTCTCTTCATCGGTGATTCCTGGAAACGATGTATTAGTTCAAAAAATGATAGATGATCTTTCTAAACAAGGAGCTCGTGTATTTCATCAAGGGATACTAGATCTACACGCTGGAGGTCACGGCTATCAAGAAGATCAAAAACTAATGATCAACCTGACTAAACCAAAATTCTTTATACCAATTCATGGTTATCATTCATTTCTTTCTGAACATATCAGAACAGCAATATCACTTGGGATGAAAGAGAATCATTGTATTATCGCAAATAATGGAGAGGAGATAATTATAAATAAAAATAGTATTAGGCGCGGTAAGAAATATAAATCTACGCCAGTCATTGTTTCTGGTCTGGGAGTTGGTGATATTGGTGAAATAGTGCTTTCAGAAAGGGATAAACTGGCAAATTTTGGCATTATTATAGTTCAGGCGAATATAAATAAAGCCAAACGTAAATTATTTGTAGAACCGGAAATTATTACAAAAGGTTTTGTCTTTGAAAAAGCATATAGAGGATTATTAAATAACGTTCAAAAGTTAGCATCCAATATAATTAAACAAGGTATCAATTCTAATAAGAGTATAAAACAGATAAAAACAAATATTGAAAAACAGATATTGAAATATGTAAAAAAAGAAATAGAGCGCGAGCCAATGATAATTGCTATAATAAACGCCTATGAAAATCAAAGCCACACATAAGGGTTTAGGAGAAAAAATCCGTAATGCAAGATTATCACTATATTTATCACAAAAAGAATTTGGAAAACTTATAAATGTTTCTGAAAGAACTGTGAATCGTTATGAACACGAAATTATAAATCCTTTACATAGAATTGATAATATAGCAAAAGTCCTACAAAAAGATATAAATTATTTTTTAGAATATTTATATCCTCTTCCTACACTTCAAACTACAAAAAATTCTTATAGAAATATACCGTTGATAAAATCTTTAAATGGTGGAATATCCAAAGCGCTTTTTAAATCAAAAAGTACTTACCCTTGTCCAGAATGGATTTACAAACGTTACAGAAATTCATTATTTGCTCTGAAATTAAAATCTATAAAAAGCAAAAAAATACAGATTCAAAAAGATGACATTGGTATATTTACCTTAAATAGTTGTTCAGAGCTAAAGTTAGTTCAGGAAAAAAGAAAATGGATAATAAAAAAAAGTAAATCAGGGAAAGCTTCACTCATTCGTTTGGAGAGAAATTTTATTTAAAATAGCAAACGGTATTTGATTCTTTTTAAGCACTTGTTTAGAGTTTTTTCTCAAAAATATATAACTAAACGATATAATTTCTTTAATTATTAATAGGAGTTACGCACTAAAATTTAACAGAATTCTATCAACACTTTAGGGTGTTTTATAGTTGAAAGACTTTTACTAAAATCTTTTAATCATTTTAAAATCCAGTGAAAAGCACCAACCATTCTTACACTCAAGAGTATAACTCATTTAACTTTAATTAAACATAAACATTCCTTAAATTCCTACACTGGTTATAAAAATTTACTTTCCGAAATGAATTGAAGTAATGGTTAATTATCTCGCTATTAAAATAAAGTAATTTTTGTGTTTAAGTAGCTGTCATCTCAATCGAAAAACACCTTAATATTTTTTAATTAATCTGATACCTACCGATTCTATTATAATATAGCTTTTTTATCGTGTTTTATTATAAATGATTATTGTCTATTATTCATTATATTCCACTTGAAAAATTTCATGGTTTTAAAGACTTCTCGCTTCCTCATTGTTTGTCTTTTTGATTTTTTGATTTTAGGTTTTAGCTTTCCTCTTGTTAGTTCAAATATCCTGATTTGAACTCTCTTGCGAGTTTCACTGCCTTCTGAATAAAAGGCACTATATCTGTTGCACTAAAATTATAACCAAACTCCTTACAAGCCAAATCACCTGCAAGGCCGTTAATAAAAATTCCACATTGAGCTGCAAGCCAAGGATCATTTTTAGTTAAAAACGCACCAGTAAGCCCTGCCATGATATCACCAGTTCCACCCTTTGCCATACCAGCATTGCCGGTTTTGTTAAATTTCACTTCTCCATTTCTGTTAAATAAAATACTCACATGTCCCTTAAGAATAACTATTGCTCCGCTTTCTTTTGCGAAACGCCGAAGATTTCCTTCAAGCCTTTGAGTTTTCAAATTTACTTTTTCTCCCCAAATATGTCGAAGTTCTCCACGATGTGGAGTTAAAATACAATTTTTTAAATCTTCTTCAATTGCCATAGCAATTGCATAAGCATCGATAACCTTAGGTTTATCTGGAAATAATTTGAATAAAGTATGAATTATTGATCTATTTAACAAATTATCTTGAAGTCCAGGTCCAATAAGGAACGCATCTGCATAATTTGCGTATTTTTCAATTTCATTATCTTGAACAGTTATGAATTCACAAACTTTGCTCTTGAGAGTTTTTAAAAGTTCTCTATTTTCTGAAGTTGTATAAAAATATACTGAACCTATGAATTTGCTTGCTGTCATTATTGCCATCAGAGGTGCACCATGAAAAACATTTGATCCGCCAAAAACAAATAATTCTCCATTTTGAGTTTTATAACTTTCTGGCGCTGGAATATAAAGCTGCTGTATTTCACCTGGGCCGACATATTGTTCTACTTCTGATGGTATACCGATATCTATAACTTTTGAACCTTTAACTTTCTCAAAGTGTAAACTGATACTTAAGTCATATTTATAACCAGGAACTGGGAAATCTATGGCAACTTTCTTACATTTCAATTTTGTAATCTTTTTAACAACATCATAAAAGCGTTTATGTAACTTACCCTTGATGTCAGTTTCAAGTAAACATTCCACTACAATATCATGTTTCTCAATATCTTTCGCAAAGCTGTCTTGTTTTATTTTTAAAAAGTAAAACTTCTTTGCTAATTGCTTGAGAATTTGGAAATTTCGCCTACTTTCTTCTACCTTGATATCAGCTTCTCGTCCAATTAAATACACTGTAACTCTAACGCCATACATTTCAACTAAAAAACGCGCAGTAACTAATCCATTACCACCATTATTTCCAAGACCACAAATAATTGCGTAAGATTTATGTTTACCATATTCTCTGATAAGCTCCATAGCAATACCAGCACCAGCTTTTTCCATCATATCAGAAGTTTTTATGCCCCACCATTTGGCATTTGAATCAAGAATTTTACTTCGTTGTAAAATACTTAGCATAAAGTAAACAATAAATAAAAAATAATAATCAATACATAAACTCATAGTATCTACTATCCGCTGTAACCTAACATCTTCTTACTCCTAGCTTATCCAAAGTAATAAACTTAACTATCTACCTATCGCAAGATAGATAGACAGATAGATGATTACCTTCTGAATGATTAAATTATTTTTGTAATTTGTCCAACTATTTGTTATTCATCTATTTACCTATTTACCTAACTGTCTGACTTCTGTCTGTTTTTTAACTTTTATTTTTAATAATGAAATTTTGGCTCTTCACTTTATTTATTATTTATTTAAGATATACTTCCGTCCCAAGTGCCCAATCTCTCTCACTAAATATCTGGTTCTCATTAGATTCATCTATTATTCTTTTGTATTGTCTCAGAGTAGAAGATAACGCATCAATTTTACTAACCATAGCGGCCTCTATGGTTTTTGGAAGAACTGGACTGCCAAATTCTAACAACCCATGATGAGATAATATTATATGTGCTATCTTCATTTTTAACTCAACTGGGAATTTATCCGGTAAGCATTCGTTAAAAATTTCAAAGCTTAAAGTTAAATGTCCAATGAGTGCACCAACTTCTGTCCTTTTTGTAACAAACCCCTTAAACTCAAGCTCTTTTATTTTTCCTATATCATGAAATATAATACCAGCAACAACTTGATCATAATCAACCTTCTTATATTCGTCACGCAGACTATCCATTATTCCCAGCATCTCTAAAATATGCTCAAGCAATCCACCACGATAAGCATGATGAAGTTTCTCAGCGGCTGGTGACAATTTCATTTTTTCTCCATATTTTTTTAACAAATTATTTATAAGTTCTTTGATATTAGAATTTTCAATACGATTTACATACTCCCCTAATTCTTGCCACATTTCTTCAAAATCTTTTGATGGTAACTGTTCTATATCTGACTCACCAAATGAGGATTTCTTTGCAGGAAATAACTCAAGAATTGTTATTTGAATTTGACCCTTGAAGTCTCCAACAGTACCATTTATCGAAATAACTTTTCCAGGTTTGATGGCAGTTCTAGAAACTCTATCAAATCGATCAGACCAGATTTTGCCTTTTACTGAACCACTTTTATCCAAGAGATCTAAATCAATATATGGATGAGAATTCTTATCAGTAAGTTCTCGCACTTCTCTGATACCAACAATCAAGTTTTGCACTTCACTTCCGAGTATTAGATCCTTGATGAATAAGTCTTTCATATCAGAAATAGTAATTTATAGTAATTTGCTTCTTATGGATTTATTGTAATTAAAATAACTAACCATAGCACTGTCAGATCACATCATATAATACTATAATACTAAAAGTTAACCGTCTAATCACCTATTTCCAAAATGGATTTCTAAATTTTGCCTTATTACCCAAATACTCTTCAATTCTTAATAACTGATTATACTTCGCTATTCTATCAGTTCTCGAACCTGAGCCTGTTTTGATTTGTCCTGTACCCATCGCTACTACTAAGTCAGCTATAAATGTATCTTCTGTTTCTCCTGACCTATGAGAAATAACAGCAGTCCAACTAGCATCGCGAGAGGTCAAAATTGCTTCAATTGCTTCTGTTACAGTTCCAATTTGATTTAGTTTAATGAGAATAGAATTGCAGGCATTTTTATCTATTGCTTTTTTAAGCCGAGTAACATTTGTGGCAAGAAGATCGTCTCCAACGATTTGTACTTTATCACCAAATTTAGAAGTAGCATCTACCCAACCTTCCCAATCATTCTGATCCATTATATCCTCAACTGACACAATTGGATATTTATTTATCAATTCTTTCCAATAATCAATCATCTCATCTTTATTGAAAGCTCTTCTCTCTTTATCTAAATTATATTTTTCATCTCGAAAAAATTCTGACGCTGCTGGATCAAGTGCGATTGACACATCAATGCCTGGTATATAACCAGCTTTTTCTATACCTTGTAAAATAAGCTCTATTGCTTCAGAATTTTTCTTAAGTGATGGAGCAAATCCTCCTTCATCGCCAACTAAAGTTATCATTTTTTTTTCTTTTAGAATATCTTTAATCGCATGAAAAGTTTCAATTCCAATCTTCAAAGCTTGCGAAAAAGATTTGGCTCCATTCGGTATTATCATAAATTCTTGCATATCAACACCATCTGGCGCATGTTTGCCACCATTTACAACATTCATCATCGGCACTGGAAGAAAAAATGAATCATTAGCATCTGGATTAAATTCTGAAAGATACTCGAAAAGCCATTGATTTCGTGCCTTGCTTTCTGCAACAGCAACTGCCATTGATATAGAGAGAATAGCATTCGCACCAAGTTTACTTTTATTCTCGGTGCCGTCCAACTTAATCATAGTTTCATCTATTTGTCTTTGTTTACTTGCATCTGCTCCTAGTAAAGCTTCTGCGATAATAATATTCACGTTTTCTATAGCTTTCGCCACTCCTAATCCTTTATAATCTTTTCCACCATCGCGAAGCTCTACTGCTTCATACTCTCCAGTTGATGTGCCACTTGGAACTATTGCTCTACCAATAATACCATTCTCAAGTTCTACTTCACCTTCAACAGTTGGGTTACCACGAGAATCAAAAACTTGCCGAGCATGAATATTTTTAATTTTCATTAGAATAGAATACTATAACAACTATAATAGTGTATTCTACATGAAAAAGATCTACTAGGGAAGAAATTACTAAATGGGACGTTCTAAGTTCTAGGTTGTAAGTTTTACACAACACATATAACATAATAACCTAGAAAATATACCTACCAGTCTAGTAATGAAAGGTTGATAAAAATGAGTTTATTCTAAATATTTATTCACAATATTCACTAGATCCATTGGCTCTGTTTCACTTTTCAGCATATATCCATCTGCACCTATCTTCATAGCTTTATCTATAGCTATATCACCGCCTATATTGGATAGCATCAGAATTTTCATATTTCCATACTTTTCCGGATATTTCTTTATATTCTGCAATGTTTCTAACCCATCCACCTCTGGCATAATAATGTCAAGTAGCATAAGAGCAAATTTCTCTTTTTCAAGAATCTCCAATGCCTGTTTTCCATTAGACACACCTTTGGCATCAAAATTTGCGTTATTCAATATATCCAAATAGATCTGCATTGCATCTTTTTCGTCTTCCACTACCAAAATCTTTTTTGGGGCATTAGTAGTTTCATCCATAAAGCTTAGTTAATAAGTAAATTTAATAAATATTATTATAGTTTATATATTAAGTCAATTTTATCTGTCAAATTACATCAATTGAAATTAAAGTTTCCATTAAACCATATACTATAAATGAGCCAGTAAATTATCAAGAAAAACAACATTACTATAAGGTCTACACTTCTTTTGATAAATTTTACAATATTAAATGTAAAGATCGATGTAAATATTCCAAATATTTTTAATATTACTGAAATTAAAGTCAATATTGTATAAAATAATAACGCAGATAACAAAGCTTTTCTGACATCTTGATTAAAATAGAAAAATGCTATAATCAATACAATCAATGGAGATAAAAGTATCTTTAAAAATAATTTCATTATTAATTTGCGGAGTAGATTTTTCTTTTTTTTCTTTTTTCGTTCTTCGTCCATAAGAAATTAATTAATAAATTAAATTTTTTGGCGTTAGTTAAATGATTCTTGCCCAAAAAAGATCTTGATAATATAGTCTACTTTGAACATAATATTATTACAAATATTTTTTTGAAATACTAAAAATCATTATGCAATCGCTTTCATTAAACGTGCTAAACTACAAATTAAATATTTTTATAAAAGATGAAATTGACAAATCTACTTATAATTATATAGAAACTCATGTAAAGAAAGAACTAGTTAAATTAAATAATGTAGTAAATAGAAATAAAAAAGATTCTGAAATTTCACTTTTTAATGTATCAATTGATAAATTTAGGGGTAGCAGGGAATTTTTTAATTATTTAATGGATGCAATTTATTGGTTTGGCATTACCGGTGGAATTTTTAACCCTTTCACCGTAGCGGTACAAGAAGAATTACATACAAAAGACTATTGGTCCAAAGAGACTTCATTTCGGATGAATCGAATCATGTATGATTTTCCATCAACTATAGATGACTTAGCAAGGTTTCTCAAGGTAGATTATACAAATCAGGTAGTTAGGTTTGTCCAACCAATCAAAGTAGATTTTGACGGTTTTTTTAAAGGAAAGTTCATTGATGAATTGACTAAAAGCTTGACTAAATTTATAAAAAATTTTTCTGTTAAATTTGGTGGAGATGCTTTTTATCGGCTTTCAACAGGAGAGCAACCATGGATAATATCCATAAAGAACCCAATTGATCTAGAGGCGGATGATATTTTGGTGGAAGCAAAAAATGAAGCTATATCTTTTTCTGGCTCTATAGAAATGAATGGACTTATAAATGAAGATGACTATACATTACTTGATCCAAAAAAGCAAGAGAAAGCAAAAAGCAATCTAGCACTTGTGGTGGTGAAAGCCAAAAATTGTTTAACCTCAGATGTGCTTGCTAAATCATTTTATATTGGGACAAAAAAAGATAGATATAAATTAAAAAGTAAATTTATAGATATTAAACGGATAGAAATTGATAAGAATGGAAAGGCTATCATATGCTAGATTATACATCTTAAATGCTATAGCAAACTTAAAATAAGATATATCAAATATATTAACACCAACACCCTTCATATAACCTTCGTACCTAGCATTAATTTCCAGATTTATTATTATATTAAAAAGAAAATAAACTAAAACTTTAAGTTTATAACTAATTAGTTATCCAAATTCTCGTGAAAGAACTGATTAACATGAAGCTAAAGTGTGGAAATTTGAAGTTATAAATTTCTTTTTAAAACAGCGGATAGCATATAGCATATGAATAAAAAGCTATTTTACTGTTTATGATTTATTCTTGTTACTTTTTTCTTACTTTTTAGTCTTAATATATAAATGAGAAATCACATAGAGATCGAAAATATATACAAAAATAGTATAAATAAATTATTTAGATATGTAATGTATAAATTGAGTAATAAGGAATATGCCGAAGATGTTGTCTCAGAAACATTCTTAAAAGTACTTGAATATAGAGATTTAAAAACAATTAGAAATAAAAATGCGTGGATTTTTAAAATTGCTAGAAATATTATTTATGATAAATATAAACAAGAGCAAAAGACAGAATCTATAGATAATGTCACGCTCGAAAAGCCAGACATGGACACAGATAATAATCTCGAACAAAAATTAATTAACGAAGATTTAACATATCTTATAAAAAATGCATTAAAAAAATTAGATGAAAAAACTGAAGAAGTCATAATTCTAAAAATTTGGGAAAACATGAAATTTATCGAAATTGGGAGAATAATTAATGAAAATGAAGGTACCGTGAAAATGAGGTATTATAGAGGAATTAATAAACTCAAGAAATATCTAGAAGAAAGTAATAAACAAAAAATGTTTGGATTTGGATTACCAGCGCTTATTCTCGGAATAACTCAACTTGGTAAATCAAGAGAATTTATAATAGATCCGAAATTCGCTCGAGCATTATTGGATCAAATTAGAGAAAATAATTTATTTTTTACACAAAAAGTTATGAATAGTCAAAAAGTAAATATTCTAAAGAATATTCTAAAAAAATTTTTAAAAAAGAAGAAATACTTGATGATACCACTAGGTTTGATAGTTATTATGGCTTTGATAATCGTTTGCTTAAAAGTTCTTAAATGGAAAGAAGAAGGAAGTCCAGAGGCAAACAATCCTGTAGAAGTTACAGTGACACCTACACCAACAGTAAAACCGACAGTAACTGAGACTCAAACACCTATAGTTAATATGCAGCAATGTGAAGCTAAAATGCTAGAAAATGATGACGTTGAAGTTATTTTTACATATGACCCACGAGAATGGACATGCACACACGCTTTCGGTCTCGGAGAACCAGGATCTGGTCGATTATACTTTACATCTTTAAAGGGTACAACTGGAGTGTCAATATCGGTTGGATGGACAATGGCTTGGACAGGTTTCACTTCAGTGTGCGATGATTATGACAATCCTGAAAATCCTGATCCTGAAATTTGTAAAGGAGAATTATTACTTTCTAGTGATAATGTAAAGATATATAAGGTGTTTGAAAAAAACTACGATAGTACTTCTAATCCTCATTATGGTGATTATGGGTATATTGGTAATATCGGAAATTTTAATGGTGGTAAAACACCAGAAAAGTGGAAAGATTTGTACGGTGGTTTTGGGGTGACAATAACAGAACCAGATTTTTACTTACCAGGAACTCATTTGTCACAAGCACAATACGATCAATTAAAGAAATTACTTGACCAAGTAACTATAGTCAAGTAACTGTGCAGTAGAAAGATTGATAAAGAATGAGAGAATCATAATAGAGTCGATTTCAACAATCGGCTCTATTTATTTTCAAAGATTTTAATATCATAAGTAATCTGCTTTATTATTTTGTATAAATAGAGTCTAATTGTTCCGTCCCTGATATTTTAGACAAGTAAATAAGGTACAATTTAGTACATATTTTTACTTGTTAAAAGAGGATTAAGATGAAAAGTCGGAACAGTTACGATGCATCATTCAAGACACAAGTAGTGCTTGAATCAATGCAAAGAGATACGA
>Ga0209101_1001826_pt1 | contig 14980 bp, 9 predicted proteins | sample ConPoolayeCmetaG_FD_185481 | JGI IMG/M metagenome (GOLD analysis project Ga0209101, IMG submission 185481) | Hot spring microbial mat communities from California, USA to study Microbial Dark Matter (Phase II) - Cone Pool mat layer C metaG... ...
GTGGAGTGTCGACGACCAGCCGCCCATCCTCGATTCGGATGGTGCAGGCGTCGGTGAGGCTCATCTTCAGCACCGGCCGGTTCAGATCCGCGTGGGCGGCCGGCTGCTCGACGAATCCGGGCAGCGGCTGCGCGCCGCAGAAGGTGGCGGTACCAAGAATGAGCAGGAAGATGCAAATGCGGGCCGGCTGGGAGATACGCATTTCATGCAACCGTTGCAGCTATATTGTGTGACGGGCATGGAGCCGCCGAGTACAAATAGTATCAGCACGGGGCGTGAAATGTCCATAGACATCTCGCCGTCGGGGCATGGGGCAGCGAGGCGTCCCGCGGACCTCGGCTCTGGTGCGCGGTCCGCACGTGCGGCGAAGGATACAGTCGTCCGCCGCGCAGCCGCAGGCCCAGGCCGATGCCGCGGTACTCGATGCCGACATAGAGACCAGAGCCAGCAGCGCCAGGCGGTTGCAAGCGCCCGATCGGCCGCTAGAATCGGGCACAATCGCGTGTTTTCCAGTGGAACCGCGCCACTCGGAGGAGTGCCGGAGCGGTTGAACGGGCCGGTCTTGAAAACCGGTAGGCCCGCAAGGGTCTCGTGGGTTCGAATCCCACCTCCTCCGCTTTTTCCCCACCGCGACAACGTTACCGCGCGGATCCACTATCTCTCATTGGACATCTGAAACGGAGACCCCATGAGCATCCGCACAACGGCCGCCGTTCTTCTCGTTGCTTTCACCCTGAGCGTCGCCCACGCCGCGGAACCCCGCACCCCCGAGGGCATTCCCGTCCGCGAAGAGCAGCGCATTATCGCGGCCGCGCCCCAGAAGCCGCGCGTCGCCCCCAAACAGGCCCGCCGCGTGCTCATCTTTAACACGCCGCCGCATCTCATGAACGCCGACCCCCACAAGGGCTACTGCATCCCCTACGGCGCGGCCGCCTTCCGCGTCCTGGGCTCCAGGACCGGCGCCTACGAGCCGGTCGTGAGCGATGACCTGGCGATGTTTCTCCCGGAGAACCTCAATCGCTTCGACGTCATCGTCCTGAACAACACCTCGGGTCGCTGGATCACGCCCACCGAGGCCGACATGGCCAAGGAGGCCTTCGCGAAACTTGGCACCGACCGCCAGGGGGCCGAGAGAATCCTCCGCCAAAGCCTGATGGACTTCGTCGAAGGCGGCCGCGGGCTTGTCGCCATCCACTTCGCCAGCAACGGCAACGACCACTGGCCCGAGTTTACCCAGCTCATCGGCGGCAGGTTCGTCGGCCACCCCTGGAACCAGGACGTCGGCATGATCGTCGAAGAGCCCGACTATCCGCTGGCGGCCGCGTTCGGCGGGGCGCGCTTCCGCATCACCGATGAAATCTACACGTTCGGCAAGCCATTCGACCGCTCCAGGCTCCGGGCGTTCATCTCCCTGGACACCGAGCGCACGAACATGGGCGTAAGCTGGATCCCCTGGGACCAGCGCCCCGACGCCGACTTCGTCCAGGCCTGGACCAGGTCTCACGGCAAGGGGAGAGTCTTCTACACCGGCTTCGGCCATCGCACGGAAATCTTCTGGAACCCCATGGTGCTTCAGTTCTACCTCGATGGCGTGCAGTTTGCCGCGGGCGACCTGGAGGCCGACACCACGCCGCGGCCGCAGGTTCCCGTTCGCCGCTTCCCCGGCCCGACATCGCCTGAGGAGCGAGCCAGGCGCATCGCCGCACGGAAGTTGAGCATGCCCACGGAACAGCAGATTCAGCAGATCATGGCCGCCGCGCCAACTGAGGCGCCGGCGCGGGCGGCCAAGGCGCGGCGGGTGCTGGTGTGGGGCAAGGTCTGGACGCATGAGCCGAATGCCTTCGCCGAGCGGGCCCTGGAGGCGCTGGCCAGCAATACCGGGGCGTTTTCGGTCACCATCAGCGACGATCCGCGACTCCTTCTGCCCGACCGGCTGCCGCAGTTCGATGCCCTGGTCATGAACAACATCCACGAGCAGGAGCCGTTCCTGCCCGAGAACCTGGGCGCGCTCGACTCGGAGCAACAGGCGGCGGCCAGAGACTTCGACCGCGCCGTCAAGCAGAGCATCCTGGCGTACGTGAGAGGCGGCAAGGGCATCGTCGGCATCCACGCCGCCACCGCCGCCTTCGACAACTGGCCGGAATATGGGCAGATGATGGGCGCGTACTACGGCGGGCACATCTTCCAGGAGGTCCCGATCAAGGTCGAGGAGCCGACCCACCCGGTCAACGCCGTCTTCGAGGGCCGCACCTGGCGCATCAACGATGAAATCTACATTCCGCGCGAGCCCTATTCGCGCGATAATCTCCGTGTGCTGCTGAGCCTGGACCTGTCCCAGATGGCCGACCCCGGCAAGCGCCCCGACCGCGACTATCCCGTCTCCTGGGTGAAGACCTACGAGAAGGGCCGCGTCTTCTACACGACGTTGGGCCACGCCCCCAGCACCTACTGGGATCCGCGCTTCCTGCGACATCTGCTGGCCGGCATCCAGTTCGCCATCGGCGACTTGCAGGGGCCGGCGGACCCCAGGCCGCGGTAAGGCAGAAGCATCCGATTGTGGCTGTCATTGCCGGCGGCCGCGCCGCGGCCGTTTCGCGCCGCCACAGCGGCGCAGCGGCCTACACCCCGGTCGCGACCGGCGTCTCCATTACTTCGACGGGGATTTCCCTCGGCAGCAGCGACTCCAGTTTCCTCTGGAACGAGCCCTTGATGAGCTGGTGCAGCGAGCCGCGGCGGCTGCTGCCGATCAGAACTCGCTGCACGCCGTTCATCGCCGCGAACTCGGCAATCAGCTCAGCGGCATTGGGTCCGCTGTCGTACATCGGGATGATCGGCACCCCGTAACGACTGCCCGCCTCCAGAAACTCCGTGAACAGCGCCTGGGCGGCCGGGTCGGTGTCAATCGTCAGCCGCTTTTCCGACTGCATCATGTAGGAAAGGGCCACCTCGCGAATGAAGCATACCACCAGGGCCGCGCCCTCGGCCTTGGCTTCCCTGAGCGCAACGTCGGCCATGCGGGTCGAGCCGGCCGTCGCCAGCAGCAGCCGCGGGCGGGCCAGCGCTTCGGGAGTGAGCTGGTCCATGATCGCCTGGCGGAAAAGGCTGGGCTTGGGTCGGCGGGCCGCCATGTGCCGCGTGAACTGTCGCAGGACCAGTCCGGTGACCATGATGATGGTCACAAAAGCCAGGGCGTACAGTTTGGTGAACGCCAGTGTGATCCAGATCGCGATGAGGAGCACGGCAAGCAGTCCCATCATCGCCCGCCGCCATCGCTTGCGCAGACGCGCGTGGATGGCGCACAGCGACGTGTCAATCGCCACGGCGCCGACCACACCGATGGCATACAGCGCCGCCAGGGTGCGCAGGTCCGGCGCCAACACCAGCAGCAGCGCGGGCACGCCCGCCGCCAGAACCGCAGCGATCCACGGCGAGCCGAAGTCGTTGAGCTTCTGGAGGATGGCGGGCATCTCGCCATCCCGCGACATGATGTACGTGATGCTGATCAGGCCGTTCACGGCCGTGTTCGTGGCCGACAGCAGCAGCAGCCCGCCGATGATGCGCACGGCCCATTCCCCGATCGGCCAGCCGGCGATGGGCGGAATGACCTGGCTGGCCATGTAGGCGAGCATGTCCTCGGTGTGGTTGTCGCGACCCAGGCCGGAGCCGGGGCTGGCCAGCCAGATCATGATGATCGCCAGGAGCAGGTTGAAAACGGCCACTTCACCGGCCACCAGCCAGATGCTCTTGCGCGCGGTATGAAACACGGGGCGTTTCATGACGCCGGTGAGGTTGGCGATGGCCTCCACACCCGAGAGGGCCAGGACGATGAAGACGAAGCCCTCCCAGAGCAGGAGCGGAGGCTGCGCCAGGGTTCCCCAGTCGATTTGGCTCCACTGTATCTGGGGCAGCGCACAGACCACGATCAGCAGCGTGATGGCGACCATGCCGATGCCCGCCAACGAGGCGAACCGCGACGTGTGCTTGGGGCCCAGCAGATTGAATGCGCCGATGCCCAGGATGGCGATCACCGCCCACAGGCCCGCGCTGCGCCAGGCCAAGAACGGCTGGCGCGGCGGGGCCTCGGCCAGACGGGGCAGGCGGATGTCATCGCCCGGGTCTTCGACCTGGACCACCTGCACCGTGCGGTGGGTGCCCAGCCCGAAGTAGTGGAATGCCTCCAAGGCGCTGAGCGATGCCGTCACCGTGTAGTCCGCAAACAGCAGAAGCGCCCCGATCACCCCCAGAACGCGGTGCCGTTGTTTCCCGGCGCTGTAGACGCCTCCGCCGTCGGGATAGATGCGGCAGATGTGCGTGTACGCCCACCCCACGGCCAGAATCAGCATGCTCATGGCCGCGATCAGCCAGAAGCTGCTGCGCCCTGCCACGAGGAAGGCCAGTCCCAGCACGTAGAGACGGCTGGTGCCCCAGTCGCCAAACAACAGGCTGGCGGCCCCGACCCAGCTCAGATTGCGCGGGCGCTCGCTGGCCAGCAGGTTCAGGGCCGCCGATTTGTCAGATACATCACCTTGCTGTGCGGCTTCCATTGCGGGCACATCCGATCTCTAGCCTACGGACAGGCACCCCCATGTCAACCGCCCACGCCCCAACGCCGCTACCCTCCTCGGCTACTCCACGCGCACCAAGCGGTAGTTCTTCTTGCCTCCGCGGAGCACGATCGCCCGGCCGGCGACCAGATCCTTGACCCCCAGGGTGGCTTTCACATCGACTTGCGCCTGGTTGTTGACGTAGAGCCCGCCGCCCTCGATCAGACGCCGGGCATCGCTGCGCGTCCTGGCCAGACCGCTCTCCACGCAGGCGTCGATCACCGACAGCCCCGCCTCCAGGCGGGCACGCGGCATCGTCGTCGTCGCCACCCCCTGGGCAACCAGGGCGTCGATCGATTCGGCCGTAAGCTCCTGAACGCTTCCCCCGTACATCGTCCGGCTGGCGGCGGCCGCCTGCGCTGTTTCGGCATCGCCGTGTGCCAGCCGGGTGACCTCCTCGGCCAACCGTCGCTGCGCCAGCCGCCGCTCCGGCGCTTTGTTGTGCTCGGCCACCAGCGCATCAATCTCATCGAGGGGCAGGAACGTGAAACAGCGCAGGTATCGCCCCACGTCTGCATCCTCCGTCCGCAGCCAGAACTGATAGAAGTCGAAAACGCTCGTGCGGTCGGCCGTCAGCCACACCGCGTTGCCCTCGCTCTTGCCGAATTTGGCGCCGCTGGCCGTGGTCATCAGGGGCCAGGTGAGGCCGAACGCGTGGCCGCCTTCGCCTTCCAGCTTGCGGATGAGGTCGATGCCGGCGGCGATATTGCCCCACTGGTCGGAGCCGCCTAGCTGGAGCAGGCAGCGGTGGTCCCTGTAGAGCCGGTAGAAGTCATACGCCTGAAGGATCTGGTAGCTGAACTCGGTGTAGCTCATGCCCTCTTCGCTGGCCTGCATGCGCAGCCTTACCGACTCGCGCCCCAGCATCGTGCCGAGGCGGAAATGTCTTCCCACGTCGCGAAGGAAGTCGATGGCCGACATCGGACCCAGCCACTCGAGGTTGTTCACGATCCTCGCCGGCGCGGTGGTGTGGTGGAAGTCGAGGAAGCGCTCCAGCACGTTGCGGATGCCCTCGGCATTGCGGGCGGCCTGTTCCTTGGTGAGCAGAGGCCGCTCCACCGCCTTTCCCGACGGATCGCCGATGAGCCCGGTGGCCCCGCCCACGATGGCGATCGGCCGCACCCCGTTGCGCTGGGCGTAGATCAGGCCCAGTATCCCCATGAAGTGCCCAACGTGCAACGAGTCGGCCGTGACGTCGAAGCCCACGTAGGCCGCGACGGGCCCGTGCCTTGACGCCTCCGCCAGCTTGCTGTCCAGCTCGGGATCGGAGACCTGGTGAACCAGGCCACGGGATTGAAGGTCGGCCAGTAGACGCATCGGAGCCTCGGTTATCCGCCTTGGCCGCCGGAGGGCGGGGCAAGCGGGAGGGTGATTCTAAGTTGGCTGCGGCCCTGCATCAATTTGCACTGGCCGCGCCGGCGAGCACGAAAATCGAAATCTGCACCGCGTTGAAGAACGCGTGCATGAAGATGCATGCCCAGAGATTGGCCGTGCGCTCATACAGGTATCCCAGCCCCAGCGACAGGACGAAGATCGGGATGCGCGTCGGCCAGGGCGTGTGCAGCAGGGCGAACAGCAGCGAGGTCGTAACGACAGCCGCCCAGCGGGCGGCCGTGGGCGGCCAGTCGGGGGGCAGGGCCGCGGGCGCGGTCAACAATGGCGGCTGGGTCGGCTCGGGCGAATCGGGGGTCGGTTCTACCGGCTGCGGGGGCGCAGCGGGAGCCTTTACAGCCATCGCCCTGAATCGTCCTCCGGCAAACAGCCACGATAGCCCCGTCTGCACCACCCCGCGCAGGAGCAGCTCCTCGGCCAGCGGCGCCGCCACGACGGCCATCGCCACCGCCAGGACGCGGAACAGGGCGTCGGAGTCAGGTCGATGCCAGATGCGGAAGACGTCGTGGTCGGTGGGGGCCTCGATGCCAAGATGGTCGAGCATGAGCTTGACGCCCAGCGCCAGCCAGAAGAGCCAGGGCAGCATGATCAGCAGACCCACAATTCCCGCAACAATGCCTCGCAGCAGCCCCCTGCCGCGCAGCCCCAGCAGGCCCAGACCGCCCTCGCGGGCTACGGGCACGGCCACCAGCAGCACGACGGCCGCGACCGCCATAGCCATGCCCCCGGCGATGATGTTCCGCTGATGCTCAGGGAGGAATGGCAGCAAGGCATACATTGCCGGATGGGAGGCGAACGCCCCTGCCACTGCGATCAGCGCCAGCGCGAAGAAGCGGGCGGTTGAGTCGTCGGGCATCAGCCGCGAAGGCCCGCGCACCTTGCAAGGCCGCCAGACACCCCCCGCCCACGCTATCGCCAGCGAAAGCGCGCTGAACGCGCCCAGCACTGCCAGGAACTGGGCCGAGACCTCGGCCGGCTGGCTGGCGGGCGCCGGGGTGCTGCTGGCCAGGATCATTGACATCATGGGCATGGCGTATAGAGTCTGTCGCCGCTGTGGGCGAAGCGCAACGCTGCGCCCCGGGGCCCAAGGCGAGCATGAGCATTCTCCAGCAGATCATCCAGACCAAACAACGCGAAGTGGCCGTCCGTCAGGACACCACTCCGGTGACGGTCCTGAAGGACCGGATTTCCCAACTGCCCCGCCCGCGCAACTTCTTCCACGCCGTCACGCGCCCCACAGCCAAGCCGCTCAACCTCATCGCCGAAGTCAAGAAGGCCTCGCCCAGCGCCGGCGTCATCCGGCCCGATTTCGACCCCGTGCGCATCGCCGCTGAGTACGAGGCGGCCGGCGCCGATGCCCTCAGCGTACTCACAGACGAGACCTACTTCCAGGGGCGGCTGGAGTTCATCCACGCCATCCGCGAAGTGGTCAGGCTCCCCGTGCTGCGCAAGGACTTCATCATCGACCCCTATCAGGTCTACGAGACGCGTGCGGCCGGCGCCGATGCGGTGCTGCTGATCGCCGAGTGTCTGGAACTCAGCCGGCTGATCGACCTGCAAATCCTGGCGATGGAGTTGAACCTGACGGTGCTGATCGAGGTGCACGACCTGGACAACCTCATGCGCGTGCGCGACCGCCTGGTGGGCTTTCCCCACAAGAGCTACAGCCTGATCGGCATCAACAACCGCGACCTGCGGACGTTCAAGACCGACCTGGGGACCACCCTGCGCATGGCGGAGCTGATCGAAGACCGCAGCGTGCTGGTGAGCGAAAGCGGCATCGCCACCAGGGCCGATGTGGAGAAGCTGGCCGACGCGGGCGTGCGCGCCGTGCTCGTGGGCGAAACGCTCATGCGCAGCGGCGACGTGCAGGCCACCATCGCTGAGTTGTTCGGGTCTCGGCGATAGCCCGCCGTTGCGCTCTTTGGGCATGATGTGCCCGGCGCCGCTGCCTCCTGTGCATCGTTGCACGGGGCCGTTCGCTGCGGGGGCCGATGGATCGGTCGCTTTACGCCGGGCTTTGCTGCCGATACATTCCCGCGGCAACCTGACAACGTGCCCACCACCTTCGGAGCCGCACATGACCACCCTCTCCGGCACGCTCCTTCAGCCGCGCTCGGCCATCGATTGCGCCGTCATGCCCAATGCCGTCGTGCGTATCGGCGATGACGGACGAATTGTCGAGGTCGCGGCGGCAGCCGCGCCGTCGGCCGCCGCCCAGGGGCGCTGGATCATCCCCGGATTCATCGACGCCCATCTTCACCTGCCGCAGTGGGACCGCCGCGGCATCGACGGAATGTCCCTCTTCGACTGGCAGCGGAACATCGGCTACCCGGCCGAGCTGCGCATGCGCGACCCGGCCGCCGCCCGGCGCCTGGCCGAGCAGTTCGCGGCCGGTGTCATCGCCAACGGCACGACCACGGTTGCAGCCTTCGGCAGTCCGTTCGCCAGCGAGGTCGATCAGACATTTGCCGTCTTCGAGCGGGCCGGCCTGCGCGCCATCTATGGCATGATGCTCAACGACGTTGACACTCCCTGTGAACTGTCGCAGCGCGCCGATGAGGCCCTCGACCAGTCGCGCCAGCTCGCCGCCAACTGGCACGGCAAAGCCGGCGGGCGCCTGATGTACGCCTTCAGCCCACGGGCGTCCATCCGCTGCAGCGAGCGCCTTATGCGCGGCTCGGCCGCCCTGGCCGATATGCTCCAGTGTTACCTTCAGACCCACGTCGCCGAGTCGCTGGATGAGCTGGCGGCCGTGCGTCAGCGTTTCGCCGAACACGTCGACGAGGTTGATGTCTTCGGCGAGATGGGCATGCTCATGCCGCGGACCATTCTCGCTCACGGCGTGTTCCTCAGTGCGCAGCAGCGCCGCGAAGTCGCCCAGCGCGGGGCGGCGCTGGTCCACTGCCCCACCGGCAACCTCTTCCGCGAAAGCGGCCTGATGGACTACGTGGCGCAGCGGTCGGCCGGCATCCGCGTCGCTCTGGGCAGCAGTGTGGCCGGCGGACCCGACCCCTTCATGCCGCGCGTGGCGGTACAGGGCCTGCACACGGCCAAGGCCATCAAGGTCCACACGCTGCCGCGGCGGTCAATGCAGGTGCCGCGTCCGCCGGAAGCGTGGTGGATGTTGACGCGCGGCGGGGCCGAGGCGCTGGGTCTGGGCGACCGCATCGGTTCGATCGAAGCCGGATTCGAGGCCGATTGCCTGGTCGTGCGCCCGGAGCCGTGGATCGCCGAGCTGCCGCCCGAGCAGCAGGTGTCGGCGCTGCTCTACACGATCTCGCCCCACCAGATCGAACACGTGTACATCGCGGGGCGGCGCGTGGGGCCGTGAAGCTCCATGGGCCGCGTTGTCGAGAACTGCGGCGGAGCGAGGGCGCGAGGGGCCGCTACAGGTTCGATCGTCGGCATGACGGAATAGCCCGCCTTCGGGGGCTGAAGCCCCCTACCATTGGTCCACAGGAGAGAGCATGAACAACGCCATCCAGCGCGTCCGCGACGTCCTTGAGGGCCGGCATCCCGATTCGCCGCCCGTCAGCTTCTGGTATCACTTCCGAGCCGATCAGGTCGCCGGACGTGCCGCCGTCGAGGCTCACCTGGCCCACCTGGAGCGGTTCGATCTGGATTTCCTCAAGGTCATGAACGACAACGGCTATCCGCACGAATCGCCGGTGGCGGCCGTGGCGGATCTGGCCGGCCTTGTCGATCTGCGCGGCGATGAACCTGCTTTCGCGCGGCAGCTCGAGCTGCTGGCGGCGCTGCGGAAGGAGCTGGCCGGCCGCGTTCTCATGACCAGCACGATCTTCAACGCCTACGCCGTGCTGCGGCAGTTGATCCGGCGCCCCACCGTCCACCGCCCGCCCGACCTCCGTGCCGAGCTGGATGAACCGACGCGAGTCATCAAACAGATGATCGCCGAGGATCCGGGCGCTGTGAGACGCGCCATCGACACCATCGGCCGCAATCTGGCGCGATTCGCCCGGCGCTGCCTCGAGGCCGGTGCTGACGGCATCTTCCTGTCCGTCCGCGACGACTGGCTGGATGCCAACGGCGCACATTTCTACCAGCAGTTCGTGCGCGACTCCGACCTGGCCATCCTCAGCGCCGCCGCGACCGGCAGCTTCAATGTGCTGCACGTTTGCGGCCGCGCCGTCAATTTCGACCGATTCGCTGAATACCCGGTCCACGTGATCAACTGGGCCGACCGGGCCGCCGGACCGTCCATTGCCCAGGTGAAGGACCGGATCCGGCCGGCGCTGTGCGGCGGCGTGGACAATCTCTCCACATTGCCCCACGGCACGGCGGAGGATGTGCGTCGCGAGGTGGCCGACGCGCTGGCACAGGCGGGAGATCGGCCGATCCTCATCGCTCCCGGATGTACCTACGACCCCGCGCTTGTGCCGGAGACCAATCTGCGGGCCATTGTGGAGGCCGCCCGATCAGCCCGATGACGCGGCCATGAACAAATGGCCCCGCCGGTTGGAAGGGGGACAAGGCACCGGCGGGGCGGAGTAAACCGTTTAAAGGAGTTCGCTGGTTTTTATGCTGGTTTTATCACGTATTCACCAATAGATAGATTGGTTGGCGGAACCATATCTCAAAGCGTGTCGTCGAGCAAGCAAAAACTGCCGATCGTGCGCGTGTTATCGGACCAGCCGCCCGCCCGCCAGGCACGTCCGTAGCGGTTGTGTCGTCACAATTCATCCGCGCTGACAAACTGGGCAATCTGCGGACGAAACTACGGGTCGCTCGTGTCTCGCCGTGTGCCAGGCAGCCAAGACGGGACGGGGCAGCTAATACGGGATGGTTCTGACTTTAATTGACCACTCGGCACTCGGCCGGTTGGGTGAGGCTTACTGACCCTACGCCTCCAGATCATCCACCCCCACGGCTTCGCATGCGCTGGTCACCGGATATGGATTTCTTGTCCTGCAAACGATCCGTTGACGGCCGGAGTGTCGCGCGCCCAGTTTCCGCGCCATTGCTTCCATCCCGGATGCGTCCCCGGGGCCGGGATGCTCCGCCCATTTCGCTTCGACCATGTCAATCCGGCCGCCACGCACGGTCACGAAATCCACCTCGTTCGACCGGTCGGCCAGGAAATACATCTGCCACGCGCCCGTCCGGCCAAGTTGCAGTCTTCGAAGCTCCGAAAAGACAAAGCTCTCCCAGATTGCGCCCAGCAGCGGAGAACTCAGCAGGTCCTCCTCCGATCCAATGCCCAGGAGCGTGCAGAGGAGCCCCGTGTCGGCGACGTAGAGCTTGGGGCTCTTCACCAGGGACTTGAGTTGATTGGCGAACCATGGCTCCAGCAGCACGATCACGCCGGACGCCTGTAACACGCCCAGCCACAGCCCCGCCGTTGATGGCGCGATCCCCACATCCCGGGCCAGTTCGGCCTTGTTGAGCAGTTGCCCCGATCGCAGCGCACAAGCGCGTATGAACCGCTCAAAATCCCGCAGGCTCCCCACGTTCAGCAGCGACCGCACGTCGCGTTCCAGATACGTGGCAATATACGAGCGATAAAAACTGGTGGCATCGAGTTCCGGCCGGGCCCACAACTCCGGGTATCCGCCGCGCAAGATGCTCTGGTTCAATCCCGGCTTGAGTCCAGCCGAGCGCAGTTCCGCTCGGCACAGCGCCTCCAACTCCAGGGTCTGTATGCGCCCCGCCAGCGACTCGACAGCGGATTCCATGAGGCGGTGCTTCTGGGACCCGGTGAGGATGAATTGCCCGTCGACGTTGCGCTGCGCATCCACGGCGATCTTAAGCTGCCGAAACAATCCCGGTGCGTATTGCACCTCATCAATGACCAGCGGCGGCGGATATCGTCGCAGAAAGGCCTCCGGCGCCTTCTCCGCCTGCTCGGCCTCGGATGGCAGGTCGAGCGTCACGAACCTGTGTTTGGGAAACAGCCGTCGCAGCAGTGACGTCTTGCCCGTCTGCCTCGCCCCGGTCAACAGCACCACTGGCCTGGTTCCCACCGCCTTGCTTATCTGCGCTGATGCAAATCGTTCGATCCACATGTGCATAATGTACTATCACATCGAATAAAATGCAATCTCGTGGTCGGCATGGCTGCGGGGGCGTCGGAGAAGCCTGTCTGGAACTGGAAGTCTCTTCTCGCCAGCGCGCATAGCCGCCCGGCCGCGTCTGCCATGTCATGAACCGCGCCGCCGCCGAGGCGCGGGCTCGCTCGTACATACCGGTCTTCAGGTCCGATGGAAAACGCTCCCCGCTTCGGTCACTATGGGACGCCCATGATCGCCCCACCGTCCATCTCGCCCTCGCCCACGCGGTCGCTGGGGTCGGCGCGCGTTGCGGCCGCCATGCTTGCGCTGTGCTGCATCTTCTGGGGGCTGTCATTTCCGGTCATGAAGCTCGGCAGTGATGCGCTGCGGCGCGCGGCTTTCGGCGACGGCACTCCTGACCTGGGCGCCCATATCGGCATGGTTGCCACGTTCAACGCCTGGCGCTTCGGCGCCGCCGCGGCGCTGTACTGGCTGCTCACGCACCGACGTCAGCGCGGTTTCAGCTCTGCCGATCGCCGTGGCGGCATCGCCGTCGGCGTCTGTTTCGGGGCGGGAATGTGCCTCCAACTGCTCGGCGTGCAGTTCACGCCACCGTCCGTTTCGGCATTTCTCACTGCGCTGGCCATCATCTTCGCCCCTCTGGCGCAGTGGCTGATCTTCCGCCGCCCGGTGGGAATGCGCATCTGGCTGGCCGTGGGCGTGGCCCTCGTGGGCATAGCCATCCTCTCGATGCCCAACCCCCAGGCCGTGGGCCAGCGCGCTCCCCCACTTCAGCCGCCCATCCCCTGGCTTGGTGAGGGACTGACGGTGCTGGCCGCCATCGCCTTTACGGCCCAGATCATGACGCTCGACCGCTTCGGGCAGGTGGCCGACACGGCGCGTCTGACGTGGCTGATGCTGCTGAGCACGGCGTTGTTCAACGGCGCACTGGGGCTGTTGCTCAGCGGCGGGCACATCTACACGGCAGCGGTTATGGGCGCTCTGATCGTCGACGCTACGTTTCTGATTTCCATGCTGGTGCTGGTGGTTTTCTGTTCCATTGTGGCGATGCACCTGATGACCGCCTTTCAGCCGCGGATTTCGCCGGCCGCCGCCAGCGTGATCTACTGCCTGGAGCCGTTTTTCGCGGCGGTGTTCTCGGTGCTGTTCAGGACCGAGGATCTGACATTGATCACAATAGTGGGGGGCACGATGGTTCTGGCGGCAACGGTGCTGGTGGCGCTGAAGCGTCCAACAAGCCGGGGTCCGGCTTCCCTTGCGCGGCGCAACGAGCAGAACCGCGGCCGTGCGGGTGCGGGCGGCGGCCCGGACGCACGCTCGCCAGTGGCGTGAACCGCGAGTCACGCCTCACACCCGCCGTCTGCCCGACATCCGCCAGGCCTTTACCGCCCGGCGGTCACTGCCACGGCGCCTCCGGGCGGGTATCATTGGGCGATGCTTACGCGAATACTGGCGTGCGCGGCTGTGGTGCTGGCATTTGCCGCCGGAATGGCGTTCTTGCATGCCGGCCCGTCGGCATTCGCCGGCCCCCCGTCACAGCAGGCCTCCGTCAGCGCCGCCCTCAACGTCACCGCCCTGCGGCCAGGCGAAGGGGCGGTTCTGGCCGTGGTCATCGACATCAAAAGCGGCTTCCACGCCCAGTCCAACAAGCCCTTCGACGACTTTCTGATCCCGCTGACCGTCAGCGTCGACCCGGCCGATGGCGTCATTGCCGGTCCGCCCCAATATCCGCCGGGCGCTGTCGTGCAGTATCCGGCCCTGGGGAAGCTGAGCGTCTACAGCGGCCGGACAATCGTGTACCTGCCGCTGCGTGTGCGCGAGGATGCGGCCCCCGGGCCCGTCCGCATCGACGGTTGGGCGCGGTACCAGATCTGCGACGACCAGATGTGTTTCGCGCCGCAGAGGACGTCGTTTTCCGTCGAGACGCGCATCGTCAGTCCCGGCGAACCGGCGGCGCCGGCCAACGCGGAGTTGTTCGCGGGTTACGAGCCGCGGGCGGTGGACACCAGGCCCATCGAGCCCGCGCCCCAGCCGCCGCCCCGGCCGGCCGAACCTGGTGGCGCATCGCCCGCGCAGCTGCCGTCGATGTCGCTGGCGGCGGCGCTGGCGACGGCGTTTCTGGCCGGCCTCATCTTCAACGCCATGCCATGCGTGCTGCCGGTGCTGCCGCTGAAGGCAATGAGCTTCTATGAGATCGCGCAACACAGCCGGGCGCGCAGCGTTCTGCTCTCGTGCATCTTCTCGCTGGGAATCATCGCGGTGTTCGCGGCGCTGGCCGTGCTCATGCTGCCGCTGAAGCTGATCATCTGGAGCGAGCTGCCCTCCAAGCCCTGGTTCATCTGGACGATCGTGATCATCCTCCTGACGATGGGACTGGGGATGTTCGGGGCATTCACCGTGAGCCTGCCGGCGTCGGTGTATTCCATCGCGCCGCGGCACGACACCTACACGGGCAACTTCCTGTTCGGCATGCTGGCGGCCGTGCTGGCCACGCCCTGCACCGCGCCGCTGCTGCCGACGCTGCTGGCGTGGGCGGCCAGCCAGCCCGTGGTCCAGGGCATTGGAGCCATGCTCACCGTTGGCGTGGGCATGGCCGCCCCCTACGTCGTGCTCAGCGCCTTTCCGCAACTGGCCCGACGGTTTCCGCGCAGCGGGCCGTGGGCGGAGCTGGTCAAGCACATGCTGGGTTTCCTCCTGTTCGGCGCGGCCGCATATTTCGGCGGCGCGAGCCTCATCAGCGGCGGGGCATTCTGGCTGCTTTTGATCGCGGTAAGCGTCTGGGGCAGCCTCTACCTGCTGGTGCGGACGGCCCAGATCGCGCAGTCCGCCGCGGCGGTGATGGTGGCGACGGCCATCGCGGTGGCGGTTTGCGGCGGAGTGACGTGGTGGGCGGCGCGGTCCACCGGGCTGGTGGCGCGCCTCACGATGGGCGCGGCCGCCGTCAATGTAGAC
>Ga0209101_1001829_pt1 | contig 14958 bp, 12 predicted proteins | sample ConPoolayeCmetaG_FD_185481 | JGI IMG/M metagenome (GOLD analysis project Ga0209101, IMG submission 185481) | Hot spring microbial mat communities from California, USA to study Microbial Dark Matter (Phase II) - Cone Pool mat layer C metaG... ...
CCGCCCCCGCCCCGTCCCCCGCTTCGGACGCATCCGTCTCCTCCGGTCTTCCCGCGACCGGCCCGGTCGCCGGTCTGGTTGCCGACCGCTTCGTCAGCGCCTCCACGGGCGGTCCCGCCTCTGCTCCGGCGCCGCCCGTCGCCGTTCCGCAGCGCTGGGCGTCTCACGGCGTTGAGTACGCGGAAACCGACTCGCTCGCCGCTTGTCGCCTGCCCGACGGCAGCGTGCGGGTCTTTGCCACCGCCAAGCGCGGCGACCGGCTGGACCTATTCGACGCCTGCGACGGGCGCTGGCTGCGCAGCGTGGGGCGCACTGGCGGCGGGCTGGGCGAGTTCCGCTACCCCAACGGCGTCGCCGTCGTCCAACCCCCGCGCCGCGCCGGCGTCTCCGGCAGCGCCGCCGCAACGGCCCCCGCCGAGCCGCGCGCCGTCATCGTGGTCGTCGAACGCGACAACCGCCGCGTTCAAGTGCTGGATGCCGAGACCGTCCGCCCGCTCGGCTCGTTCGGCGAGTCCGACCTCCACCGCCCGTACGGTGTGGCCGTCTCGTACCAGGGAGACGACGTGCACCTGTACATCACCGACACACAGGTGCCCCCCGCCCAGACGGTGCGGCAGTACGTCTTCTTCCCATCCCAGGACCCACCCGCCGCCCGCCTCGTGCGGAGCTTCGGCGCGCCCGACGGGCCGGGTGCGATCGGCGAAGCCGAGTCGGTCGTGGTGGATGATCGTCGCGACCGCGTGTACTTGTGCCACGAGGAGCGCAAGAACGTGAAAGTCTACACACGCAGCGGCGACTTCACCGGACGGACGGTCGGCGATGGCGCTATCCTCGGCGACCCCGAGGGCATCGTCCTGTACGAAGGCCCGGTGAGGCCGTGGCTGATCGTGACCGACCAGCGCCCCGAGGTGACGGTCTGGCACGTATTCGACGGCGACACGTTCGCGCCGGTCGGCCGCTTCACGGGCACACCGCCGGTCGCCAACTCGGACGGTCTCTGCCTGTGCCTCGGACCGGTCGGGACGTGCGCCCCGGGCCTGCTGCTGGCGGTCCACGACGACCGCGAGGTCCGCGCCTACTGCCTGGACGACGTGCGGGCGGCCCTGGTCGGGCCGGCCACCGCGCCGGCTGAGCGAGGTGAAGCGCCGCCGCCCGCAGCGCGGTGAAATCCGCGGCGCCGGCCCGGCGCCGCGGCCACGCCGCGGAGCGCATGCGGCGACGCGGCGGAGCGCCCGCGGCGACGCAGCGCGCACGCCGGTGCTTCGCGCGCGGCGCCCTCCAAGAGCCTCCCGCTCGACTGGCTGCCGGCCCGTCCCCACCTGCCCAAGCGGCTAGCCGCCGACGCGCAGCGTTAGACTCACCGCTGCCCGCAGGACCGCTTCGCAGCGCTACCGGAGCCGCTGTCCGGTCGAGCTCATGCCCAGCGCGGCGTGCAAAACCCCCCGCTGCTGCCGCAAGTGTTCCAGCAAGTGGCGGATTTCCCCGGCCCGGCCCCGCACCATGATCATCTCCGCGCACAACCGGCGCGACAGATGGACGTGCGTGCTCGCCAGAATCTGCTCGTGGTGCTCATGCTGAATGTCGGTCAGGCGGTCGGAGAGCTGCCGCGCGTCGTGATCGTACAGCAGCGTAATCGTCCCCACGACCTCCGTCTGCTGATCCGCCCATTCCTGCTCCACCAACCGCTCGCGGATCATGTCCCGCACGAATTCCGAGCGGTTCGTGTACCCGCTGCCCCGCACCAGCCGCTCCAGCCGCGTCAGCAGCGGCCGCTCCAGCGAAATGCTCAGCCGCGTCAGTTCCGACATGCGCGCTCCCCAGTCCCGACGCGCGCCGCCGCACGCCGCCGTCGTCTACCGGGCCCGCCCGGCCGCGGAGAGGCCGCCCGCCGGCGGCGCCCCTCAGTCGATCCGGCGGCGGAGCGCACGCCGGGCGTCCTCCAGACGCTGCCGCTCGGCCGGGGTCAACGACGCCAGCCCCGACCGCGAGATCTTCGCGAGCACGTCGTCGATGTCCGGCGGCTCGAACAGCGGATGCGGGGTGTCATCGTCCGGAATTGACGGCCGCACGGGCCGCCGGCGGCCCTTCCGACGCGACAGACGTGCCAGCTCCTCGACCAGCCCGACCGCAGCCGCCCCCGCCGCGGCCGCCGCCAGCCAGGCCCCGGCACCCACCCCGAATCGGACGACCTCCAGCGCGACGACCACCGCGGCCAGCAGCGCGTACAGCCGTGCCGCCGACGTCCCCCAGCCCAGGACCTGCACGCGTTCGTGCCGCTGGGTTCGGACCGCCAACAGGCACAGACCCGCCAGCACGCCGACCGGGTAGTCCAACGGACCGGAGGCCAGCACCGGCGCCGCCCGGGCGACCCCGTAGTACGCCGCCCCGCCGGCCAAGGTCCCGAGCAAGTAGTCGGCCAGCAGCCGCGGCCCGCCCACCAGCGGCTCCAGCCGCCCCCCCAACGACCACAGCGCCAGCACCACGAATACGGCGGTGAACAGGCTGCTCGTCGCCACCGCGTGAGTCAGGACCCCCCAAGTGTGGACCGGTGCGACCAGCGCCAACGACCGCCCGCCCCCCTCGCGCGCCGGCAGCGCCAGCACCAACACAAACGCGACGCCGTGCAGAATCATCAGCGCCAGCGTCACGCGGGGCGGCCGTGCGATCGCCCACGCCGCCGAAAGACGCTCTCGGTACGTCTGATCCGAGTAGTCTCGTTCCTGCCAGCCCACGCGCCGGCCTCCGCGCGTCCGCACGCTCACCACAATCCATTTTACTGTCCCCGCCGGGCCGGAAGCATGCCAGAGCCGCGGCACCCCGCTCACGGAGTAGCCCCGCTCGCCCCGGCGTCCGACGCCACCGGCCCGCCGCGGGCCCGCCGATCCCGCACCCGCCGCCGCCGACCGTAAATTAGCGCGAGGTTACGGGCGTAGATGATCAGTCCCAGACCCTGGGCAACCATGAACACGAGATCCGGCTTCAACGCGGCGTAAACGAACGTCATGCCGCCGCCGACGAGGCTCAGGTACCAGAACGCGATCGGAATGTGGCTGCGGCCCCGCCGCTCCGACGCGAACCACTGCACGACGAAGCGCAGGAAAAAGACGAACTGGCCGGCGAACCCGAACAGCACCAGGGGAGTGCGGAGCTCGGCGAGGACCCACTCCCACGAAAGGCTGGCGAGCACTGGGGGCTCACTTATTGCAGTAGTCGATGATGCGGGCGATTTCGCTCCGCAGATCGCGCCGGTGCACGATCCGGTCCACGAACCCGTGCTCGAGCATGAACTCCGCCCGCTGGAAGCCTTCCGGCAGCGTCGCCTTGATCGTGTTGGCGATCACCCGCGGACCCGCGAAACCGATCAGCGCGCCCGGCTCGGCCAGCGTCACGTCCGCCAGGAACGCGAAGCTCGCCGCCACGCCCGCGGTCGTCGGGTCCGTCATCACCACGATGTACAGCCCGCCGGACTCGTCAAACCGGGCGATCGCAGCCGACGTCTTGGCCATCTGCACCAGCGAGACCATGCCCTCCATCATGCGGGCCCCGCCGCTACAAGTCACCATCAGCAACGGCAGGCCCTCGTTCATGGCCCGCTCGGCCGCCGCGGCGACCTTCTCACCCACGACCGCGCCCATCGAGCCCATGATGAAGTCCGGGTTCATCACGCCCATGATCAGCGGCCGACCCTTGATGAAACCCTTCCCGACCACGATGGCCTCCGTCTCGCCGGTTTGGGACTTCACCTGCGCCAGCCGTTCGCGGTAGCTGATCCGGTCGGTGAACTCCAGCGGGTCGGTCGACTCCAGGTCCGGGAGGAACTCCTCGAACGTGCCCGGGTCGTTCAACTGGGCGATCCGAGTGCGGGCATTGATGCGGTAGTGATAGTCGCATTCCGGGCAGACGTGCAGTTCTTCCTCGAGGATCCGGCGGTAGATCATCGCGCCGCACTGCACGCAGCGAATCCACAGCCCCTCCGGAACTTCGACGTTGCGCCGCGCCGGCGGCGTCAAGTTCTCGCTCATGGTGTTCTCCAGACCGCCGTGCTCACGGCCCGCGCATCGCGGCGTCGGCATCCAGTTCAATGACCGTCGGACCCCGGCGCGTCAAGGCCCGTGACCACACGCTTCGGGCCTCCGCATGCCCCAACTGACACACCAGCAGCGACCATGCGAGCGGCCGCAGCACGAAACCCAGCGGCGCCGCGTGCCGGCGGAGCTGCCGGAGCGCGCAGGCGTGCAGGCGTTGCGCCGCCGCGCGGAGCGCTTCCCCCCCGGGCGGTACGACGTTCTGGGGCGCTTCCTCAAGCTCCCGATGCGCCGACGCGAACCGCGTCTCCAGCTCCGCGTCCGTCAGCCCCGCCCACAGCCCCAGATCCACCTCGGCCAGGGCCCGCAGGCCCTGTGTCCCGATGCCCATCCGCCGACCGATGCGCTCCGCCGTCTGCGTGGAGAGCGTGTCACGCGCATGCAACAAACGCGCCAACCCCAACGGCGCGAGTTGCTCCGCCCACGCGCCGCACTCCGCTTCGCCGGCCGCGCTCAGCGACAGTTCCACCCGGCCCAGCAGCCGCCCGCCGGCGTCCCACTCGCTCGCCGCGGTCGGGATCAATGCGACCTTCACACGCGCCCCTCCGACCGCGCGCTCGCGGCCGCCAGCAGCCGCCGCACGGCCGCTGCGGGATCCCGCCCGTCGAACACCGCCGACCCCGCCACGAGCGTGTCGGCCCCCGCGCGGGCCACCGCCGCCGCGTTCTCCGTGTTGATCCCGCCATCCACCTCCAGGTACTGGTCGGGCCGCAGCCACCCGGCGATCTCCGCGATCCGCGCCAGACTGCCGTCGATGAACGTCTGCCCACCGAAACCCGGCCAGACCGTCATCACCAGCACCAGGTCCACCTCTTCCACCACTCCGCGAATCGCCTCCGGCGGCGTGCCCGGATTCAGTGACACCCCGACCTGCACTCCCAGCCCCCGAATCTGACGCACCAAACCGACCGGGTCGGCCGCGGCCTCGATGTGAAACGTGATGCCGTTCGCGCCCGCCCCGACGAACGCCGGCGCGTACCGCCCGGGATCCGTAATCATGAGGTGGGTATCCAGGAAAAGCCGGGTGTGCCGTCGGACCCCCGCCACCACCGGGACGCCGATCGACAGGTTCGGAACGAAGTGCCCGTCCATCACGTCCAGATGCAACCACTCGACCCCGGCCGCCTCGACGGCGCGAATTTCCTCGGCCAGCCGTCCCATATCGGCGGACAGAACGGACGGAACGATTCGGACCGGTCGTCGCGGGGTCATACCTGGCAAGCCGGGCAGTATACCAGCCCGCCGCGAGGCGGTCGAAGCCGCTCCGCGCCGCGTCCGCCCCGGCGTCCGGGAGCTCCCCGCAGAGGTTCCCACTCCAGCCGCCACGGTCGAAGCCGCTCCGCGCCGCGTCCGCCCCGGCGTCGGCCGCCCCTCGCGTCCCTCGTCCCGCCGGGCAACCGCCCTTCGGGCGCGCATTCCTGAAGCGCCCGACGGCGGTCATGTCGGACGTCGACGTCCTTTCCGCGGGTCCCGCGCGGACGCAGGCGGCCCGCGGCCGCGGCGACGGCCGGCCGGGGGGTCCCCGTCCGTCAGGTGGCCATGCGGGTGACCCGCCGCCCCGCCGTCCACTCGGGCCGTCACGGCCGCCCCCCCTAAACGGACCGATTGGGTTATAATATCTGGGGAGGTGTCGCATGTCCGCCCACCCTTCCGGTTCGCGTTCCAGCATCTCCAAAGTCGTCGAGAAGCAGATGCGCAACTGGGAGCTGGCGCGGGCCCAGCGCGTGCCGGCGCAGCCGGGAACGGCACCCCCTCCGGTGGCTGAGTTCGTGAGCATCTCGCGCAGCGTCGGGTCGGGCGGCTCCGAGGTCGCCCACCGGCTCGGGGAGCGTCTCGGCTGGCCGGTCTTCGACCGCGAGATTCTTCAGGCCATGGCTGGCGACGATCAGGTCCGCGCGCGGCTCTACGAAGCGATGGACGAGCGCGAGCAATCCTGGCTGGAGAGCGCGCTGCGGTGGATCATCGCCGGCGAGTTCCGCGAGGACACGTACTTCTATCGGCTGAACGAAACCGTGCTGGCGCTGGCGCGCCGCGGGCGCGCCGTCTTCCTCGGTCGGGCCTCGGACCTGATCCTGCCGCGGGATTGCGGCCTGCGCGTCCGCATCACGGCGAGTCTCGAGCGGCGGGCCGCGACCCTGGCGGCACGCAGCGGCATGTCCGAGACGCTGGCCCGCGCGGAAGTGGAGCAGACCGACGCCGACCGGGCGGAATTCCGGCGCCGGCACTTCGGCAAAAACGCCAACGACCCGACGCGCTTCGACCTCACCGTCAACATGGACCGCTTCACGCCGCCCCAGGCCGTCGAGATCATCCTGACCGCCCTGGCCCAACGTGGCCTGCTGCCCCCCGCGCCCGCCGCGAGTGCGAGGTAGACGCGTGTTCGAGCTCGACCCGGCGCGCCGCGACGAACTGGTCGAACGCTGGGCGCGACGCGCCGTCGATGCGGGCTACGGCCCCGCGGCCGTCTTCCTGCTCGAGGCGCACAAGCCCATCGCCGGGATCGGAGCCCAGGCGATCCTCGCCTTTCAACCGCTGCTGGCAGCCCTCGCACCCCTCGACTTCGGTGAGCTGGCGGCCTTCCTGAGCGAGCCGGAGAACGTCGAGAAACTCGCCGCGCGGATCGATGCGCTGGAGGACGCCCGGCAGGCGGCGCGGCGGGCGCTGCGCGCGCGTCGACAAATCATCCGCGCCCGCGCCCGACGCTGGCGTGAACTGCGCCGCCGCGCGCAGCACGCATCCCAGCCCGGACACGCCGGACGCCGCCCGCCAGATTCCCACTGACTTGACTGTTCCGCCCCGCGCCGCGCTCCGCGCGGCCGCCCGCTCAGCGCGGTTCCGAATCGCCGCCGTGCCCTTTCTCACCGGTCTGCGCGGCGGAGGCCCCCGCCGCCTCCCCCCGGTGCGGTGGGTCCCGCGGCTCCGGCGGCGGCAGCTTCTCGCTGCCTCCGCCACGCGGCTTCTCGAGATCGTCTTCTACCTCGCGCAGACCGCGCTTGAACTCGTTGAACGCCCGCCCCATCGAGCGCGCCACCTCCGGCAGCCGGTTGCCGAACAGCAGGAGCGCTACCGCGCCGATCACCAGCCAGTGAATCGGGCTGAAGCCGCCGAGTTGGCCGAGCATGGGCGTTCCTCGCGTCCGAGCCTTCGGGCGCCGCCCGCCGAAGCGTCCATCGGGTCGGCACCTGCACTGCGAATTATCCGATCGGCGCGGCTCGAAGTCAAAATAATCCCCCCGTCGGATCGCGGGCCCGCCCGCGACGGCGCCGCGGCCCGCGCCGGGCCCGCCGGCCGGCGTGACAGTCGCCCCCCCTGCCTCTATGGTGTCCCGCATGTCCACCCACTTCGCCGATCGCCTGACCGCCGCCATCCGCGCCCGCGGCACCCCCGCAGTCGTCGGACTCGATCCTGTGCTCGAAAAGTTGCCCGCCGCCCTCCGCCCACGGGACCGCCGCCTCGCGTCGGCCGTGGCCGCGGTCGAAGCTTTCGGCCGCGGCGTACTGGACGCCGTCGCGCCGCACGTGCCCGCCGTCAAGATCAACGCCGGTTTCTTCGAAGCGCTGTACGACGCGGGCCTCGCGGCCTACTACCGCCTCGTGGCGTACGCCCACGCCCGCGGGCTGCTCGTAATCGGCGACATCAAGCGCGGCGACATCGGCTCCACAGCGGAGCTCTACGCCCGCGGCCACCTCGCCCCCCCGGCCTTCGACGACGTGGATCCCGCCTGCGTCCCCGACGCCGTCACGCTCGCGGGCTACCTCGGCGAGAACGCCGTGCGCCCCTTCATCGCGTGGGCGCAGGCCGACGGCCGCGGCGTGTACGTGCTCGTCCGGCCCTCGGACCCCGGCGCAGATGAGGTGCACGAGTTCCCCGGGGCCGCGGACCGCCCCGCTTCGGCCGGCGAGATCCGCTTCTACCAGCACATGGCGGCGCTGGTCCGCCGGTGGGGTCACGCGCCCGGCCTCGTCGGCGAATGCGGTCTGTCGTGCGTCGGCGCGGTCGTGGCCGCGAAGGATGCCGCGAGCACCGCCGCACTTCGCGCCGCGCTGCCGACCACCCCGTTTCTCGTTCCCGGCTACGGCGCGCAAGGCGGTACGGCCGAGAGCTGCCGACCGTGCTTCCGCGCCGACGGCACCGGCGCCGTGGTCAACGCCTCCCGGTCGGTCCTGCTGGCGTTCGAACACGCGCGCTACTGCGAGCGCCACGGAGACGACTGGGTCGCGTGCGTCGCCGCCGCGGCGCGGGATTTCGCGGCCGACGTGGCGCCCCTCGCCCGCCCCGCCTGAACACCGGGCACGCTCCCGACTGGAAGCCCTCCGCCGATGCCCGTCGCCGGGTGAGGCGCGCCGCGCAAGCGCGATCGCGGCCGCCCCTCCGGCGGCGCGCGTTCAGGCGAAATACGCGACCGCCCGACGAAACAGCGCGAGCCCATCGCCGGCGGCGCGCGGCGCCCGAGACGTCCAACAGGGGTGCTGCGTCCAGGTGACGAAGCGCTCCGGGTGGGGCATCAGCCCCAGGACGCGCCCTGTCTCGTCGCACAGCCCCGCGATGTAGCCCGCGCTACCGTTCGGATTGGTCGGCTCGCCGTGGACGTTCGGCTCGCCGGGGCGGGGCCCGCCATACCGCAGCACGTCCTGGCCCGCGGCCTGAAGCGCCGCGAGGTCGGCCGGCGTCGTGAACGCCACACGCCCCTCCCCGTGCGCGATCGGCATCTCATAGATCGTGTCGCGCTGCACAAGCACGCTCTTGTCGCTGACCCCGTGCAGATACACCCAGCGATCCTGAAACCCCGGCGGATCGTTGTACGTCACGGTGCACGCTCGCGGACCCGGCCGGCCGCGCCACGGCAGCAGCCCCGTTTGCACAAGCACCTGGAACCCGTTGCAGATGCCCAGCACGAGGCGATCGGCGTCCACAAACGCGCGCAGCGCATCCGACAAGTGCCGGTTGAGCTGCGCCGCGAAAATCCGCCCGGCCGCAATGTCGTCGCCGTAACTGAATCCCCCGGGCAGCGTGAGCACCTGGAACTCGTTCAGCACGGCCGGGCGCTCGATGAGACGCCGGACATGCAGCCGCTGCGCCCGCGCGCCGGCCAACTCCCAGGCGTGGACGGTCTCCAGGTCGCAATTGGTTCCGGCCGCCCGAAGAACCAGCACCCGCACCGTCGCCACGCGCGCCTATCCTGCCTTTCGATCCGGATCGCGGCGAACGAAACGCGGCCACGTCCGGTAACGCGCGCCCGCTCCGCTCCCGCCACCGCACTGTAGTCAGAGTCCGGACGGGCGTCGAGTCGGGTATCGGCGGGTAACGCGACGCGACCCGTTCACCGCCGGGCACCAGCCCCACCGCGCCGGCCGCCGGGGCCGAGCCGCGCTCGTTCCCCCACCACGACGCCGGCGCGCGGCCGCGCGTTGCCGCGGCGGCGGCGGGGTGGTATCCTGATGAGCTGGAGGGGCGGAAGCGGCCCGCTCGCCGAATCCGCCTGCCCCGTGCGCTGTTCAGGGCTCACAACTGTCGACTTTCCACATTACATGGCCGGCATGTCGCCCCGGGTCGCGCCTCGAGCTGGCGCGCCCCGCGGGCGTCAAGCCGCACTGGAGGCACAACGCATGATGCTACGGACGCGTTCCGCGGTCGGAGCGCTGGCGCGCGTGGCAGCGCTGGCGACGATCGCCGGCGCCGCGCGGGCGGCGCTGCCGATTGAGGCGGTCGACCACATCCAGATTCCGCCGCTGAACGTTGCGGCCCTCGCGGCGGAGGATCTGCTGCGGGACTCGAGCGGCGAGCCGGCCCGTTTCGCCGTGCCGCATGCGGTGCTCATCACGCCCGCCACCGATGGCACGTGGGAGGAGCTGGACAATGGGCTGAGCCTGTGGCGACTGCGGATCAGCTCGCCCGGCGCGCCCTCGCTCAACCTCGGCTTCACGCACTATTGGATGCCGGCGAGCGGCGCGCTGTACCTGTCCGCCACCGACGGCAGCTACAAGCTGCCCCCGTTCACCGACGCGGACAACGCCGACCACGGCCAGCTTTGGACGCCGGTCGTGCTCAGCGACGACATCCTCGTCACCGTCCAGATCCCGACCGCCGCGGCTGACCGGTTGATCCTGGAGCTCACGGCGATCAACGTCGGGTATCGCTTCTTCGGCGCGACGCCGGACAAGGCCGGCGCCTGCAACGTCGACGTGATCTGCCCGCAGGGTGACCCGTGGCGCGACCAGATCAAGTCCGTCGGCGTTTACACCCTCAACGGCTGGTGGACCTGCACCGGCGCGGCCATCAACAACACGGCCGGCGACCGCAAGCCGTACTTCCTCACCGCCCGCCACTGCGGGATCAACAGCGGCAACGCCGCGACCATGGTCGTATACTGGAACTTCTTCAGTCCCGTCTGCGGCCAGCTCGGCGGCGGCTCTCTCAGCCAATTCCAAACCGGGGCCATCTGGCGAGCGTCGCACGCTGCCTCCGATTTCACGCTGGTCGAGCTCGCGCAGAGTCCTCAGCCGGCGTTCGACGTTTACCTGGCCGGGTGGGACCGCACTTCCGCCAATCCGCAAAGCTCCACCTGCATCCACCATCCCGGCACCGACGAAAAATGCATCTCGTTCGACTTCCAGCCGGCGTTGACGACCAGCTACGGCGGCTCTTCCTCGCCCGGTGACGGCACGCACTTGTGCGTCGATTGGGACCCGACCCCTCCGTTCTGGGGCGTCACCGAGCCCGGGTCGTCCGGCTCGCCGCTGTTCAACCAGGACAAACGGATCGTCGGTCAGCTCCACGGCGGCCCGGCATCGTGCACGTCCAGTGACAAGCGCGACTACTTCGGCCGCCTCTCCGTATCGTGGACCGGCGGCGGCACGAACTCGTCGCGGCTGAGCAACTGGCTCGACCCGCTCGGCACGGGCGCCGCCGCGATCGACGGCCTGCCGTTCAACCTTCAGTCGGGCCTCAAGGTCACGCCGTACGGCGGCTTCACGCCGGCCGGCAACGCCGGCGGCCCGTTCAGCCCCGCCAGCATCACCTACACGCTTCAGAACCTGAACGCCACGCCGCTGAGCTATCGCGTCACCAAGAGCGTCAACTGGCTGTCGCTGACCAACGCCGCCGGCACGATCCCGGGGAACGGCAGCGTAACCGTGACCGTCACGCTGACCGCCGCCGCGAACTACCTCGGTAACGGCACCTACACCGACACGCTGGTCTTCACGAACCTGACCAATCACGACGGCGACACGACCCGGCCGGTCAGCCTGACCGTCGGCGTGCCGACGCGGCAGTACTTCTGGAACCTCGACACGAACCCCGGCTGGACGACCCAGGCCCAGTGGGCCTGGGGCCGGCCCACCGGCCAGGGCGGCCAGTACGGCTTCCCCGACCCCACCAGCGGCTACACCGGCCTGAACGTCTACGGCTACAACCTCAACGGCGACTACCCCAACAACATGCCCGAGTACCACCTGACCAGCACCGCCATCAACTGCGGCCAGCTCACGCAGGTGCGGCTCAAGTACTGGCGCTGGCTGGGCGTCGAGAGCCCGACCTGGGACCGCGCCTCGGTCCGCGTCAGCAACAACGGCACCACCTGGACCACCGTCTGGCAGAACACCACCCGCATCGACGGCGGCTCGTGGGTCTTCGAGGACCTCGACATTTCGGCCATCGCCGACAACCGCCCCACCGTCTACCTCCGCTGGACGATGGGCCCGACCGACTCGAGCTGGCAGTTCTGCGGCTGGAACATCGACGACATCGAGATCTGGGGCCTCGCCCCGTCGAACCCGCCGCTGCGGCGCGGCGACCTGAACTGTGACGGCGTCGTCAACTTCGACGATATCGACCCGTTCGTGCTCGCACTCGGCGGGCAGGCCGGGTACTCGGCCGCGTATCCGGCCTGCCACTGGTTGAACGCCGACTGTAACGAGGACGGCGCAGTCGACTTTGACGACATCGATGCGTTTGTCGGTCTGATCGGCACTTGAGCCCGCGGCGGCCGGGCACCGGCGGGCATTCGCGACGGCCTGTCCGCCCGTGACACGCCGTCGCCCGTCTGAGTCGTCCGCACAGGCGCCGGCTGCGAACCGCCCGTGGGGCGCGGCACGCCCAAAAAGTGCGCGCCGCGAGTTATTTGACGTTGGACAGCACGGGCCGTGTGGTACAATGCCGTCGGATGGGCCTGTTTGGAGATGCGCCGGGCCGCTCACGGCGCGGTCCCTCGAATGCGCTGGGCGGCCCCCTTGTCCAGCCACGACTCAGCACGACACGCACGACCTGCTGCGGCACGGGACGCCGCGGCGTCGCGTGACACACAGGAAGCCCCTGAGGATCAGTCGCATGGCAGCTTATGAATTGCGGTATTCGCGCAACGGCCGGCCGCTCGCGGCGGCCTTGTTCAGCTCACTCTGGATGATCGGCGTCGCCTTCGGCGCGGCGGGCGGCGCCGACGTGCGGGTGCTTGAGAATGCGGTCGATCGCATCGTCGTGCAGGTCGACCTGGGGACGTTCGAACAGGAATGGGTTAAGATCGACGGTGCGCCCTACCTGGCGATCCACCTGCCCGGCGAGCCCCTGCTGCTGAACGCGGGCGCCCCGGAGTTGCCGCACGTCACGCGCAGCTTGGCGTTGGCCACGGCCAGCCCGATGCAGGTTGCGATCGACGAGTCGGCGTCGGTCTTTTACGAGCTGACGGGCGTGGATATCGTCCCGTCGAAGGGCAACCTGCTCCGCACGGTCAACCCGGCGGACGTGCCGTACACGTTCGGTCCGGTGTATCAGTCCGGGACGTTCTACCCCGGGACGCTGGCGGTGCTGGGCGAGCCCTACATCCTGCGCGACGTCCGCGGCGTCGTGCTCGATCTCATGCCGTTCCAGTACAACCCGGCGACCCGCACGCTGCGCGTGTATACCTCGCTGACCGCGGTGGTGACGCCGGTGGCCGACGCGGCCCTCGAGCCGCCGCCGGCTGCCCGGCCGCCCGTGCGGGCGTTCGAGGACCTCTATCGGGCGCACTTCATCAACTATGAACGCCCGCTGCGTTATCCCCCTCTGGATGAGGCCGGCAGTCTGCTGATCATCTGCCACGACCCGTGGATTCCGAACGTCCAGCCGCTGGCGGCGCACAAGAACGCCATCGGCATCGCGACGACAGTCGTGGGCGTCTCGACGATCGGCAACAACGCCACGGCCATCAAGAACTACATCCAGAATCGGTTCAACACGAGCGACCTCGCTTTCGTCCTGCTGGTCGGTGATGCGGCCCAGGTCGCGACGCCTTCGGCCGTCGGCGGGGCGTCCGACCCCAGCTACGCCCTCCTCGCCGGCAACGACAACTACCCCGACATCATGGTCGGCCGCTTCTCGGCGGAGAACGCGGCGCAGGTCGATACGCAGGTGCTGCGCACCATCCAATACGAACAAGGCGCGCACACCCAGACCGCCTGGTTCAAGCGCGGCACCGGGATCGCCTCCAATGAGGGGCCGGGTGACGACGGCGAATACGACCACGTTCACATGGCCAACATCCGCACGCAACTGCTGGCCCACGGCTACACCCACGTGGACGGCTTCTACGCGCCCTCCGCCACTGCCGCACAGGTCACCGCCGCCCTGAACGACGGCCGCGGCCTCGTCAACTACTGCGGGCACGGCAGCGATACGTCTTGGAGCACCACCGGCTTCTCCAACACGCACATCGCGGCGCTGGCCAACGACAACAAGCTGCCGTTCATCTTCAGTGTGGCGTGCGTCAACGGGAACTTCCCCAACCAGACGTGTTTCGGGGAGGCCTGGCTCCGCGCCACGCGGAACGGCCAGCCGACGGGGGCGATCGCGGCCTACATGTCGTCGATCAACCAGACCTGGAACCCGCCGATGGAGGCGCAGGACGCCTTCAACACGCTGCTGGTCAACGGCACCTACGTCCACTTCGGAACGCTGTGCTACGCGGGCTCGTGCTCGATGATCGACGCCTACGGCGCCGGCGGCGCGGACATGTACAAGACCTGGCACGTGTTCGGCGACCCGTCGCTGCGCGTGGTCGGCACGACCGCTCCGCCGACCGGCCTGCGGGTCACGCCCTCCAATGGCCTGACCGCCAGCGGCCCCGTCGGTGGCCCGTTCTCGCCGAACAGCATGGTGTTCACGCTCAAGAACCTCGACCCGGCGCCGCTGACGTACGCGGTGAGCTCCTCGGTCAAATGGCTGAGACTGTCCAGCACGGGCGGTGTGATCCCGCCCGGCGGTGAGCGGACCGTCACGGTGACGCTGAACAACCGGGCGAACTTCCTCGGCGACGGCAGCTACCAGGGCGTCATCACTTTCACGAACCTGACCAATCACGACGGCGACACGACCCGGCCGGTCAGCCTGACCGTCGGCGTGCCGACGCGGCAGTACTTCTGGAACCTCGACACGAACCCCGGCTGGACGACCCAGGCCCAGTGGGCCTGGGGCCGGCCCACCGGCCAGGGCGGCCAGTACGGCTTCCCCGACCCCACCAGCGGCTACACCGGCCTGAACGTCTACGGCTACAACCTCAACGGCGACTACCCCAACAACATGCCCGAGTACCACCTGACCAGCACCGCCATCAACTGCGGCCAGCTCACGCAGGTGCGGCTCAAGTACTGGCGCTGGCTGGGCGTCGAGAGCCCGACCTGGGACCGCGCCTCGGTCCGCGTCAGCAACAACGGCACCACCTGGACCACCGTCTGGCAGAACACCACCCGCATCGACGGCGGCTCGTGGGTCTTCGAGGACCTCGACATTTCGGCCATCGCCGACAACCGCCCCACCGTCTACCTCCGCTGGACGATGGGCCCGACCGACTCGAGCTGGCAGTTCTGCGGCTGGAACATCGACGACATCGAGATCTGGGGCC
>Ga0209101_1001831_pt1 | contig 14952 bp, 11 predicted proteins | sample ConPoolayeCmetaG_FD_185481 | JGI IMG/M metagenome (GOLD analysis project Ga0209101, IMG submission 185481) | Hot spring microbial mat communities from California, USA to study Microbial Dark Matter (Phase II) - Cone Pool mat layer C metaG... ...
CAGTTCCGCAACCGCCGCGCCCCCCGTCGTCTGGGTCGAGCGGCGCCAGGCCAGCAGGTATTCCTCCTGCGCTGAATACAGCTCGGGCGAGTAGATTTCGAAAAGCACGTCTCCCTGTTTCACCGGAGCGCCCGTCGAGTTGACGTGCAGTTTCTCGATCCAGCCGTCAAATTTGGTGGTGACGTCGCGCACCCTCGTCTCGTCGTAGCCCACCGTCCCGACGGTACGGATAGTTCTTACCAGCGGACCGGTCTTCACCGCCTGGATTCGCACGCCCATGTTCTGAACGACCACGGGGTTGATCGTCACCTCGCCGCTGAACTTGGCCGGATCGATCGGCGTCAGTTCCATGTGGCAGATGGGGCAGAGTCCCCGCCGCCGCTGCACCACCCACGGGTGCATGCCGCAGGTGTAGTACTGGCCGCTCTGAGGGGCGTCGTGGTCGTGTCCCGCGTGGACCAGATCGCGCCAGACCCTCGCGGCTGGCTCTGCGAAGCGCCCGCCGAGCACCATGCCCAGCACGGCGGCGCCGATCACAGCCGCGATCACCCATCCCGCCGGCCCGCGCGGGGGCGGTGGAGTGGCTGGCGGCGGCTCGGCGCCGACCGGATTTTCATGGATATGGGATTGAGGTTCGACCATGCGCAAGTCCCTTTCGACATTCGGGTTTCTTCATTCGTCATTGATTCGGGCTTGGGGCTTCGGACTTCGTCATTCATTCGAGTTTCGTCATTGATTCGGATTTCGGGCTTCGGACTTCGTCATTCCCCATCGCTTCGGGCTTCGTCAATCGAACTTGCGTCACCAAGCGTCTCGATATCCACTCCCGCCAGCGCCTCCAGCCGCGCCAGGGCGATCTCCCGCGCCGCCCGCGCCTCGGCGATCATCAGCTTCACTTCCAGCAGCGTCCGCTGGCTGTCGATCAGCTCGATGAAACCAACGGCTCCCGACGCGTAGGCCTGCCGCGAGTTGGCGAACACCTGTTCCGCCATCGGCAGGACTGTGTGCTCAAAGAGGGCGATCTGCCGCTCGCTATTGCGCATGGCGTAAAGCGTGGCAACGAACGCGGCGGCGGTATCCAGGTTTGACTGCCGCGACATGGCTTCCAGGCGATGGAGCTGTGCACGCGCCTCGCGGATCGCCCCGCGAATCGCCGGCAGCGCCGTCGGCAGCATGACCATCGCGCCGATCATCTGCGATGCGCCGCCGGTGAAGGCGGCCATCGGACTGACATCCGGCAGGAAGCGCATCCGCGCCAGCTCGAGGGCGTCCTGACCGGCGCGGACCTCCAGCTCCAGCGCCGCCAGATCGGGATTGGCACGCACCCCCGCCTCGAGAATCCGCCGGTCGTCGGGCACCGGCCGGGACGCCGGCTGCGGCGGCGGCTGCAGCGGCGCCTGGGGCTGGCGCCCCAACATCGCATTGAGCATCGCCCGCATCTGCGGAGCTTCCGCCTCCATGTTTCGCAGCTCGTTGACCGCCAGTTCCGACTCTATTTGCGCCTTGAGCAGGTCCTGCTGCGACGCCCCGGCGCGAACCCGGGCCGCCGCCGTCTCGCTGACCAATTTCAGGAGATTCACGTTGTCCTGGGCGATGCGAATCCGCTCGCTCAGCAGGGTGTAGTTGTGCCATGCCACCAGAACGTCGCGCTGCAGGGAGAACTTGGCCGCCTCAAACCGCGCCCCCGCGGCCTGCGCCATGGTCAGCGCCATCCGCGCTTCCCTGGACACCTTGACCGGCAGCATCAGGCGGTCGAGCTGTCCCCGCACCGTCAGGCGGTCCCAGCTCTTCATGCGCTGCGAGCTGAACATGTACTCGAACCCCACCTCGAGATTCACGTTGGGATACGTCCCGGCTACGTCCACGCGCTCCAGCGCCGCCTTCCACTGGAAGTAGGCGGCCTCCAGCTCGCCGTTGGCCAGGAAAGCCCTGTGCAACACATCCTCCCACTGCGGCTGGGTAGGCAGCTCCGGAAGCGAGCGATGGGGCAGGGGTCGCTCGAAGGCCTGTGCCGACTCCGCCAGCCGCCCCCTCTCGTCATCCAGGCCCGCGGGTCTGAGCACGCACCCGGACACCAGCGCGCCGACGGCGAGCGTCAGCAACAGGCGCGAACCTGAAGCGCTGACCCTGTTCATGTCGTTGCTCGATGCTGTGACGGGCGCGCGGTTCAGTGGCTGTGCTGGGTGTGGCCGGCCTCCGCCGGAGCTGTCGCCGGCGCGGTTTGCCCGCGCACCTTCGCCATCACTTCGGCGGGGTTGCGGTTCAGTCCATCCACGCACCCGGCGCAGCAGAGCCGCACCAACTGGTTGGCGACGACGCGCTGCACAACCTCGCCCATGCCGCCAAGGTCCTCGCCGGACACGGGGCAGGTCTTCAGCGCATAGTCCCTGCTCTGTTTTTCGATGACCGCGGCGTCGAGTCTGGCGATGAACTCTGCCGCCTTGTCGCGGAACGTGCCGATGCACCCGGAGCAGCAGAAACGGACCAGGCGGTTGTTGTAGATGACGTTCACCGGCTCGCCCATGCCGCCAAGCGGCCCGCCGGCCACGATGCACGTCTCCAGCGGGTAGCGCGGGAGCTGATCGGCGATGAGCGCCTTGTCGAGCCTGGCGAGGTACATCGCCGGATCGGCCCGGAACTTCTGGGCGTTGGCCTGGTTGGCAAAGCGCAGCTCGCGTCCCTCGTGCTTTACGATCACGGGATGGTCGCCGAGCTTCTGGCCGCTGACCGGGTCGGTGGCCAGGGGATACGGATCGCCCACCGCCGCCTGCGGGGCCGCTGCCTGAGCTGCGGTCTCCTCATGGGCATGCTGGGCCTGGATCCGCCCCGCCATCGCCACTGCTACAAACATCGCTATGGTCACCCGCCCGAACGTGCCAGGTGTCATGATCGTGTCTCCTGTTGTCGCCATCACTTCACGAAGCTCACGGCCCGTTGCCGTGGGTCGCTCAACAGCACAAACGAGGGAGGGGAGCCCAAAGGTTCAAAGAATTCGGGGGCGTGGCTGGAATGCCGCCGTGACGGCGGGAGCGACCCTATGTGCGCGTTTGTTGCGTCAAGCGGCTGGTGTCATAGCGCCGCGTTGCCGCTGGCCCTCACGCGGTGAGCCGCGATCGCAGGCCGCCGTCAGGTTGCTGGTTAGCCTGCCTGAGCCAGCCGAGCCGATCCAGGTGTGGTATCCCCAGCGACACGCACCGCAACGACCCGCCCTGCTCGATGATCGAGCTGGCATCCACACCTATCACGGTTCTTCCCGGCAGCCACTGGCGATAGACGTCCAGCGCACGCTCCCGAAGTTCACCATCCGCCCGGCCGTACGTCGGCATGATGACCAGATCGTTGGCGAAGATCACGTTGGTGTACGTCCGCCAGACGCTCCCGCGGTTGGAGGGCATGGGAATGCGCACCACCCGCATCAGTCCCGACGACGTGGCAATTCCGCTCAACATCGCGGCATTCTGATCCAGAATGTCGGCGTTGACCGGGTCCACCTTCGGGTCGTACTCTCCCACTACGATCAGATCCGGCGCGAGGAATGTCGCGAACATGTCCACATGGGCCGTAGGCTCGCCCAGCAACGGCCGCAGGAACAGGCATTGGTCGAACCCGTAGTAATGGCCCATCGCGTTAGCCAATCGGCCGATAGCCTCGTCGGGCAGCCCGTTGCGCGACAGGACTCCATTGGTTGTGACGCACAGCCCCTGGCCATTGCTCAGGAGGTTGCCCCCCTCCATCAGCAGCGGCACCTTGTTCACGGGCAGACGCAGCAGGGCCGCCAGCTCGGTGGGCACCTGGTCGTCGGCCGGCCGGTCCTGCCATGCGTAGCGGGCGTCGAGGATCATCAGCTCGCCATCGGGCTTCTGAACGAAGACCGGTCCGTAGTCGCGCACCCACATGCCGATCACCGGCAGACAGATGAAATGAATCAGTTGAGCGGGAAGCCCCCAGTCACAGGCGAGGGTCAGCAACTGCATCCTCTGAGCTTCATCGTTGACGATTGCGATGACGGGGATGCACTGAAGCAGTGGCGCCAGCAGATCGACCAGCAGGCGCGGACAATGAGGCAGCAGTTCGTTGCAGCCAAGGATGATGGCCGACTGCGGTTCGAAATCCCCCGGCATGCGGATTGCGCTGCTCATACCGATTGTCACTCCCCGGCCACTGGTGCCACAACTGCCATCGCACCGGCGTGAACGCCACGACAACAACGGCTGGCGGCGCGTTGCTTACCGGCCCTTTCGTTCCTCATATCGGGTGGCGGCTTTCCGGGCGGCCCTGTTATAATAACAGTGACGCGCAACGGCGCCTTTTCTTCCATCACGCCTAAGAATGGCGCATGCAGCCCCGCAAAGTCAAACCAACTCAGCGAACCCGGCCCGCGTCGGCACGCAATGACGCCATCCACCGTGCCATTCTGTCGGGGTTGCTGGGCAATATCGGCCACAAGACCGATCCCCACGAGTACACCGGCGCCCGCGGCACAAAGTTCGCCATCTTCCCAGGCTCCGCCCTGTTCAAGGCCGAGCCTCAGTGGGTGATGGCGGCCGAAATCGTTGAAACCAGCAGGCTCTATGCCCGGACGGTGGCGGCCATCCAGCCGGAATGGGCTGAGCGGCTTGCCGAGCATCTCGTGAAGCGCACCTGGTCCGACCCGCACTGGAACCCTCAGACCGCCCACGTTGTCGCCTACGAGAAAGTCACTCTCTATGGCCTGCCCCTGATTGCCCGCCGGCCGGTTCACTATGGGCCTATTGATCCGCGCCTCTCGCGCGAAATCTTCATCAAGGCGCTGGTGGATGGGGATTACCAGCCCGACGCTCCGTTCTACCGGCACAACCTGCGCCTGATCGAGGAGATCGAGCGCCTGGAGGCCAAGAGTCGGCAGCGGAACCTGCTGGTTGACGCCCAGGTGCGTTTCGACTTCTACGATGCCCGCATCCCCGCCGGCATCCACAACGGCCCGGCGTTCGAGAAATGGCGGGCGCAGGCCGAGCGGCACGATCCGCGCATCCTCTTCATGAGCCGCCGCGACCTGATGCTGCACGCCGCCGGCGATATCACCCAGGAGATGTTCCCCGACGCCATCGTCGTCGGCTCCATCAACGTGCCCCTGGAGTATCACCTGGAACCCGGCCACCCCGCCGACGGCGTAACCGCCGTCATTCCCATCGCCGCGCTCAGCCAGGTGCCGGCCTCGCGCTTTGAGTGGCTGGTGCCCGGCCTGCTCAGGGAGAAGATCACGGCCCTGATCAAGTCATTGCCTAAACCCCTGCGCGTGCATTTTGTGCCGGCGCCGGACGTGGCCGAGGGCGCCTTCGCCGCGCTCAAGCCGGGGGATGGCTCGCTCCTGGAGGCGCTGGCCATGTACCTGAGCCGGCTCAAGGGAATCACCGTTGCCCCCTCCGCTTTCGATCCCGGCTCGCTGCTGGACCACCTGCACATGAACTTCAGGATCGTGGACGATGCGGGTAAGGTCCTGGCCAGCGGGCGCGATCTGGCCGCCCTGCGCCGGCAGTTGGGGCTGAAGATTCAGTCGCAGTTCGAGCAGGTTCGTCATCCCCTGTATCACCGCGACAACATCACCCGCTGGGATTTCGGCGACCTGCCCGAGTCGATCTGCATTCAGCGGCACGGCATGACGCTGACCGCCTATCCGGCCCTGGTCGATCTGGCCGCCGCGGCTGCGGCGGACGCTCGGCCGATCGGGGCGCGGGCCGCTGACGCTCCGAAAACCGCGACTGCGAATGGCGTGGGCCTGCGGCTTTTCGATTCCCCCGAGAGTGCCCGCGCCGCCCATGCCGCCGGCCTGCGCAGACTCCTGATGCTTGAGCTGCGCGATGAGATCGCCTGCCTGAACACGCGCATTGCCGGGCTGCAGGAGATGTACCTCCACTATGCAACTCTGGGCAGCCCGCAGGAGCTGCGCGACGACATCATCGGCAAGACGATCCAGCGGGCCTTCCTCCATGACACCAACGTCCGCACCGCCATGGAATACGAACTCCGCAAGGAAGCCGGCCGGCGACACCGCCTGCTGGAGATCGCACAGGAGGTGGCCGACATGGCCGCCCGCATCCTCGCCGCGTATCACAACGTCGCCCTGGCCCTGGCCAGGCCCGTCATTGCGGCCTGGCAGCCGGCCATCGCCGACGTGCGAGAGCAGCTTGCGCATCTGCTGCCGCGGGGGTTCCTCACGAATACGCCCGATCAGTGGCTGGCGCACTTCCCGCGCTATCTGAAGGCGATCGAGCTGCGCCTGGGCAAGCTGATCACGACCGGCCACAGCAAGGACGCCGCGAAGATGGCCGAGCTGCAGCCGTTCTGGAGGTCGTACCTGCAGCGGCAGGCGGCTGCCTCCAGCGAAGGCCTCATCGACCCCGAGCTGACCCAGTTCCGCTGGATGATCGAGGAGTTCCGCGTGTCGCTGTTCGCCCAGGAGCTCAAGACCTCCATCCCCATCTCGGCCAAGCGGCTGGAGAGGCAGTGGCAGATCGTGCAGCGGCGGGGGTAAAGGAGGCGGGCCTCCGTGCCCCGCGGATCCAGGCCCGGGCCGAGGATCGGATCCATCCGGTCATGCAGCCGCGCGGCGCCGGCGTTGACGCGGATAATACATGGTAGCATAAAAAGGACTCGGAGAACCTGAGTCCCGCCGATCGGCGGGCGGCTCACCAGCCCGGATCGGGGCGGACGTTGGCTTTCAGGCCCCTGGGGCCGACGATATAGATGGGACTCTCACCCAGCGGCACCGGAAGGCTGGCCGTGCGCACCGGGTCGAACTCCACGAAACGCATCGTGCCGTACACATCGTAGAACGTGAGGCCCGCCTGCGTGTTGCCAACGCGGATGTAGGCATAGGGCCTGTTCGCCCAGGCGACCATGATCTCCTGGTTGGCCTTCTCATCATCAAACACCACCAGGAAAATGTCCGGCCCCAGCCGCTCGTTGCGCACCCACTTCTTGCCTTCGAGCATGCGCGTCATGAAGGCGTACGCGAAGTAGGCGTACTTCGGCTCATAGTTGTTCCGCACGATGCCCACCATGTCCGCCATGTCATACTGACGGCTTCCGCTGTCCCGGTAGGTCCACCAGAACACCTTCTGCACGCGCTGACTGGCCATCGCCAGCACATGGAAGCGGACCAGCATGTCGGCCTGGCGGATTTCCGGCGTGCCATAGGGATGGATGTTCGTGTTCCAGCAGATTTCCGTGACCCACACGGGCTTGAGCGCGCCGAACTTGGCCATCACCTTGTCCAGCTCTGCCACCTGTTCGAGAAAGCTCTGGCGGATCATCGGCCAGTTTTCATCCAGCGTGTCGCGGTAATAGGCGCCGACGTACTGGTCCTTCTGCCACCAGTCGAGCTTGTCCTCCGGGGCCGACATCGAGCGGTAGGGGTGCACGCAGAGGATGTCGAAGCAGTCGTAGGGCACCATGCTCAGAATCTTCTCGATCCAGATGGTGTCGATGAACGCCGTGTTCATCCCCAGCACTTTGGCGTCGGGATTGGCCTCGTGGATCGCCTTGCCGGCGGCCGCCAGCAGCGCCGCGTACTGCTCGGGATGTTCCTTGAACTGCCCGGCGTTGTTGGGTTCGTTGAGAATCTGCCAGTGGTCAACCTTCCCGCGGTAATGTCTGGCGCAGGCGGCCGCGAACCGCGCGTAGGCGGCCACGCCCTCGGGCGTGCGGTAGTTGTGGAATGGCGGCGGCCCGCTGAGCTGACCGAACAGCGACAGGCCGTACTTGTGGCAGGTGTCCACAAACTCGTCGTAAGCGCTGAAGTCGTACACGCCGTTTTCGCGTTCGATGGCGCGCCAACTGAAGCCCTGGCGGCCCCACTTGATGCCCACCTGCTGGAAGCCCTCGAGTCTGCGGATGAGGTCGGCCGTGCCCGGACCAAAGGCGGTGTTGATGCCGAAGGGCGAGTCGGGCAGCAACTGCGTCGGAAACGCCGGCGGCGGCAGTTGCACCTGCACCACGCTGCGGGCCCGGGGAGGCCCGGCGGGGGCCGCGCCACCTCCCCGGCGTCCGCGTCCTTCGCCGCCCGGCGCCGCCTCTGCGGCCCACACCGCCGTTGAAATCCCGATCACCGCCGCGAGCATCCAGCACATTGCTTTCCCGGTTGACATGAGAGACTCCTGCTCAGAGTTGGTGCGCCCGACGCCAGCCAGCGCCCGGCGCGAAAGGTCAGTTCACGCTCCGCCCACAAGATACCCGATCACCCCCTCTCTGGCCAGCGGCGCCCGCGCGGAGCGGCGGAGGAGTGGCGCGCGTGAGCGTTTCTGCGGCCGGCGGTCCGAGATCGCGCTGGCGCACGACGTAGCACGGCCGTTCTCGCCCGTGCTGGCCATCGGGGCACAGTCTCCACACTATGAAAATGCCAAACTCCAGGGCACGGGCAAGATGCCCGTGCTACGGAAAGCCCGCCGGCTGGTCGTAGCACGGGCATCCTCGCCCGTGCCGAACGAGGCTCCGCCACGGCCATCCTGACTGCAACCAACGCAGAAACTGTCACGCGCCCGCGGAGGAGTGGCGCGCGTGACCGTTTCTGTGTTGGATGGCGCGAGGATTGCCGTGGCACACGCTGAAGCGCGGACGCAAGCCACCTACCTGCAAGAGTCGGGGGCACGGACGAGGACGCTCGTGTTACGGCTGATGGCGCTACGTCGTTGGGCACGGGCGAGACGCCCGTGCTACGTTGGAGGCACGATGTCGTTGGGCACGGGTGAGACGCGCGAGACGCCCGTGCTACGTTGGAGGCACGATGTCGTTGGGCACGGGTGAGACGCGCGAGACGCCCGTGCTGCAGCGAGACGCCCGTGCTACATCGTGCGCCGGCGCGATACCTCAGGCGTTGCGCGAGGGGCGCTGCACCCATGCGACGGGCTGCGGCTCGATATGGTCGGCCGGACGCGGGCCCGCATCTCGACGCCCGCTGCCTGCAAGGCGGCTGATGGCCTGCACCTCCATGTCGTTCTCGACCAGGATCTGGCAGCTCAGACGCAGGCCCTGGCTGTCCAGCAGCCCCTTGAGCTGGAGCACGTCGCGCTCGGCGGAGGTCATCTGTTGCGGTTCACCCGCGATGAAACGCACGCGGCAGGTCGTGCATCGCGCCTGGCCGCCGCAGGCGTGGAGCTGATCGATTCCTGCTTCATCCTCCAGCGCGAGCACCAGCCGCTTGCCGGCGGGCACCTCGACGCTCCGCTCGCCTTGCACCGTCAGTCTGGGCATGAATCCTCCATCGCAATCAAAGAGAGACGGCGCATTATTGATCGCCGGAGCGAGGCAGTCCAACAGCGCTGTTCGATGACGCCGAAGCCTGCGCTGGCGGGCCGGCCGCGGGGCCGCCTTGACCCCCGCCATGCCGCCCCATACATTCGTCGGCATGCCGTTTCCCATCGACGAGCTTAAGCGGGAGTTCGCCTCCGTCTTCGGTGCCGAGGGGCGGCTTCATTTCGTCCGTGCCCCCGGCCGCGTCAATCTGATCGGCGAGCACACGGACTACAACGAGGGCTTCGTCCTGCCCATGGCCATCGAGCCGGAGGTGCGCATGACCTGCCGCGGACGCGAGGATGGCCGCGTGCGCCTCGCCTCGACCGCCTATCCCGGGCAGATCGTCGAGTTCTCGCTGGACGGCACGATCGAGCGCGGCCAGCCGCAATGGTCCAACTACTGCCGGGGAGTGGCGGCACAGTTGGCGGCGGCGGGGATTCCCCTCACGGGCATGGATGCGCTGGTGGGCGGCACGCTGCCGGTGGGCGGCGGGCTCTCCAGCAGCGCGGCCATCGAGGTGGCCACCGCCTGCTGCTTCCTGGCCCTGGGCGGGCTGGACATCAACATGTCGCGGCTGGCGCTGCTGTGCCAGAAGGCCGAACACGAATTTGCCGGCGTGCCCTGCGGCATCATGGACCAGACCATCGTCATCGGCGCCCGCGAGGGCCACGCCATGCTCCTGGACTGCCGCGACCTCTCGCGCCAGTTCGTCCCCATCGACGGCAACGAACTGCGCATCGTCATCGTCAACAGCATGGTGAAACACGATCTGGCCGCGGGGGAATACCCGCTTCGACGCCGCCAGTGCGAGCAGGGGGCGGCGTTTTTCCGCGGCCTCAATCCGTCGGTGCGGTCGCTGCGGGATGTGACGGCCGCCCAGGTCGAGGAGGCCCGCGGGAGCCTCGATGAAGTGATCTGGCGTCGTTGCCGCCACGTGGTTGGCGAGAACGCCCGCACCACGGAGGCCGCCGCATTGCTGCGCCGCCGCCAGTACGAGCGCGTGGGCCAGCTCATGCGGCAGAGCCACGAGTCGCTCCGCGACGACTATGAAGTGAGCTGCCAGGAGCTGGATTTTCTGGCGAGCGAGGCGATGAGCGTCAAGGGCGTCTACGGCGCTCGAATGACCGGCGGAGGTTTCGGGGGCTGCATCGTGGCCCTGGCCCAGCCCCGCGCCGTCCAGCCGCTGATCGAGCACATCACGCGGGCCTACCAGGACCGCTTCAAGCTGACCCCCGCCACCTGCGTCACCACCGCCACCGCCGGCGCACAGATCGTCCAGTGACGGTCCCGGCATGGATGTGGTAAACCTGTCGCAACCGGCAATCGATGATCCGCCGCGCCGTCTCAATCCACGGGCAGATCATCCGTCTCGATTTCGTCGGCGCGCGGAGGGGAGGCCGGCCGGGCGGCGCCGTTGCCGCCGCTGCCGTTGATGCCCAGCTCCTCCAGGAGCCTGGGCGGCACGTCCATGGCGTTGCGGCACTTTGGGAAGCCGCTGCACGCCAGGAACGGACCGCGGCGCCCGTGACGGATCACCATGGGCTTGCCGCACTCTTCGCAGTCGATGTCGGTGGCGATGGGCCCGCTGGGGGTGGCGCTGGCGGCCGCCTGCACGGCCTGCGGGCCCAGGATTCTGGCGGCGATGGCCTTGGCCTCCTCGGCGCTGGCCTGAAGCGCCGGCAGCAGCGCCTCGACCTGCTTGAGGTCCTCGCCGCTCAGCTTCCTGATGCTCCGCGTGCCCCGGCATTTTGGGAATGCCGAGCAGGAGAGGAACGGCCCGCGCTTGCTGTTGCGCAGCAGCAGAGGTGCCCCGCACTTCTCGCACTTGAGCGTCGTGGGCACCGGCCTGGCTTTGGGCGGCAGCGGGTTGCCCTGCTTGTCGAGGTTGATGATCGTCGAGCAGACCGGCTGGCCCTTCTCGTCCTTGATCGAATACCCCGAGCAGCCCAGAAACTCGCCGAAACGCCCGCGGCGCCTGATCATCTCGCGCCCGCAGTTGGGGCACTTGTGCTCGGAGACTTCGCGCAGCGTCGGCCGGCCCTGCAGGTCGACCGGCCGCGTGGCGCCGCACTTCTCGCGGTCGGTGCAGGAGAGGAAAAAGCCCCCGCGGCTGATGCGGTAGACCATCGGCCCGCCGCACTTCTCGCACTTGTAGGGCGAGGGCGTGCCGCCGGCATGCTCCAGCTTGTCAAGGGCGTTTTGCACATCCTTGTGGAACGGGCCGTAGAAGTCCTGAAGCAGCTTGATCCAGTCCAGGTGCTGCTCCTCGATCTGGTCGAGCTTCAGCTCCATGTCGGCGGTGAACCGCACGTCCATGATCTGCGGAAAGGCCTGGATCAGCTTGTCGGTGACGATCATCCCCAGCAGCGTGGCGTGGAAGCGGCGATTGATCTGCTGCACGTACTGGCGGTCCTGAATGGTCTGGATGATCGAGGCGTAGGTGCTGGGCCGGCCGATGCCCAGTCGCTCCAGCTCCTTGACCAGGCTCGCCTCGGTGTAGCGCGGGGGAGGCTGCGTGAAGTGCTGGGTGGGGTCGATCTGAATCGGATACAGCGGCTGGCGCTCGGCCAGGTCCGGCAGGAGCTGGTCCTCGCTGGCGACGCCGGCGACCCTCATGTAGCCGTCGAAGACGAGCTTGCGGCCGGCGGCGCGGAGAAGCGCCCTGCCCTGCGGCGTGGGGGCGACGATGCTCACCGTGGTCTGCTCAAACTCGGCCGGCGGCATCTGGCAGGCCACGAAGCGGTTCCAGATCAGTTGATAGAGCTTGTATTCCTCAGTGCCGAGTCTGGCGCGGGCCTCGGCCGGTGTGAACGACGCCTCGGTGGGCCGTATGGCCTCGTGGGCCTCCTGGGCGCTCTTGTTGGAGCTGGCGTAGTGATTGGGCTTCTCGGGCACGTAGCGGCGGCCGAACTCCGACTCGATGTAGGAGCGGGCCATGGCGATGGCCTCGGCCGAGAGGTGGGTCGAGTCGGTCCGCATGTAGGTGATATAGCCGGCCTCGTAGAGCGCCTGGGCGATGCGCATGGTGCGCTGGGCGGGCATCCCCAGACGGCTGGAGGCCGCCTGCTGGAGCGTGCTGGTGATGAAGGGCGGCTGGGGGCGGCTGCTGACGCGTTTCTTCTCAATGCCACTGACGCTGAAGGACGGGGCCCGGCCGATCGCCCCCATGAGCCTGACCAGACGCCGGGCCGGGCCTCTGGCCTCGGGGTCCTCGCTGACCTGTTCCTTTTCCAGGACGAATCCCAGCGCCTCGGCCGCCTTCCTGGCCGCCGCGGCATCGGCACAGGAGAACTTGCGCCCGTCCAGCTCGACCAGTTCGGCGGTGAAGGCTCCGTGTGCGGCCAGCCACTTGTCGCGCTCGGCCTTTGTGCGATCTCCGTTGCCGGTGTTTTCGAGGAACTGGCGCCACTCGGCCGCCAGGGCAGGGGCGGCCGCCGCGTCGGTGCAGAAGACGGCGGCGATCTTCCAGAACTCCTCAGGCACGAAGGCGTCGATCTCGCGTTCGCGCTCGACGATGAGGCGCACGGCCACGCTCTGCACGCGCCCGGCGCTGAGGCCCGTGGCCACTTTGCGCCAGAGAAGCGGAGAGATTTCGTAGCCGACGATGCGGTCGAGGATGCGCCGTGCCTGCTGGGCGTTGACGCGGTCGATGTCGATGGCGTGGGGCTTCTGGAAGGCCTTCTGGATTTCGCTCTTCGTGATGGCGTTGAAGATGACGCGGCGGGCCTTGGCATCGGGCACGCCCAGGGCCTCCTTCAGGTGCCAGGCGATGGCCTCGCCCTCGCGGTCCAGGTCCGTGGCCAGATAGACCTCCTCGCTGGAGCGGGCAAGCTGCTTCAGCTCCCTGATAACCTTCCCGCGGCTGGGGAGCACCTCGTATTGCGGCTCGAAGGTCTTCAGGTCTACGCCCATGCCCCTGGACGGCAGGTCGCGCACGTGCCCCATGCTCGCCTTGACCACGAAGTCCTGGCCGAGATACTTGTTGATGGTCTTCGCCTTGGCGGGCGACTCGACGATGACGAGCTTCTTGGCGTTCTTCTTTGCCATTTGCAAACCTGAGCGGCCCCGATCATGCCGGTCGTATCGGCCGCCGCGTGTAAAACCTTGACAAACAGGGTTCCGGTCCCCGCTTGCCCGGCCTGTGGGGCGGGCAGTTTGACCGGGTATACGCCGGTCTGTCAAGCGACCGACGGCGGCTGTTGCGCCCAATACAGTACGCCCCGGACAATAGCCGGTTCACGGCCGTCGGCTCGCATTCTGTGTCGTAAGATTTTTTCTGACAATGGTTTGCAGAAAATAAACGCGGAGCGTCGCAGGCGGGTACTTTAGCCGCCCTCTGGGGCGGGGCGTCAGCTCCGGGGCCTGTGCGGAGTCGGCCGGATCGGTGCTCCGCCGGTCCCTTGTACGACAAGGGCGGCCGGGGGCGATGGTCTGTGCCCATTGTGCCCGTTGTGCCGATGCTGGCCGGTGGGCGTGGGGCCGGCCGCGACGGCTGCCGACGGCGTGCGGCCGCGGGCGCGTGGCACTTTATGCGGCCAGTGGCCCGGGATCGCGCCGGCGTTCGACGTAGCACGCGCATCCCCGCCCGTGCCCAACACGTGGGCCTGGATAACCACAAGAACTTCAGCAGGCTGACGGCGCGGGACGCGAACAACCGTGTGCTGTTCCGTCAACGCCTGGACCACGCCGACCGCCGGAAGCTGCAGGAGGAGTTGTGGCCCCAGGACCCGCGGTGATGGGAGGTGTGGCTGGTTCCGCCGGAGGTTATGGCCGTTGCCGGCCCGTGGCGGCATCGGGCCTCTTCGTAAATAGGCCGCCCACACCGGACGGGATCGTATGCCGCGTCGAGGCCCATTTGTCTCGACGCCAGCATGAATGGATAGCTGGACCACCTGAACCCCGACCCCTCCCCTACAGCCAGCTCTCGATCGGCCGCGCCAGCATCTTGAAGTCGGCCTGCGGCAGGGCAACCGTCTCCCATCTGGCCGAGCGACGGCGCATGTGTTCCTGGTACTCGGCCAGCTCTACACCCAGGAACAGATACCAGCGGTCGCGGTGCTCGAACATGCCCGGCTCCGGCGTCAGCGGCGGGTCGATCCAGAAAACGAACATGAACACGGCCCTGAAGCCCTCGCCGAAGACCTGCTGCCATTGAAGAAGATCGGCCACATCCTGCTCGGTGGCCCAGGTCTGAAACGACCTGGCCGGCCTGCCTCCCTTGCCTCGAAACTGGCGGCCCTTGATGTCCACCAGCAGATTGGCGCCCCTGGGGCTGTAGACCACGAAGTCGAAGCTCTTGAGCCTGGCGCTGGCGAACATGGCCTTCCTGGCCTCATCCACGGCTACGTAGGGAATCCCGCGCTCGCGCAGATAGGCCTCGAACGCCGATTCATAATGGACCTTGCGGTCGGCCATGTTCCGCTCCCCGGCTGTCGCTCATCTGGCCTCGAGGGTCGCCACCAGCTTCTGCAAATAGTACAGGTCGCCCCTGCCGTCGGGCAGGTCGATGTAGGCCGCCAGCGTGGCGGCCGGCTCATCGTAAATCATGGCCCGGGCCATGAAGATGGGCCAGCTCATGTAGGGCGAGTGGTAGGCATCCTCGCCGATGGCGTGCAGGTTTTCGGCCTTGGTCACATACCACGTCGGCAGGCCCTCTTCGATGCACATCAGGTAGTTTTGAAG
>Ga0209101_1001832_pt1 | contig 14945 bp, 13 predicted proteins | sample ConPoolayeCmetaG_FD_185481 | JGI IMG/M metagenome (GOLD analysis project Ga0209101, IMG submission 185481) | Hot spring microbial mat communities from California, USA to study Microbial Dark Matter (Phase II) - Cone Pool mat layer C metaG... ...
CGCCTGACGAGCCGGTTATCGGAGGAGCCATCCGCCCAGCGCAAAGAGGGCGGGAACGGAGACCAACCCGGCGAGCGTTCCCCCGAAGACCGCCTGCGAGCTCAGCAGCGAATCGCCGCCGAAGCGTTCCGTAAAGAGAATGCAGGAGATCGCCGGCGGCATGGCGGACACAAGGACAAGTGTCATTGTCCAGTGCAGGGGGAAAAGATCCGGCCAGGGCCAGGCCAAAAGCCGGAGCACAAGAACTGTGGCGAAAGGGACGGCCAGCAGACGGGCGGCAAGAACCCCCCACAGGGCCGGTTGGAACCGGAGAGCGGCCGCCCTATGGAGGCCCAATTCCGAACCGATCAGCAGCAGGGAAAGAGGGATGGTAAGAGTTCCGAGCAGGGTCACGGCGTCCACCAGGGGGCTGAAAAAGGCGGGAAGACGCGGAGCTTCCGACCCCTGAGCCGGCGGGAGTCCAATGGCCAGCAGGAGACCGGCGAACGTGGCGAGGATGCCGGGATTGGCCAGGATGGCGCGGACACTTTCTCGGAGCGGAAGGCCGGGTTTGAGGGCTGCGATGCCCAGAGTCCATACCGCCACCTGAGCACCCACATTAATGAGCAGAATCGCCCGTACACCATCGCCCCCAAACAGCGCCTCTGCAATGGGAAGGGGCAGGTAGATCCAGTTGGTCATGGCGACCAGAAAAACGAAGGTGGGGCGCGAACTCCGATTTCGGAGAAGGGGTGCTAGAAATGCGCCGACGAGATGACCCAAGGCGATGACAAGAAAGCCGAGAAGCGGACCGAACCACTCCCGTCGAAGGGTGGGACCGTCTACGGTCCTCAGCAGATGGACGAGGACATAACAGGGGAAGACAATATCAATCAGGAGCGTACTGACGGAGCGGCTGGTCTCTTTTCGCCAGATTCCGCCGAGAGCCGCCGCGGCGCCCAGAGCCATCACCAGAAAAAGGGCGAGCGACTTTTCGAAAACGACAATCCAACCGGCCATTCCGGCAACCTAGGGGATCATTTCCACGGGTGCTGGTTCGGGCGGTGATGTCTGAGGAGCTTCTTGAACCGTTGCGGGAGGGGCTGGTGTCCGGAAAATCACCGGCGGTAGCCGGCGGCCCGGTTTGTCGGGAGGCGGAGTCGAACTGTAGCGGCTCTGTTCCCGCCGTTGGGCGTTGAGATCCACGGTCATGAACCCGTAACGGCGACTGAGGAGGCGCCACTCCTCCGGGCTGAACGCGTAGAAAGGATCGAGATGATTGGTCAGGACGGCGGCATCGAAGGATTCGATAAAAGCCAGATCGCCACGATCGAGAAGTGTCTCAAGGCCTTCTGGTCGAAGACCCAGAACGATAATTTTATCGGGTGTGCGTGGGAGGAAGGAGAGGGTTCGAAAGGCCTCGGTGGAAATGGGCTGCCATTGAGGCGCTTTCCAATAGAACAGGCGGAGGGCCGCACCCTCTTGGCTCTCCCGCCAGCAGACTACCTCGGCCTGGCGGAGCGCCTTCATGTCGAATGCGAACCGGATGATGGCCAGGCGGTCAGGAACGATCAGGAGGGTCGAGGGTGTTCGGGGAAGCGCCAGGCTGCCCGCCCGGGCAACCATGCACAGCAGGAAAAAGGCAACCAGTCGTTTCATGGGTACAGCTCCGCAATATGGAATAACCATAGCGCAGGCGGCTGCGGCTGCCAAGCGGAAAACCGAATCCGGCGGAGTGGCCCGTGCCGAGGCGTTCGGAGCTGGGGCAACGATCACTTGTTGAGGAGTTTCCGCAGTTCGCGGGTGAGGAGGGGGACCACCTGGAAGAGATCCCCGACGATCCCGAAGGTAGCATGCTTGAAAATGGGAGCGTCTGGGTCTTTGTTGATGGCGATGATGATATCCGAGGATTGCATTCCGGCCAGGTGTTGAATCTGGCCGCTGATGCCGACGGCAATGTAGATTTTGGGGCAGACGGTTTTTCCGGTTTGTCCGACCTGATGGGGGTAGGGAATCCAGTCGGCGTCCACGGCGGCACGGGAGGCCCCGACGGCGGCGCCCAACACGTCCGCCAGTTCCCGGATCAAGGCAAAGTTTTCGGCCTTCTGGAGACCTCGTCCGCCAGAAACGATGATGTCGGCATCGGCGAGGTTGACCTTGAAGGCGTTTTGAGGTTCGAAGCCGATGCGGCGGGCTTTGGAATGGAGCAGGGCATCGTGCAGGGTCTGAAGGAGGACCTTCCCCGAACGGCCCGGTTCGGGGGAGCGCTGTTTCATGACCTTCGGTCGGACGGTCGCCATCTGGGGACGGGCGTTGGGGGTCTTGATGCACGCCATGATATTGCCGCCGAAGGCTGGCCGGGTTTGAAGCAGAAGGTTCGTTTCGGGCTCGATATCGAGGCCGGTGCAATCCGCGGTCAACCCCGCGCGGAGGGGGACGGCGACGCGGGCGGCCAGACTGCGCCCGATCGGGGTGGCTCCGTAGAGAATCACAGCGGGTTTGTGGGCCGTGCACAGGTGGCGGAGGACCTGCGCGTAGCGTTCATCCTGAAAGACGGCCAGGTCGGGATGGTCGGCGGCCAGCACGTAGTCGGCACCGGCTTCGATGAGTGCGCGGGTCATGGTCTCGGTAATGGGGTGGGCGAAGAGGACGGCCCCAACCTGCTGATGCAATTGGTCGGCGAGTTCCCGCGCCTTGCCGAGCAATTCGAAGGTGACATGCTGGAACTCATGGCCGTTCCATTCCGCGTAGACCCAGACGTCCTTGTCGCCATGTGTGGCGGCGGGATGGGTCTCCTTCTTGTCAATGGTGATCGCCTCGACGGGACAGGTCTGGGCACAGGCACCGCAAAGGGTGCATTTTTCGAGATCTATGGCGGGGGGTTCGCCGGGGCGTTCGCTCATGGCGGCGAACGGGCAGACGGGGATGCAGGCTCCGCACTGAGTGCAGACGTTGGGATCAATGCGAATGGGAGGCTTCATGGGGCGTTCACTCTCCTCAGCGGGCGATCAGGGCCAGGGTATCTTTCAATTTTTCGATCAGCCGGGGAACGGTCTCCTGGGGTTCACCGGTGAAGACTTCACCGCCGGTCCGCACGGGCGGAGCGAAGATACGGACGACGCGAGTGGGGGAGCCTTCCAGGCCGATCATCGCCGGATCGCAACCCAGATCCCCCGCCGTCCAGGTAGGGATGACGGCTTTTTTGGCGTTCATTTTGCCTTTCAGGGAGGGGATACGGGGTTCGTTGATCTCCTTGATCACCGTCAGGAGGCAGGGGAGGGAAGATTCGATGGTTTCGTTGCCCTCTTCCAGCGCCCGTTGTGCGACGATGCGACCGCTTTCAAGGGTTTCGATTTTTCGAACGTAGGTGATTTGGGGGATGTTGAGATGGGCTGCAATACCGGGGCCGACCTGCGCCGTATCGCCGTCTGTGGCCTGTTTGCCGCAGAGGATCAGGCGGACATCGCCGAACTTCTCGATCGCTCGGGCGAGAGTGTAACTGGTGGCCCAGGTGTCGCTGCCGGCAAAGGCTCGATCCGAGATCAGGACGGCGTCATCAGCGCCCATGGCCAGCGCCTCCCGGAGCGCCGATTCGGCCTGTCGGGGCCCCATGGTGATGACGGTGACTCGGGCGTTGCCGAGCCGGGCTTTCAGGCGCAGCCCCTCTTCGATCGCATACATATCGAAGGGGTTAACGATAGCGGCAACGCCTTCCCGAACGAGGGTATGGGTCACCGGATCAATCTTGCAGTTTCCGGTTTCCGGGACCTGTTTGATGCAGACCACGATGTGCATGAGGATCTCTCCTGAACCGGTGAGGCCGTAAAAAGGGAGTCATTATACGGAGGGAGACGGGAGGGAACAAGGAAAAGTTGCCATTTTGGCCGTCTTATGGCACGGTGATTGGGACAGACGCATAGGAGCGATCCGTGGCCTTTTCTTCTCATCGTCAGCACGACGCCCAGGGACAGATTCCCGACGGTCCCCCGCCGATGCCTCTGAAACGGGTGACCGCGTGGAGCATGGGAATCAATATCCTGCTCAGCGCCATGAAACTTGTAGTCGGTCTTTTAGGGGGGAGCCGGACGCTTGTGGCTGATGCGGTGCATAGTCTTTCCGACCTGGCCACCGATGCGGCGGTGTGGATTGGCCTTCGTTATTGGACGCGGCCGCCGGATGACGGCCACCCCTATGGGCACCGGCGCATCGAGACCCTGGTGACGATGGGGTTGGCGCTTTCGCTGGCCGCGGTGGCGCTGGGCATCGGGTGGGATGCTCTGGTCATGCTGCGAGCGTCGCATGTCCCGCACCGTCTCAACGCGTTTCCCCTGATCGTGGCCCTGATTTCGATGGGGGTGAAGGAGGGGCTTTATCGCTGGACGGTTTCGGTCGGACGGCGATGGGAGAGTGCGGCCGTGGTCGCGAATGCCTGGCATCACCGTTCCGACGCATTGAGTTCGATTCCGGCGGCCCTGGCGGTGGGCGTCGCCTGGTGGCGCCCCGAGTGGGGGGTGATTGACCACGTGGGCGCTGTGGTGATGGCGATGTTCATTCTTGGGGTTTCGTGGCAACTGGGGTGGCCGGCCCTCCGGGAGTTGACGGACGCGGGAGTGGCCCGGCGGGATATCGAATGGATTCGGCGGACGGTGATGGGGACTCCTGGGGTCCGGGATGTCCATGCCGTTCGAACCCGGTATATCGGCCCCCGCGTTCAGGTGGACCTCCATATTCTGGTGGATGGCGGCCTGACGGTTCGGGAGGGGCACGATATTTCGGAGCAGGTGAAGCGGCGCTTGCTTCGGGACGGTCCATCCATCGGCGATGTGGTGGTCCATTTCGAGCCCGAGGGCTCGTAAGCGTAAGGCCAGGCGCGGCTCAGGATTCGGGCCCGGGCCGGTCCGATTCGAGGTTCAACCAGGCGCACTCCTCGGGGCTTAGGGGGATCCGGACGGCCTCGCTGTCGCGGCGAAGATCGGGAAGCGAGTCAGGGGCGATGATGGCCAAAGTCGGGAATGGCTGCGCGAGGGTGTAGGCGAGGGCCAGGGCGGTGGGAGAAAGCCCGCCTCGGCGGGCGGCCAGTCGGCGCACGCGGCTGAGCCGTTCCAGATTGTCAGGCGTCCGCCAGAGGGAGAAGGAGCCGAGACGCCGGGAGGGCGCTGCTGAAGCCGATTCGAAGAAGAGGTGGGAGTTGGCCGTCCAGGCGAACAGCGGGATCCGGGTTTCGCAAAGCCAGACGCGGGTTTTTGGCGGACAGGCCGAAAGGAGGCCCTCTTCCGGCGGTTCGGCCATCTCGGCGAGGCCGAAGTAGTAGCTGACGGCGGAAAAGCCCTGGAGGTTGTTCTCCCGCGCGTAGTCGTTGGCGGCGTCCAACCGCAGACGATTCCAATTGGCGGCGCCAAAGAGACGAATGCGCCCGCTCCGACGGTGTTCATTCAGCACTTCGATAAACTCCCCCACGGGCACTTCGATGTTATCGTGCTCCAGCAGGTAGAGGTCGGCGTGATCGGTCTGAAGGCGGTCGAGGCTTTCGACGAGGTGGCGGGTCAGCCATTCTGGAGTGCAGAAGGGAGGAGTGCCGCCCCGGACGATGAGGGTGCAGGCGTTTCGGATTGCGCGCTGGTTCAACCAGTGACCGAGCCATCGCTCAGCGGTGCCGCCCCCCTCGGGCGGTCCGGGATCGAATGTCAGCCCGCCGGATTCGAAAAAGGCATCGCAGAGGGAGAAGGCTAACGGCGCATTGCCGAGACCGCGGGTTCGAAGGATGAGTCGTGAAAACGGCGTTTCGCTCTGAGGAAGGCGTTCGCGGGGGATCGGCGGAGCCTCGGGCAGGACCAGAGGACGCCCGTGAATGGGGAGGCGCATGGTCTCCGGTTGTTCCGCTGGGTAGACGACGGGCACCCGTTCGCGCCACCGATCGAGCGTCCGCATGTTGCCCAGCGAGTCGTCCCATCGCATGGCGGGTGACTGACGCATCGGAAGAAACGCCGCCACATGATCGGCGATCTGGGCAAAGAGAGGGTCGGAGGGAGGGATGGGAATCTCTTCCAGCTCCTGCTTGCGGCCGCGGCGAATCTGAAGAGGCGGCGGTTGCTCGTGAGGGTGAAAGGGGCGGGGGACGGTGAGACGTCCTTCGGAGCCGAACAGGACGAGTTCGTTGTCGAGCCGGGCGGTCATCGAGCAGGCAATTTGGGCGATCGGCCCCTTCTCGAACTGCAGAAGGGCGGTCGCGTCCGCATCGACCCCGCTTTCGGCTTTCGTCCCCGCGCCGCTCACCTCGATCGGATCGAGAAATTCCCGCTTCTGAATCCAGCCGGCGATGAGGCGAACGAAGGAGACGGGATAGCCGCCGAGGTCCAGAATGGCGCCTCCGCCCAGGGCCGGATCGAAGAGACGGGATCGGGGATCGAAAGGAGTTGCAAAACCGTAGGAGGCGCGGATGAGCCGGATCTCGCCGATGGTTTCCTGGTGAATCAGGTTGCGGAGGATGACCGTCTGAGGATGAACGCGGTAAGCGAAATTCTCCATCAGGAAGACATCATGCTGGCGCACGGCGTCGAGAACGGCCATGGCTTCGGCATGGTTGAGCGTGAAGGGTTTTTCGCAAAGAATATGTTTGCCCGCTTCGGCGGCCCGAATGCACCACCGGGCATGGAGCGGGTGGGGAAGAGCGATGAAAACGACGTCTACACAGGGATTTTCCAGGAGCGCCTCGTAAGAGCCGTGGCGATAGAGAATTCCCGAAACGGGAGAAAACGCTTCGGCTTTTTCGAGGGAACGGGAGGCCACAGCGACCAACTGGCCGGTCCGTGAGGCGGCCAGCGCCCTGGCGAAGACCACCGCCATGTCTCCTGTTCCTATGATACCCCAGCGGATTTTTCCAACGTCGGCCATAGCCCTACAATATCCCTATCGGTACGGCATGCGCAAGGGTAACCTCCAGCTGTCCGAACGGATGGCGGAAAGCGGTTGCCGGCGCTCCTCCTCAACCGGTATAATAAGAACAGTGAGGTGAACGATGGCGCGTTTGCTCAGCGACAAATCGGATTCGCCGTCGTCCGCCAGCATCGGTTCTGACCGGTGGGTGGTGGGGGGGACGGAGTATGCCAATGCGGCGGCGAAGTTCTGGTCGGCGCTGCTGGATGAACGGGAAGAAGACTACCCGGCGGCCGATCGTCTTCGGCTGTCGGCGATGTGCGGATCTCTGCTCCATCCTGGTTTTCTCGAATTCCGGGTGGAGGTGACGGAAGCCGATCTTGAGACGGACGATCTCCGCGCGCTTTTTCGGCAGGCGGAAGCCGAGTGGGAGTTAATCGGGCCACCTCCGCCGGTGGGCGTCGAGGTGAGGCGGGGCGAGGAGCGGCTGGCGGCATTGGAGCTTCCGCCGGATGTCATGGACGCGGAGCTGTTTCCGCACTTTCTCTGCTGGCTTCTGGAATGGGCGGGTCTTTCCGAGTTCGGCTGGAACCGAAAGGATGTGGAGGGGAGTTTTTCCGCTGTGGATCCCGACCGCCGCTGGCGTTACGTCCTGCGCTTTCATCTGCACAATCGCCATGTGCATGAAGGATTGTTTGAACGGTCGGTGACCGTATGGGCGGAGCGGAAACGGGACGAGGGGGAAGCCTCATCGGGATGATCGCCGGGCATCCACCGCGTTCCAAAAGGCGGCGAGGGGCGGTATGGGGTCGTCCACAACGGTCAATTCCGGCTCCCAGAACGGCGGGAGTTTGCTCCGGTAGAGTTTGTGGTTGAAGCGACGTCCAATCAGCATGATAAAGCCGATGTCGGTTTCCGTTCGGATGACGCGGCCGGCGGCTTGAACGGCGCGGATTATGCCGGGCACAACGGAGGCCAATTCGAATCCCTTTCCTTTTCCGTCGGTGCGTTCGTAATAGGCCTCGATGAGCTTCTGTTCGGGAGAGACTTGCGGCAAACCAGGGCCGACAATGAAGGCCCCGATCGCCAGTGGGCCAGGGTAGTCCACCCCTTCCGCGAAAACTCCTCCCTGGACGGCGGCCAGCAGCAGGGTGCCGGAGGTGTTCTCGCGTAGCCGGCGAAGAATGGGTCCGGTGGCCATGGCCGGCGTCTGGAAAAGGACGCGGTGGCGCTCCTCGGGCGAAAAATGGCTTAACACCATATCCCGGAAGGCGAAACTCGGGAAAAAAGCGAGATAGTTTCCCGCGCGCAAGGCCATGGCGCGGCGGATGAGATCGGCAATGGCCGCCGCATCCCGTTCGCGGGCGCGAAAGGCGGTTTCCACGGTGGGCACGATGAGGAGAAGGCGGTTTTCCCGCGGGAAGGGAGAGGGGAGTTCCAGGGTGACGGATGCCGATTCCTCGACGCCGAGAAGCCGGGCGCTGAAGGCGAACGGCGTCAACGTCGCGCTCATAAAGAGGGAAAAAGAAAAGGCTTCAATTGCCGAACGAATGAAGGCCGCGGGATTGAGACAAAGCAGACGGAGGGCGTTGGGTTCCCAGAGCGTCGCAAAATCATCCGGTGGTTCGGCGGCGCAGGCACAGAAGATTCGGAGACGGAAGAGCGCATCCAGGAGAGGGTCCAGCCGGCGCGCGGACGGTGTGGACCGGTCGGAAGGCTTGGCGGGCCCAAGGGGGCCTATCCGGCTGAGGGCCAGAAAGCAATCCGGCATGAGGGTTTCGAGGGTCAGACCGACTCGCTCGAAAAATCCCCGGTCGAGCTCGGCTTCCACGCAGCGCCGGCCGGCGTTTTCCTCCTCCAAGGTCTTCCAGGTCTCCCGGTGGTGGCGGGTGATCTGGGCCAGGAGGAGTCCGACCTCGCGGAGGGGAGGCGATTGGGCGCCAAGACAGGTGGTCGCCAGATCATCAAGATGGGGGATGTCGAGTCGGGGGGAGCGTTCTTCGGCGACGCGTGTCGGGAGCCCGTGCGCTTCATCAACGATGAGATAGAGGGGGCGGTCGCCGGCAGGCGGAAGACGGAGCGCGACGGTGGGGTGGAAGATGTAGTTGTAATCGGCCACGACTACCGTCGCCTCCCGCACCAGGCACAGGGTGGTTTCGAAGGGGCAAAGACCGGCCGCCAGGGACTCGCGGGTGATCTGCGCGCCGGAGAGGACGCCGGCCCGACGCAGCGAGGCGATCAGACCTGAACCGGTGAGGCGGAAGCGGAACTGTTCGAGATGGGGACATCGGTCTTCCAGGCAGAGCCAGTGCTCGAACGGACAGGATCGCTCCTTTGACGCGATCTGGACGGCCAGGGCTGGACCACCTGGAGGCAGCATGGCTGTCAACGTCTGAAGGGCGAGCTCCTGCTGGGAGACTCGGCTGGTCAGGAAAAACAACTGGCCGTCCGTCTCCAGGGTCCGTTTGAGCAGAGGGTATAGAACGCCGGCTGTTTTTCCGGTGCCGGTGGGGGCGGAACAGAGCATCGGACGGTGACCCTGGCAGGCCGCCTCGACTTCGGCCATGAGCCGGCGTTGCGGTTCGCGCGGTTCACGATGGGGGAAGGGGAGGGCGCGGGCAAGGCCTTGCCGCTGTTTCCTCTGGGCGGCCTGTTCCCGGACAAGCTCGATGACCCGGTCCAGCCGCTCCAAGAGCAACCGTTCGGTCTGAAGGGATTCGAAGCCGGCATCGAAGAGGCGGCTGCGGCCGGTGCCGGCTTCGATGTATCGGACGGTGCATTGGACAACGGTTTTCCCGGCCTTGTGAAGGAGGAGGCCGTAGAAACAGGCCTGTTCCGCATGGGACGGGTCCAGCGTCCATTCGGAGGGCGGGGCGGGTTGAGGCAGGAGGGATTTGATTTCCTCCACGATCCATCGGCGCCCCGAGGGCGCTGGCCGAACGAGGTCGGCTCGTCCCTCGATCCGGACTTGTAGTCCACGACGGGTTAACACGAGGGCGAGGGGGACTTCGGCCAGCGTTTCGGAATTCCTCTGGGAGGACCGTTCCTTGGCGTGAATGGCGGAACCGATCTGGCCGCGCAGGGCGAGCGGGGCGGGGCCGGTGTGCCCTGTTTGGAACGGTTCGCACAGAAGGTCCTGGACACTGAGGATGAGAGAACTGGAGGATTCGTCGTATCGGATCATGAGCCGGGGAGAGTCCGATCAAGCGAGGGGTCCGAAGGGACCTCGTCGAACACACGATTCAGATGGGAGGCGGGTAATTTTGGGGTCAGCGCGGAAACGATCGCCAGGGTGAGGACGGCAAGGGGGAGTGCGATCAGCGAGGCGTCCACATAAGGCCAGAGAATGGGTCCGGTACGTAGAGGGGTTGCGCCGGTGGCGCTGCCGACGAGGCCAAGCGATCGGGTGCCGAACCAGCGCTGGCAGAGACCGAAGACCGTTGCGGTCTTTTCTTGCACAAACAGCATCCACAGGACGTTGGTGAGAGCGCCAACGAGCATGGCCGAGAGCGCGCCGGCGCGGGTGACCGAGCGGCTCCACAGGGCGGCGCCATAGACGGGAAGGAAAATGGACGCGCAAAGGCCGAAGAAGATGGCTGTGCTGCGTGCGACGATTTCCGTTCCCGTCTTGCCGAGCCGCCGTTCCAGTTCGAGACCGAGGAGGAGGGCGAAGAGAATGGCGGCAAACATCCCGAGGCGCGTGAGGTGAAGTCCTCGGAATCGGGCCGGGATGCCGAGTCCCTCTTCGAGCCAATCGCGTCCGAACGACGTCCCGATCACGTGGAACTGGCTGCTCAAGGTGCTCATGGCGGCCGAGAGCAGAGTCACCAGGAAGAGAATCCCGAAAACGCGGGGAAGCGCGGCGGTCACGTACATCGGAATGATCCGTTCCACGTCGTTTCCGGCGGCACGGAGGGCCAGCTGTCCGGTGGTCTCGTGGAAATAGACGTTGGTGAGGGGGCCGAGGAGATAGGCTACTCCGACCGTGAGGAGAATGAAAAGACCGCCGATGGGCACGGCGCGGTGGAGTTCCGTCTCCCGCCGGACGGTCATGAAGCGAACGACGAGCTGGGGTTGGGCAAGAACCCCTATCGAGACCCCCATCATGAGGGAACCGACCAAGTTCCACCAGAGGAGGGAACCAAAAGCGGCGAAGGCGGTCCATCCCTGATGGCCCTGAGCAGCCAGGGCGGGCGGGACTTCGGATCGAAGTGCCGCGAGTTTTTTGTAGGCCGGCAGAAGCCCTCCTAGCCGATAATAGGAGAGCACAAGAAGAGCGACCATGCCGACCGTCATGACCACGGCCTGGAAGGCGTCGGTATAGAGGACTCCCTTCAACCCTCCGATCACCACGCTCAGAGCGACGATGGACGCCAAGAGGAACAGGGCCTCGTGGTAGGAGAGCCCAATGTGTTCCGAGCAAAACTTGGCGGCGCTCATGAGGACGGCGGAGGCATAGAGCGGCATGAAGAGAACAATAAGGGCGGCAGCGGAGACCTGAATGGTGCGCGAGTGATACCGGCGGCCGAGCAGTTCGGGGAATGTATGGGCATCCAGGCGGAGCCCCAATCGGCGAGTGGGGGGGCCGAAAAGGGTAAACGCGAGAAAAATGCCGATGGCGATGTTGGTGAACGTGAGCCACATGAGGCCCATTCCGTATACCGCCGCGACTCCGCCGAAGCCGACGATGGCCGACGTCGAGATGAACGTAGCGCCATAGGAGAGCGCCATCACCCAGGGATGGCTTCTGCGGCCCGCGAGAAGATAGTCGGTGACGGAACGGGTGTTCCGATAACCTCGCCAACCGAGGAAGAGGACGATGCCCAAATAGGCCAGAACGATAACGATTAAAAGCATTTTTTCCATAGTGATCTGGGCTTCAGAGGGTTTCTTCAACCTGTTCTTCGTTCTGATCCCACGAACGAACGGTGTCTTCGAGCACGTCGGAACGGGTGGGACGACGGACTGACCAGATCCCCCAGATCAGACAGAGCAGCGCACTCAACAGCGTGAGCATGTGGCCAATGACCACCGCGGGAGCGATAAGCGACATCATGCGTGGGGTCTCCGATGGAAGGGATGCCCATTATGGAATTGGATCGGCCCTTCGCCAAGGGGAAAGCGCTATTCGGGAAGGTGTCGGAAGCGGCGGCGACCGCGATGGCCAATACCATGAGGCCCGAAACCTCGCCGTGCCTTTCGGCCGGCGTGGTTTGATTAACCGAAACGACGGAACTCTCCGGCAAGCAGTGCCTGCTTCAGGTCCATGTAGGTTCGAAAGTTGTTCCAGGAAACATCCGGCGGCACCGTGTGGTCCACCGTGGGGAAGAAACTGCCTTCCTCGATCAACGGAATGAACTCCCGGAGGTGCTGGCGGATGGCCTCCCGGTCGCGGGGCAGGATCTGTTTATCCACGCCGCCCCAGAGCCTCAGCGATCGGCCGAACTGGCGCCGCCATTGCTGAGGGCTTACGTCGGAGGCCCGCTCGATGGGCCAGATCGTGTCCACGCCGGCCTCGAGAAGGAGCGGAATCAGCGCGGTGGGGTCGCCGTCGCTGTCCACGGCGATGTATCGAGTGCCGTGAGACCGGAAGAACTCCACCAGGCGTTTTAAGTGGGGGAAAATAAAGGTCCGAAAGGTGTCCGGGCTCAGAAGGGCCCCCCCCTTCATGGCCATGTCCTCATTCAGAACAAAATAATCCACCGCGATCGTTTGAAGAACCGGCCGGCTGGTTTCGATGATGAAGTCCGCGAAGAACTCCATCATCTCGTGCATGAGCGCGGGGTAATCGTACCAGGCATACGAGAGGGCTTCGGTTCCCATGAACTTACGGGCCCGCCAGTAGAACCCATTGGCGGCGCAGTTTCGTCCCAGCACGAGCGGATAGGTTCGTTGCTTCCAGCTTCGGATCGCAGGAATCTGACGTCCCTGCATCATGGAGAGCGACCGGGATGCTGTTGGGGCGATTACGGTTAAAAGCCCAAGGGGCAGGATGAGACGTTGATGCGTTGGCGCCTGGCTCTTTTTTTCCATTGAACGTGGATCCGCCTGGGGGTAAAGTTTGACTATCGGGCGGAGCGGAATAAGTCGTTGTTGGTCTGTTGGTGGGTGATGCGAATACCCTCGAGTGTCCGGTCGAGTCTCACAACTAGATTCGGCTGAGAAAGGCGACTCCACCCCCTCCTTCTCCTCGTCGCTCTTGTCCTCGTTATCGAATTGCGATTTCTCAGAGGTCGTTAGCGTGCTTGACTCAGACCTGCTTTTCTGGCATAAATTGCTGTTTTGAAACGGTGGAGAGCGATATGCCGTACAGTGCATCCGATTTGCGGAAAGGGCTGAAGATCGAGGTCAACGGGCAGCCCTACGTCATTACCGAATTCAGTTTCATGAAGCCCGGCAAGGGCGCCGCCATTTACAACTGCCGGATCAAGCACATGGTGACGGGCGAAACGCAGGTCAAGTCCTATCGCTCCAACGATGTGATTGACAAGCCGGAACTCGACGAACGCAAGGCCACTTTCTCCTATGTTTCCGACGACCAGTATATCTTCACCGATGAGAACTATGAGGAGATCGCCGTTCCCGCTCAGGTTTTGGGGGATAAGCGCTTTTTCCTTTCCGACAACATCGAGTGCGAGATTCTGCTCCACAAGGGGCGTCCGATTGACGTCACGCTGCCTGTCTTCGTGGTCAAGGAGATTGTCGAAACCGAACCGGGCGCCCGCGGCAATACGGCGACGAATGTCTTGAAGCCGGCTCGCATCGAAGGGGGCTACGAGATTCAAGTGCCGCTCTTTGTCAATCAGGGCGACAAGGTCAAGATTGACACCCGCACGGGTGCCTTTGTTGAGCGCGTTCTGAAATGAGCGTCTTCCGGCCGGCGCTCGAGCGGCGGGCGCGGGCCCGGGCCGCGCTTCATGCCTTTTTTCGCGAGCGCGGCTATCTTGAGGTCGAGACTCCGGTTCGGGTCGTCACCCCCGCGCTCGAGCGATACATTGATGCCGAACCGGCGGGGCGATTTTGGCTGCGGACTTCCCCCGAGTTTCACATGAAGCGTTTGCTGGCCGAGGGGGCACCGAGTCTTTATCAGATCGGTCCCTGTTTTCGGCGGGAAGAACGGGGGCGGCTTCACCGGACCGAATTCACCCTGGTGGAGTGGTATCGGGTTGGCGCCGATCACCTCGCCCTTCTCGACGAGACGCGCGATCTGGTGCGGGCGGTGGTCCATGCCGTGACGGGCGAAGGGCGATTCGCCGCGGCCGCTGGCGGGGTGGAGGTGGACGGCGAATGGGCGGTCTGGAGCGTATCGGAGGCCTTTCAGCGCTGGGCCGGATGGGATCCGGTCACCGCCTGGGATGAGGATCGGTTCGAACGGGACCTGCTCTTCCGGGTGGAACCGGCCTTGCCCCGCGATCGTCCGTGTGTGCTGATCGGTTATCCGTCGGAAGCGGCTGGCCTGGCGGCTCTATCGGCGGCTGATCCCCGCGTGGCGGATCGGTGGGAACTGTACCTGGGGGGCGTGGAATTGATCAACGCCTGCCGGGAACTGACGGATGCGGCCGAGCAACGCCGGCGGTTCGCGCGCTGGGCGGACGGCCGGAGGCGGGAAGGGCGGGACGTCTATCCGCTCGACCGGCGCTATCTCCGGGCGCTGGAGCGAGGACTTCCCCCCTGCGCTGGCGCGGCGATGGGTTTGGACCGACTGGTCATGCTATTGAGCGGGGCGGAGAGCTTGGACGAGATCATGCCGTTTCCGGATCCGGAGGAGGAGGCGAGGGAGGAAGGTCCGGAGAGGGCCGAAGCGGTTGACGAAGCCGGACCTCCTGCCTCAGGATTTCCAGAAAGCGGGGAATCCCCTCGCCCGTGAGGGCCGAGACGGGAATTGCGTCGCAACCGGTCTCCTTGACGAACCGTTCCCGATTGGCCGGGGCGGCGGGAAGGTCCATCTTGTTAGCCACGACGAGAAAATCCCGTTCGGCCAGATCGGTCTTATAGAGCGCCAGTTCCCGTCGCAGCGTCTTGAAATCCTCGATGGGATCTCGGCCTTCGGTTCCGGCCATATCGAGGACGTGGATGAGAAAGCCGGCGCGTTC
>Ga0209101_1001833_pt1 | contig 14945 bp, 10 predicted proteins | sample ConPoolayeCmetaG_FD_185481 | JGI IMG/M metagenome (GOLD analysis project Ga0209101, IMG submission 185481) | Hot spring microbial mat communities from California, USA to study Microbial Dark Matter (Phase II) - Cone Pool mat layer C metaG... ...
CGAAAGAGTGGATCACAGGGTACATTGTACCCCCTTTCGCAGGTTGGCTCAAATCCATTATGGGCAGACGAAGGCAGCTTTTTGAACCCTTTTACGGAGCGCCATGCCCCGTTTTGCCTACCTGTATCTCCCCAGCGTGATACGCTCACGGAAAGGGGCGACAGCCCATCCACCTGGGCGCACACACGTCTCGCAGATGTGCGGTCCTCAGTTCAGTAAGCACATACCTGTTCATTGTGGCTCCTGACAAACTGGGAACCGGCACAACAGGACATATCTAAGGCCTGCAAGGTTATACGTCGGGTGTACGGAATATTTTTGCATCCCTACGGATCGGGCCGCTCTCCAGATTACGCTCTACGTCGCCGATCAGCACAGTGTAGGACAACTGCGAGCAGTTGTCCTACAATCATCCCCTCCGGATCGGGCCGGTCCGGGCCGGGGGATGCAAAAATGACGACGCCCCGGATGATGTTTTCTTGACAGCGGATTGCTTCATGGTAAACTCGATGATATGAGCAAAGACCACGCACCTCTTCCTCCACACTATCGGTATAACTTCGCTGTTTTGTTGGTGGATTACATCTGTTTCGGGGTGGCATTCACGTTCGTCAGTCTGAACAGCGTGATGCCGGCACTGGTAGGGAAACTCACCACTTCCGCCCCGCTTATTGGCCTGGTGAGCACGATTTTCAGTGGTGGCTGGCTGCTCCCGCAGCTGTTTGTCGCCAACATAATCAACGATAAGCCGTACAAGAAGCCCTACCTGCTTTCCGCGCTCAGCGGGCGTGTGACAATTTGGATCGTTGCGCTGGCATTATGGAGCGGGCTTGCTGATCACCCCAGACTGATGCTGGCTCTCTTTTTCGTGTGCATTGGCCTCTTCGCCACCACAGACGGTATTGCAAGCGTTTCCTGGTTCGACATTATGGCGCGGGCCATACCGATACAGCGACGGGGCCGTCTGATCGGTATCGGGCAGTTCGCAGGTGGACTGGCCGGGATCGGTGTGGGGGCATTGGTGAGCCTGATCCTCGATCGGCGGCCTTTTCCTCTCAATTATGCTTTGCTCTTCGCGCTGGCCGGTACAGCGCTTGTCCCTTCGACAGTGGCGCTGTGCTTGTTGCGAGAGCCGCCACCTGCTGAGAATAAGGATTCACGTCCCGGCAGGCGCAAAGCGACCTGGCTGCATATTTTGACAACCGACAGGCTTTTCCTCCGATTCATGCTCGCCCGTCTGCTGGTCGGTATGCTAGGACTGACCAGCTCTTTCTACGTCTTGCACGCTGAGCAGGTACTTCACCTGCCTGGCAGCATTATCGGTGGCTTTGTGGCTGCTCAGACACTGGCCGGCACCATCGCCAGCGTGGGAATGGGATTGGTGAGTGAGCGCTGGGGATCGTGGGCTGTAGCCAGCCTGACCGGCCTGGCTGCTGCAGCCGGACCGCTGTTTGCTCTGGTGGTCCACCAACCCGGTGCCAGGTGGCTGGCTCACGCCTATCCCTTCGTGTTCATGATGCTTGGTGTGGTCAACAGTGCCTGGATGTTGGGCTTTACTAACTACCTGCTGGAGATCGCACCGGAGGAAATACGTCCAACCTATGTTGGGTTGAGCAACACGATGGCAGGAACGGTGATGATGTTCGTGCCCATGGCAGGTGGATGGTTGCTGGAAGCGAGTTCGTATCCTGTGCTATTCGGTGTGACGATGGCCTTGACAATGCTCGGATTTCTGGTGACCCTGACTTTGAAGCCGAGAGGACATATTACCTGTGAGTAACGGACGGATTCGCGGCACCCGGTCTGTTTGTATCCTCGCGCTCACGCTTCTGCTGGCCATGGCCGCAGTGCGGTATTGGCACAGGCCATTGTGGAATTTCTTCACTGACCAGGAACGGCTGCGAGAATGGGTCGCCAGTTTCGGCCCGCTTGGCCCGCTGGTGAGTATCGCACTCAATGTGGCCCAGGTGCTGCTGGCGCCAGTTCCGGGTCAGTTTATCAATCTGGTGAACGGCTATCTGTATGGTATATGGATGGGTGGTCTCTACAGCCTTGCCGGGCTGGTGCTGGGGTCGGCGCTGGCTATGGCGCTGAGCAGGCGGCTGGGGCGTCCGCTGGTCAAGCGACTGGTGGATACCACCACGCTGGAACACTGGGATCGTCTCGCCGCCGGACGGGGGCCGGCGTTCTTCTTCCTGATCTTCCTCTTTCCCCTGGTGCCCGATGACGTGGCTTGTTTTATCATAGGTCTCAGTGCGCTGCCCATCCCTCAGATGCTTTTGCTCGCCACGTTGGGACGTCTCCCGGGGCTGATCTTCTCTTGTTGGCTGGGCGCCTACGCGACGTTTTTACCCTGGTGGGCCTGGGCTTCTCTTACTGCTGGGGTGATGCTACTGGCCGGGGCATATCTGCGCTACAAGAAACAGCTGGAGGATGCGTTGCTCTGCCTCCTCTCTCATCTGGAGGGCCTGCTCACCAGGAATCCAGGCTGATCAGTAGCCGGTCAACCGGTGCCCCGTCGGGTGGATTGAGTATGAGCCACCGTTCGCCGTTCATAGGGTCGTACAGGCCGAGCTGGAGAAAGCGCGCGGCAGAGGTCTGGGCCGGTGGTTTGAGCAGGTGAAGCTGGACGAAGCTATCGCCTGGCTGCAGTGTGAGCGGGTCTACCCACAGTCCATCGTCTACAGCAAGGAGCTCTCCCTCTGTGCTCAACAGGTGGGTGAAAACGGCCAGGCGCGGCCCGCTGTACGTACCCGGAGGTGGCGGATAAGCGATGATCGGCATTGGAGGCAGATCAAGTGGTCTGGCTACTTCCCATATGGTGAGTATTGCCAGTTCCTCTCCGATGCTTATAGGGCGGACTTCGAGCAGCGTTAATCCGTCAGCAAAATGCACCGGTCGTGGCTCAGAGAGCGGAAGCGCTGCCGTCCGCACCAGTCTCAGCCCTGGTGAGAGCATATCATCCGCTGCTATGAGGGCGGCGATCTGAGGGGAGGGGGATGGCCACGAGGTGAGAAGTACAGGAGTCACATCGCTCCCTGCACACCAGACCAGAGCGCGTTCGGGGTTGAAGAGCCGGATGCTGACATCTTCCCGGCGCGTATCCACCTGGAGTGCCAGCCGGTCCCAAGGGCCCATCAGGCCGCTACCGACGGCTACGTCATTGATCTCGGGGTGGGCATCAAGGTAGCGAGTAGCAGCGCGGTAATCAGCGCGGTAAAGGAAGCGCACCATTTCCGCTGCCGGCCAGGCGCAAAAGTAGTCGTACAGATCACGTACAGCGCCGGTAACCACGATAAGCACCACCAGCCCCCAGTGGATGGCACTCCACACCCGGCTGCTCATAACGGCCATTCTACGCTCTGCCACTTCGCGCAACGCCAACGCCAGCAGGATGTACACGACCGGTTGGGCCGCTATGGTGTGGCTCAGACTGGCAGCCGGGATGCTGACAAAAGCAGGCAGCAACCCCAGGCCCAGCCAGAGGAGCGCGAAGAAATAGCGAGGTTGCCGCCAGCGGCAGACGCACAACACCACACCGGCCCAAAAAAGCGCTGCGCCCGGGAGGTGAAACTGCGGGCGGTTGGCGATGTTGTAGAGCCACTCGGGATCACCGGTGGCGTGGAACATGCTCAGCGTATGAAAAGTGTACTCCAGCAGTGGGCGGGGGTTACCGCTCCTCAGCTCGCGTATCGGGAGGGCCAGCTCGTCCAGACGGGCATCGGCGCCTATTCCATAAGCGGCTGCCTCACTTCGCCCCTGCATAATGGCGATCGCGAGTGGCAGCGCCAGCGTTCCCGCCAGTGCCAGTGCCGGTAGTGCTCTGCGCCAGTACCTGCCGGAGCGTTCACGGTCGAAGAGCGCCAGATAGAGGCCGAACATGATAAGCACTGCCGGGAGTAAACGCGCGGCGGTATAGGTGTAAAGCGAGGCCGCCAGGGTAATGCCGGCCCACACTGCATGCCAGCGGCTCCTGTCACTGCGCCACAACAGATAGAAGGTAAGCAGCGTCAGAGGGGGGAGACTGGAATGGCGCAGGCCTATGCGGCTGTACATCAGTGACCACATGGATGTTGCCACACCGAAAGACGCAATAACACCAACCGTATTTCCGAATAGTCGCCGTGCCAGGGCAAAAGTCATAGCCACAGTGATGGTCCCGAAAGTTACGGAGAGGATGTGCCCGCTCAATACGTTGAATCCCCACAAGGCATGCACGCCGGCATGCAGATAATGGTAAAGGGGCTCGTGCCCTGAGGCACCGGTGAAGTAGATGGGAAAATTCCCTCTCAGCACCTCGCCGGAGAGGGCATGGATATTGATCAGTTCATCGTCGCGCCACCCTGGGGGCACATCTTCCAGGCAGCACAGGCGCAGCCCCCAGGCCAGTAACACAATGGCAACCGCAGCCCACCTGCTCATTTCACCTCCACCTCGCCGAGCACCACATGGTCACTCACAGGAAGGCCGTCCACTACAACGGCAAGGCGTCTCATATTGTGGCGCAGGTAAAGCCCGGCTACCAGGCGGTAGTTTCCTGGGGGCACATCGGTGTTCACGGGAACCTGGTGGAGCTGCGCGAAGCTGCTGTATGGTTGCCAGTTCCATGCCGGTGCGTCCAGTCGGTCCTCCTGCCCGACTATCTGGCCGGATTGGTCGAGCAGGTGGACAAAGATAGCCGCTGTGCGGCCGTAATCGTGAGCTGGTACGGGACCGGATGCGTCGGGGTCTATGACGCGCCACAGCGTCATCAGCGTAATGTACTCGCCAGGGTGGACGGGTTCTCCAGGGAGATCGCAGGCCACCAGTTCGACCGCGTTGCCGAAACGCGCCGGCAATGGAAGCTCCGTGCCCTCCACTGCGACGGTTGCAATGTCACTCTGAAAACCGGCCAGGGCTTCTAAAGGATCCCACGCGAAGACATCGAAGTACGGGTCAACGTCGTCGGGTCGCAGGTGAACCCGCTCGACAGGGCGCAGGTTAAGCCTTGTGGCAAAGTAAGGAGCGAGCGGGGCGTTTGTTGGCAGGATAAGCAGAGCCTGCCGCGCTGCCGGAAAGGTGAGCGCCCGCCGGGCGTCGCACCAGTATATCTGGAGATCGTCCCTGTGTATGCGCAGATCAGCAATAAAGGGATCGAGGGGCAGGTCCGGGAAGGGAGATGAAAGGGTGACGGCGCCACTGTATGGTGTCTCGTCCAGGTAGTCGGTGACGGCGACCAGATTGTGGAAATAAGCAGCGCGTGTCTCAGGCCACTGCCCCCAGCGCAGGAAATAGTCCCGAAAAGTGCTCACGCCTGTGGCGAGGATAAGCGCCGCCCAGGCTATGCCCACGACCCGGGCAGCCCACCGGCCGCAGCGGACTGCTGCCAGGCGACCCAGCTTCACTGCGACCAGGGCGGGTGGCACAAAAACCGCCGGGAGCATCCCTGTGCTGTGCAGTGTGCTGGTCCACCCCCCGACGATCATCGTCGGGAGCAGGCCTGCTGCGATCCATAGTAGAGTGAAAGCATGAGCTGGCCTGCGCCAATGCCCCAGGCACAGGCACACCCCTGCGTAGAAGAGCAGGCCCACAGGCGGGCTGAACACCGGACGCCCCGGCACATTATAGGTGATAAACGAATCGCCCCGTACGGTGAATGTAGCCAGCGCTTCCGCGACGGTATGGAGAAGCGGTCGGGGGTTTCCCGCCGCCAGGGCACGCAATGTGGTCGCCAGGGTCATAGAACGTTGCCAGGCATCCGGATCGAGCAGGTGAGGTGCTGCCAGAGCAAGTCCAAAGGCCAGCGCACAGATGTACGGTCTGGCATACCTGTGGGCGCGGGAGCGGTCGGTCAGAAATATAAGAACACCGAAAGGCGCCAGGGCGGCGGTGACAGCACGGGCAGTTTCGTATGTCCACAGTGCACCGGCGAGGAATAGGGCGAACAGCAGCCAGGCCCACCAACGAGAGCGCAGCGGCCGGTCGTCGAACATGGCCAGCCACAAAAACCACATCGCTCCGGTGAACAGCGCCGGAGCGGGCGAGGGGTTCAAAGCGAAGCGAGATAGCATTACAGGCCAGCAGGAGACAGCAGTGAGGGCCGCTGTTCCCAGCGCGGTCCACGGATCGAATGCTCTGCGCACCCAAAGGTAGCCGAACATTACCGTCAGCAGGCCAAAGAATGCGGAGTGGAAGCGCAGTGCCAGGTCGGAGGGGCCGAAAAGGAGCATGAAGAGCGCGCCGGAGTACATCGTGAACGGTTCATTGGCATATCCATAGGGCGCTTTGACCTGGGATGGGGCGCCCCGGTAGACGGCCCTGACAAAATATCCCGTATCTGCCTCATCATGAGTCATCCCCGGTGGAATCTCGCCCAGCTTATACATGCGCAGAAAAGCGGCCACCAGCAGAATGGAGATCAGGAGCCATTGTTGGAGGCAGAAACGGGCTGCCGGTTTGCTCACCTGTTCACCACCTCCACGGATGTCAGAAGCACACGGTTGTCCACTGTGGTGCCGTTGACCAGCACCGGTAGCCGCTCGCCATCCACCAGCCCATACAGTCCAACCTCGATCTGGTAATGTCCAGGCGGCGCATCGGTGGCAACGGGAATGGTGTAAGGGTCTGCAATGACAGTACCTGGGGGCCATGTCGTGGTGGGCATTTGCCCGTTAAGCGGCTCATTGTCCTGCTGTCCCCACAGGAAATTGCCAGTGACCGGGTTGTATTGCTCACCCAGCAGGTGTGTGAAGACTTTGTAGCGGATTGAGACGGTCGCCTCAGTCTGCCAGTAGAGCACCAGTTCCACGTGCCCACCAGGCCCTACCACCGTCTGTGCCAGGTCGTAACCCAACAGGCGGATGTGCTCTCCGAATCGCACATCAAGCGGGTGAGAGATGGTGGCGGTGTTGGCACGCTTTGCCGGCGTCACTGCTCCGCGCGGCAGGATGGTGATCCGGCCCACCTCCTCCTCGCCCTGCTCTGTCATTACCAACACACGATAGTCTCCGTGCCCTACCTCGGGGGTCAGCGGTATATCAACCTGCTGACGGGTATGCCCGCGCCGGGCGGTCTCTGGCGCGGGGGCGGCGACTCTCTTTGCGACCATTCCCGTTCTGCTCTGCAGTTGCACCGTGACCGTATCGGTCGGAGGGGTTTGCCAGTAGAGAAACAGGTGGAGCGTGTCACCGCTTTGATAGCGTGTGAGAGGAAATTCGGCTTCCAGAGGCCTGGTACGCCGGGACGCGACGTCCGGTGCGAGATCCCGAATGGTCGCAGCGCGTGCAGCAGTGCGGGCATACAGGTGCAGGGCACACTCTCCGAAGTGCCATTCCTGTGCAGAGACGGCCCGCTCGCTCAGCCAGCCGACAACTTTGCCTTGTGGGTCATTACGTTGCGCGTCAGGGGTTATCACGAGCCAGAGAGCCTGTGACTGCTCCCACACCGGTGCCACATATTGCGCAATGATTGCGTCGTCCACCATCGCACCATACGGGACTTTGTTCCAGGAAGCGGCGTAGTGAGCGTTGAAGACAGGCCAGTCCTTGTCGGTGTGGAGAAGCACGGCATCGCCAGGACGACGGTGTGCCGCCAGGGTGGCGGCTACGGAGAGGTAATCATCGCGTCTGGTGCGGGAAGGGAAGTAATACGAGGCCAGCCCGCTCAGAGCGGCGGTCAGCACGACTGTGCCTCCAACTGCTGCGACCAGGCGTCTTTTCCCGGCCAGAGCAGCCAGTCCCCACCCCAGTGTTGTGTAGAAGCAGACGGAGAGTGGCAACAGATAGCGCGGCGCCAGTCTGGGCGCGTAGTAGATATGCACCGGCAATGATACGATGTATACAATCAGCGCGGGCAAGATCAAACCCAGTGTGAGCATCGTCAGCCCTGCTCGCCGGAGCGAGGATTGGGAGGAGCGCCATGCCGCATACAGGCAGATCATCAGCACTCCCCACACCGCCACTGTCAGCGGCATGTAGTGCTCAAGGTTCACAGGCACACCAACCGCCAGTATGGTGGTGTACAGCCGGATGAAGAAGTCGGGCGAGAATGGCTCGGCGGAGGACCATGTGGGCATGCGTGGAAGGGCGTAAAGTAACCACGGGGTATAAATGGCTGCGGCAGCGACCTGGGCAGTACCCCAACTCAGCAGCAGACGTCTTGGGCGGCTCCGTCTCATCCACACGATGGGGAAGGCCAGGTTACTGATCAGGGGAAGGGAGACCGTCAGGTAAAGACTCCACAGCCCGCCGGCCACTGTCAGCACATAGGCCAGCCATAGCCTCCTGCTACCGGGGTTTTCCCACAGCCGTATTGTTGCCCATAGTGCTCCCGCCGATAATGTGGCAGCGAAAGTATACATGCGCATCTCCTGTGACCAGGAGATGGCGAAACGGGAACAGGCAGCGAAAAGAGCACTGAGCAGTCCAGTCTTTTTCCCTCCCAGCGCGTTCCCCAGTCCATAGATGACCACCACGCCCAGGGTCCCTCCGCATACGGATGGGAAACGCAGCACGAATTCACCCTCTCCGACCAGGGACCGCCAGCTCCGCATAAAAAGAAAGTAGAGAGGCGGGTGGACGTCGTGAGCCGTCCATTGGAAAATCTCTTGTATCGAGGAGCGTGCTGCCCAGACTGTCAGCCCCTCATCCCACCAGATATTGTGTTCGGCCAATTCGTATATGCGCAGGCCAAACGCTAAAAGCAGGATGAGCAGAATCAGGAGATGTTTTTTATCGCTGCAGGTTGAGGTCACAGAATTTCATCATACCTCAACCCGCTGCAATTGACAAGTGGGAAGCGTGCTGTGTTCTGGGAGGAATGGCAGGCTGGTGAAAAATGGGAGCGGAGAGGGTGCTCTCCGCTCCTTATAGTATCTACACGGGTATAGAGTGGGCGCGTCCGTTTCCTCCCGCCACTTCTTCCACTGGTGTCTTCGCCTCCGGCATCAGAGCGATCTCCAGCACTTCATCGAGGTGCTCAACCAGCGCAAAGGAGAGTTCCTGGCGCACTTCCTGCGGCACTTCATCCAGGTCTATTTCGTTGGCTTGGGGCAGGATCACCGTCTTGAGGCCATGGCGGTGCGCTGCCAGCACTTTCTGTTTGACCCCGCCGATGGGCAGTACCTGGCCCTGGAGCGTCACCTCGCCTGTCATCCCCACGTCTCCGCGCACAGGCCGGCCAGTCAGATAAGAGACCAGAGCAGTCACCAGCGTCACCCCCGCCGACGGGCCGTCTTTGGGAATTGCGCCAGATGGAACGTGCAGGTGGATGACCTTGCCATCCAGTGCGTCCTCGGGCAATCCGAGCCGTTCCAGCTCGCCCTGTACGTAGCTGAGCGCGATGCGGGCCGACTCTTTCATCACGTCACCGAGCTGGCCGGTCAGGATCAACTCGCCCTTGCCCTTCATCACCCGTGCTTCTACAAAGAGCACCTCGCCTCCGGTAGGCGTCCAGGCCAGACCTGTAGCAACGCCCGGCAGCCCGGTACGCAGCGCAGCTTCATCGCGAAAGCGCGGCTTGCCAAGGAGTTCTCGTACCCTCTCCTCGTCCACGATGATGTGGCATGCTTCATTGCACGTGGCAATTTGTGTGGCTACCTTGCGCAGGGCACGCCCGATCTCGCGCTCCAGGTTGCGTACACCGGCCTCGCGGGTGTAATCGCGTATGATGGTCTTCAGGCTTTCCGGCGTGAACTGCACCTCATCAGGGCGCAATCCGTTGACCTTGAGCTGGCGTGGCACAAGGTAGCCCTGGGCGATCTGGATTTTGTCATATTCTGTGTAGCCGTCAATCTCGATCACCTCCATGCGATCGCGCAGGGCCGGTGGAATGGTGCTGAGAGTGTTGGCAGTGCAGATGAAAAAGACCTGGCTGAGATCGAAGTCCACGTCCAGATAATGATCCCTGAAAGCATGGTTTTGCTGTGGGTCGAGTACTTCAAGCAGGGCACTGGCCGGGTCGCCTCGCCAGTCGGTGCCGATCTTGTCCACCTCGTCCAACATAAAGACGGGGTTACGGGTGCCAACTCTCCTGAGAGCCTGGATGATCCTGCCGGGCATTGCGCCGATGTAGGTACGACGGTGGCCGCGTATCTCGGCTTCGTCGCGCACACCGCCCAGGCTCATGCGGGTGAATTCGCGCCCCAATGCGCGTGCGATGGAGCGCCCCAGGCTGGTCTTACCAACGCCTGGCGGCCCGACGAAGCACAAAATTGCTGCTGAGCGCTCGTCATCGTCATCCTCAACCCCACGCTCCAGGCGCAGTTTGCGTACCGCCAGGAATTCCAGAATGCGTTCTTTGACTTTCTCCAGCCCATAGTGATCCTCATCGAGGACCTGTTGGGCGTGATTCAGATCAAGGTTATCCTCCGATAACTTGTGCCAGGGCAGATCAAGCAGCCAGTCCAGGTAGGTTTTGATCACCCCGGCTTCGGCTGATTGCATGCTCATATGGGCCAGCCTGTCCAGCTCCCTTTCGGCCTCTTTGCGGGCCTCCTCTGGCAGGTTGGCCTCCTGGATCCTGGTACGGTAAGACTCTATCTCCGACTCCTCGTCCTCCTCACCAAGCTCCTTGTGGATGGCCTTGAGTTGCTGGCGCAGGAAGAACTCCCGCTGCACTTTTTCCATCTCTGACTGGGCTTGCTCGCGGATCTGCTTGCCCAGCTCCAGAACCTCCAGCTCGCGCTGCAGCACGCCCAAGAGAGTGCGCATTTGTAGGGGGAGTGTCTCGCCGGCCAGGATTTTCTGAGCGGGCTCGATCTCCATACGGATGTTGGAAGCGATGATGTACAAAAGCAGGCTCGGATCAGTGACCTGCTCCAGCATATCCACAACGCCATCTGGGACCTGTGGGAGGAAGACGACCAGGCGTCTGGCCAGGCCCAACAACTCGCGCCTGAGGGCCTCCATCTCAGTGGCGTCGCCCTCCTGCTCCGGCCACAGTTCCGCATGTGCTTTCAGATATGGCCCCTCGGTCAACCATTGAGTGATGCGCACCCGTGCCAGGCCACGTACAAGTACCTGATAGCTCCCGTCATCAACGCGCATAGCACGCTCGACCTGAGCCAGGGTACCTACCTGATATACACCGTCAGGGCCGGGTTCCTCGACCGTCGGGTCTATCATAGCCACAAGTACCACCAGCCTGTTGCTCTCGATGACGTCCTCTATCAGACGCACGGAGCGGGGCAGCCCGACCGAGAGCGGCATGACGGAATAGGGAAAGGCCACCACGTTGCGCAGGGGCAGCACAGGCAGCTCCGGCGGAAGCTCAGCGGCCTCTTGTTTACCTTTTATTTGGATCAAAGGCATCAACACCTCTATCACCCCTTTAATGCTTAGTTTGCCCACATTATCACACCTCCACGTTGGAAATGTATTTTCATTACGTTAGATTTACATTAGAGAGTGGGTGTATAGAAGCGACTGGTCTCTGGAGGTAACAGGGGAGTTGACAATTGAGTATTGGGCAATACCTCTCGGGTGGTTCATAATTGGTTGACACTCTGAGTTATGCACCGGATGCCGCCCGATGGAAATCGGTTCTTTTGGCACTTAGAGCCTATCCGAAAAACCGTACAAGCGGCATCCCTATGCCGCTTATACCGACGCATAGGGATGCGTCGGTTACGTTTTTCGGATAGGCACTTAGCGCTGCGCGTCGGCCTGCGCCGACGCGCCGGTCGGCAGAGGCCGACCATCGGCCTTCGCCGACCTTTATTTTGGGATGCCCGTGGAAGGGTGTCGGCGAAGGCCGACACCCGGCACGAAGTGCCCAGGCAGGACGATTTCAATCGGCTGAATAGTTACGCGCGAAGTTCAGTTATGTGTATATTAACTCGCGTGCAACCCGATGCTATTGATGCGAATTTCCCGGTCTATTGGCTACAATTCAACGAGATTCGAGCGCAGATTGGGCGACTTTGCCCTCTGGTAAATGAGAGCAACTGCACCCAAACCAATTTCGAGGATAACTGCCTGCCCATGCCGACTGAAGTCGCCCGCTTTTGGCCTTCGGCCAGCGGTCGGCCTGCGCCGACGCCCGGCGCTGCAGGCACCTGCAGGCAGAAAATCCGGCTGAAGCCTTCGGCGTCTTTTTGAATTTGAAAGTATTGGTATCAGCCTTCGGACCAGGGCACGTAATCCTGGAGGATGGAGCCGCCGATGAATTCGCGCAGGATAGAGTTGTCGGGGACCACATCGGGGGCGCAGGTTTCAAACCATTGGAGGAAGGAGAGCAGCCTTTTGGCCTCCACCCGGCGCAAGCTGGATGGCTCGACCTGAAGCAGCAGCGGCTCAGCCAGCGGTTTGAGGACTGCCAGTTCATACACCAGCGCAGAGTTGAACATCACATCTGCGTGCTCCTGGTATGGGAAGATGTAGCGTTTTTCTCCGCGCCTGACGCTTTCCCAACGGTTAAGCGTCTCTTCGGCCGTGTAGCCGCGGTATGTGGCGTCCCGCACGATGCGGCGGATCAGGCGTGTATCTGTGGTGGGGACACGGTTATGGCGATCTATGTTAAGCTGCGTCAGATCCGAGACGTAGATGCGGAATGTGCATTCGCGAGGTATTGAGGAAACCAGACGAGGATTCAGCCCGTGGATGCCTTCCACGATAATGACATGATCTGATCCCAGGCGTACCTTTTTGCCGCTGCTGCGCGTACCTGTCTTGAAGTCGAAGTGGGGAAGCTGCACTTCTTCCCCATGCATCATGGCCAGCAGGTGCTGGTTGAATAAAGAGAGATCGAGAGCCTCCAATGCCTCGAAGTCATAATCGCCGCGCTCGTCCCGCGGGGTATACTTCCGTTCCACAAAATAATTGTCCAGCTCCAGGGGAAAGGGACGGATGCCGTGAGCGAGCAGTTGAATGGACAGTCTTTTGGAAAAAGTGGTCTTTCCGGCTGCCGATGGGCCGGCAATGAGCACCACACGGATGCGGTGTGGGTGGTGCGCGATTTGTTCGCTGATGTGAGCTATACGTTGCTCATGCAGCGCTTCCGAGACCAGGATCAGTTCCTGAATCCGCCCGCTGGCGATGGCGTCATTCAGGTCGCTTACAGATTCCACACCCAGCAGGCGCAACCATTCGCCGTATTCACGGAAGACCGCTGTCAACTGAGGGTAATCGTGCACGGGCAGCAGCTCTGTCGGGCGATGGCGGCGTGGATACTGAAGCACAAACCCGGGCGGCCAGGGGCGCAACGCAAAGCAGGGAAGATAGCCGGTCGAGGGCACCATGTAGCCGTGAAAATAGTCGCGAAAGCTGCCTAATGTATAAAGCGTGAGGTAATCCTTGCGCCTGTGGGCCAACAGCCGTACTTTCTCCATCTCGCCACGGGCACGGAATAGCTCGACGGCCTCTTCCAGGGGCACCTCTTCGCGCACTATAGGGATATCCGCGGCGACCAGTTCTCGCATACGGGCCTCTATATGTGCCAGCTCTTCCAGGCTGAACGGTTCCCGGCCGCGCACCTGACAGAAGAACCCTCCGAAAGGCATAGTGTGGTCCACGTATATCTGGGCTTCAGGAAAAAGTTCCCGTACTGCGGCTACCATAAGGAAGGCGAGGGAGCGCCGGTAAATACGCACTCCGTCGGAGTCAGAAAGGTATACCGGGACCACGCTGGCGTCTGTGGAAACCGGATAGGTTAGCTCGCGCAAACGGCCGTCAAGCAGTGCTGCGATAACCGGCACCTCGCTGCTCCCTAAAGCAGTTCTGATGTACTGCTCTATTGGCGTTCCTACCGGAGCCTCGAAGATGCGGCCGTCCGGGAAACGCAATTGGGCTGTCTCACGAGGCTGTGCTATCCATACCGGAAAGTTAGAAGCAGTGTTACGATATACCAAAGGGCAACCTCTGGCAGGGCTACACGGGTGAGAAAAATTGTCCCCTGTGATGGCAGGCAGTTCAGGTATCAGGCGGTGTCAAAACGGCAGCGTAATCCGGCCGGTTACTAACAACGCTATACAGCCACACAGCGCCACGTCCAGGAACAGCATCAGAGCAAGCACAAAACGTTGCATCGGCGGCAGGTTCAAGATGGGCTGGTAGAATGGGCCTTTCCTGACCTGCGCGTAATACTCCTCGCTGGCCTGGATTAATTGCTCCCGTATATCCTCCAGTTCGTCTTCAGGCGCAGCCTTGGGCTCCTGATCGGACCGTGCGATCTGCTCTTGGAGGTCTTCTACGATGTGCTGAGGCCGCACTGACGGTTGCTGCTGTTGTGCCAGTTCGCTCAGTTGCCGGTCGCGTAGTTCAGCAAGCCAATCGGGCAGTTTACCTTCTTCCATCATCACTCGCTCCCATGCCCGCCCCATCAATTGAACAGCCAAAAAGCCCCGGCGAATCGAGCTGCCGGGGCTGGAGAGGCTCGCTTAGTTTTTAAACGGGGGTGCCTCAGGCTTGCAGCTAATCAATCCCGACTACGTCTACTGCCTGAGGTCCTTTGGAAGTGTCTTCCATCGTAAACTCTACTCGCTGCCCTTCGCGCAGGTTGCGATAACCTTCGCCTCGGATGGCAGAGTAGTGCACGAAAACGTCCTCCTCCTGCCCATCAGGGCGAATGAAGCCATATCCCTTCACACGACTGAACCACTGCACGGTTCCCACGGTACGACCATTGTCTTTCATTTGTTTTCGTTCCTCCTGACTGATGTACTGCGCTACTCCGACCAGGTACCCCACTGCCCTCTCCGTACAAGGGGCATACAGCCGGAACAGCTCAAGGTGCAAGATACCACAAATTCGGCGAGTTGTCAAGGTAGTCTGTGGGTGGGGGGTGTCCGTCATATTTTTGCATCCTCCGGCTCGAGCCGGTCTCCAGACCACGCCTGACACCACACTACAGGCAACAGTGTAGGGCAACTGCGAGCAGTTGCCCTACAACCGACGTCGCCACGACCGGCCACAGCCTGCTCTCGCCACCGTCTTGTGCAAAAAAGTGACGGACACCCTTGGGTGGGATTC
>Ga0209101_1001836_pt1 | contig 14931 bp, 13 predicted proteins | sample ConPoolayeCmetaG_FD_185481 | JGI IMG/M metagenome (GOLD analysis project Ga0209101, IMG submission 185481) | Hot spring microbial mat communities from California, USA to study Microbial Dark Matter (Phase II) - Cone Pool mat layer C metaG... ...
GGGTCGGCCAGAATGACAATCAACATTTCGTTTACGGCCTGGTGATCCATCACCAGGGTGAACATAGACGGGGGGTCGGGCGGCAAGGTCTGGGCAATTTGGGCGGCCAGGACAATCAGGTTGTCGGGCGGTGTGCCGGTCAGGGTCAGCGCGGTCGGTGGGAGAAAGCGCAGATGAATTTGTCCATCACCCAACGTGAGACGGAGCAGCTCTTGAGGATGCCGTTGCTCGTCCAGAACGATCGCATGTCCGGCCCAACGTCGGTCAGGAAGGGTGTCCAAATAAGCTTTGCGCAGACCCAGACACAAGGCCCATTTTTTGAGGTCGATCACCTGGTCACTGCCCAGCCATCTTTGAAGCACCACCATTTCTGTCCTCTCCATCGGCCGTGGCGATGGCCCGTTCCAAGATAAACTGGAATTATCTTAGCACGCTCAGGCAGAGATGTCAATCGGCCGGGCTTATAGGGTGTATTTCAGAATGGGGGCGACTTGTCAAACCGGCGTCCGGGCGATGCGCAGGCCCTGCGCATCGTCTGATCCTACAGAGTGGCGCGGTCTGGAGACCGGCCACAATGAGCTTGCCCCCAAGCTTATACCGACGCATAGGGATGCGTCGGCTATGTTTTTCGGATGTGTCGGCTACGTTTTTCGGATAGGCTCTTAACGGCATCGGTACAGTGCAAGAGGGAGATTTGCCGGGGCATCCGGCGGGCCTGGCCGGCCGAACTCGGGCACAACGGCGCAAGAAGCAGCCAGCCATTGGGCAATTTCGCGCTTTTGAGGGCTGTCGCCGAACAGCACGTAGCGCAGGCGGCCTTTGGCCACCATGTCTGCCAGCCCCGCCGCGTCGATCACCGCATCCGCGCCGCCAAAGCCGCCGATGTACAGCACCGGGCGTCCGGTCGCCAGCGCCAGCGGCGCGCCGAGATGGGCATCGGGGACGGCCGCCAGGTATTCCACATCCTGCGTGTGGGCCTGCAGAAAAGCCACCAGTCTCTGGTCAACCGGCGGCGGGGTCTGACGCGCGGCCCCCGGCGCAAAGGCGGTCGGCAGGTTAACGTCCGGTGCACGCTCCAGCGCCGTCAGCGTCGTCCACCACAAGGGAACCGTCACCAGGGCGGCCAGCACGACCGGATACGCCGCCGGGCGCAGGGAGCGGATCGGCAGCAGCCCCGCGCCGGCCACCAGGAGAACCGCCGGCAGGTAGAGCAGCGGGGATTGGAAACCATACTGCCGGGCGGCAAAGACTTGAAAGCCGACGGTCAGCGCGGCGGCCGCCAACAGCCCGACGTTCACCCACGGACGGTGGATCTGCCGGCGCCAAAAAAGCGCCATCCCCGCTCCGACCATCGTGCCCAGGGGCGGAGCCAATATGATGGTGTAATAGGCGTGAAAGATGCCCTCCGTCGCGCTGAAAAAGACCAGGCCGGTGAGCAGCCAGCTGCCCCACAGGACGAACGCCCGATGTTCGGTTTCCAGCGGCAGGCGTAGACGCGCCGCCAAGAGAGTCAGCGCCAGGCCCACCAGCGCAAAGGGCAACAGCCAGGACATCTGTTTGGACAGCGGGGGCACAAAGAAGCGCAGCGCGCCGGGAAAGCCGGTCTCCTGGTTGAAAGGGGCGCCGCCGGGGTTGGGGCCGACGTTGGGGGCGCCGGGCACGGTGGCAGGTGGCAGACCGGATTGCGGGGCGGGGCCGCGCGGGGCACAGGCCGGTTGATTCACCCCCGGCGGAAAAATGCATGTCCCGTTGATTTGTTCACCGGTGGGCAGTGTAAAAGAGCAGCCTGCCCCCGCTCTCTGGTCGGCGCAGGCCGCCAGCGCCTGCGGCGGGGGCGGTGGGGCGGCGGGAGCATGGCCGGCGCGTGGATTCACCAGTCGCGAAAGCGCGTTGTGGCCGATGATGAGGGTCATCACCCTGTTGTCCTGGCTGCTGCCGATGTACGGACGCTGCTCAGGGGGTGTCAGGTCCACAATGACCGCCCACCAAAGTGAAACGACCAGCAGGATGATTGCCGAAACGCCGATGTTGAGCCATTTCTTCCCCCAGTCGGTTTTCGCCCCCAGCAAGTAGAGCGCATAGAAACTCGGCAACGGCAAGAAGGCCTGCAGCATCTTGATATTAAAGCCCAGTCCCAGCAGAAACGCACCCAGGAACAGGTGGCGCGCCCGGCCGCTTTCGGCGGCCGCAACAAAAGCCCAGGCCGCCAGCAGCAGGATTAAGACCAGCATCCCATCCATGGTGTTGTTGCGGTCGGTGGCCACGGCGACCGGCGTGACGGCCAGGACGAGCGCGGCGACCAGCCCGGCCAACGTGCCCAGGTGCTTTCGGACCAGGCGGTAGAGTAGCGGCACGCTCAAGATGCCGGCCATGATGTTCGGCAGGGAGACGACCCACCCTTGCACGCCCAGCAAGAGGGCAAAGGCGGCTTCCACCCACAGCCCCAGCGGCGGCTTGTCCACCGTCACCGAGCCGCCGGGTTCGGCGGCCACGAAGAACCAGTTGTGCCACGATTGCAGCATGCTCTTGACCGCCGCCGTGTAATAGGTGTTGGCGTCGCCGATGGATTCCAGATTCACCAGGTGCAGGAAAGCAGAAAGGAACACGATGCCCGCCAGGATCAGACGCGCCGGAGTGATGCCCCAGACGAGTGTGCGGTTCAAAAAGGTTGACGCATCCGGCCTGATCAAGTTGATTTCACTCTCCCCACGCTTCGTTCAAGGCGCGCTCCAGCAGGTCGATCACCTGGAGCTCCCGCGCCCACATTCGCAAATAGGCCAGGTCGAGTTCGCCTTCGCGGACCTTGAGGATGCCCAAGACATCGCGCCATTGCCGTTCGGAGACCTCACCGCCCAGGCGGTACCATTCCAGTTTGGCGAGGATCGTATCTTCGGGGCTGGCAAATTTTGCACTCACCGGCATTTCCAAATCAAACGTCTGCGTCTGCGTGCGGGCAAGTTGCGAGTGCAGAAAAGGACGCCAGCGGGGAATGAACACATCCACTTTGAACATCGTCTCGCGGTGAATGATATTGAAACTAGCGCGGCGTTGAATGGCTTCGGCAATCATCCTTTCGTCAACGTAGAATTCATCTTGCAACGCGGCCAGGAACGACTGGAGATGTTCGAGCCGCATTTCTGCGACGATGTCTGCATCCTGCGTCGTGCGCACCATGCCATAGAGAATGCTTGCCAGCGAACCACCGATGAGATAGGGAACGCCCAAACGCTCGAAAACGCCTGTGACCTTCAATGTGACTTCAAGCGGCTCATTGCGCATGGCTGCTCTCTCCAAACACTTTGCGGGCAAGTCCTTCACCCAGGAACAAGACGGCCAGCCGGTAGCGCAATTCGTTTTCATCGGCTTGCGGGTAACGAGAACGCAAACCGGCCAGTGCCAGAAGGCGTACAGAACCGTTCAACTGCGCCAGCATCTGCATTTTACGGGTAGGGCTTACCTCTCGCCACAACCGAATTTGCAGCGCCTCCATTTTTGGGTCGGTATCGGGGAACAGGGTACTCATAGACCGGTCTCCTTGTGTTCCGTTCTGGACTCTGGCGAATCGAAATCTCGGAGTCGAGGCTTTAGCCGGATTTTAACCACGAGATGTAGACCGGCTGAAGCCTCAACTCCTGAAAACGCCATAGTTCCGTTGATACGCAGCGAGGCGGGATCAATCCGGTGCGGGCAGGCGGACGGGGATGACGGCCCCGGCGCGCTGCGCCTGCTCGGAATCCGGCGTCACCAGCGCGGCATTGAAACGGCGCGCCACCGCTACGTACACCGCATCGCTGCTGCGCAGGCGATGGCGGGCGGCGAGTTCGGCGGCTTCCTGGGCCAAGGCATCATCCAACGCGACCAAAGTCAATCCAGGGAAACGACCGACTTCCAACGCAAAAGCATAGCCCAGATCGGGTTTGCCCTGTCCTTGCCCAATGGTGGCGGCGATTTCGACGATGACCAGCGTGGGCTGGCAGAGCGGCGCGCCGCTCTGCCGCGCCTGACGCAGAAAGGCTTTGCTCGCCGAATGCGCCGGTTCGGAGGGGGTGAAGGCGCTGACAAAAACGCCGGCATCTACCGTCAAAACATCGCTCATCGGCGCATCTTCGAGAGGATTTCCACGGCACTCTTGTCGCTTTGCCAGTTGCGCGCAATCTCTTGGCCCAGGGCTTCCAGCCGCGCCCAGACTTCGTCGGCGTCGGGCTGAGGGGGAAGGGCATCCAGCGGCACCAGAACGACCACCGGACGGCCACGTTGGGTAATGACGTAGCGTGCGCGGCGTTCTTTGACCGCGCGCACCACTTCCGAAGCGCGCGCTTTGAGTTCACGAATGCCGATCTCTTCCATCGCAACCTCTTATTGTGGTCTCTTCTATGCTCTATTGTAGTCACTTTGGGGATTCAAGTCAATCTCCTACTGAGCGAATACCTGCACCGGGCCAAAAGACGCAAGTATTTTTACGCCGTAACTGCTCAGCCTGGCTTTTCAGGACACGGGTTGCCACAGATGCTGCGGATTTTCACCGATTTGTAACTGCTCAGCCTGGCTTTTTTTAGGACACGGGTTGACACAGATGCTACGGATTTTCACCGATTTTATAAAAACTATCCATGTTCATCCGTCAAATCCGTGAAAATCTGTGTCCCACTTGGATGGTCATCAGCACTGGCTGAGCAGATACAAAAAAAGATCGTAACTCTGGTGGCGACAAATCCCCCTTTTGGGTCTGCGCCGATCAAGCGCAAGACCCCCTAAAGGCCGATTTCAATCACTCTGAACAGGATACTCGTCAAGAATGCTGCGCGCCAAGTCAAAATCACCGGCCAGGACGCTCTCGAAAACCCGATCCAGCCGCGCATTGACCATGACATCGTTGGCGTATTTTCGTCGCAGCGCGAACAGGCGCAATGGCAAGCGCAAATCGTCGGCCTCAAACCCAAAACCGGCCGGATCGGTCGCGCGGCGCACCTCCTGCACCATCTCCAGGTATCGGTAACCCCACTCCTCCGTCGGTTCGATGCTGGTGCTTTCGCCATAGTCATTCCAGGTAATCAGCTGAATCACATCAGGCTTTTGGTCGAGCGCTATTTGCATGGTCAAACGAAAGGTTTCGCCGTCCAATAGGTCCAAGTAACGCGCTTCGGTCGAAACTCCCGCCTCTTTGTAGATGTCCTTAAAACCGGGAAATGCGCCAGCCACAACATAATCCCACCGGGCGGCTTTTTTGTAAAATGAATTCAAATAGTCGATCAGCGTTTTTTGATCCAATACACCGTTCTTGCCGGCCCACATCGGCGGCCATGGGTAACTCGACAGCCCCGCCGACTCGGTGTGACCGTCCAATGTGATCAATGCCGGTGCGACATCCAGCCCGGAAAAGAGGCGGTCCCAATCCGCGGCGCTCTTGAAATACTGGGGTCCAAAGGTAAACAGCACCGGCCGGCCAAGCACTTTCAGATAAGCTTCGTCCTGAAACCATGTGTCTTGCAGGTAACGCATCACCTTCTGACCATGATCGTAGGCGTCCTTGACGGACAAGTGCTTGTTATCGACCATGTGCTTGATCGACTGGTCTTCATAGCAGATGGCAAAGCGCAGCCCGGCCTTTTTGACATAGGCAAACAGCTTGTTGGTGGCGGCATTGAGCACGGCGTAATCCCAAAAATCCTCCATACCATACCAGTCAACAATGACCCCGTCGATGCCGCTCAAACGCATCAGCAAAACCTGGTATTCCAGCAGCGCATCATCACGCGAATCATACGGCCCGGTCAGAGGAAGGTAATAGGAGGCAATGTCGGGACGCCCCCTTTCATCCTTGCGAGACGGGTCGAAATGGTTCATCGTCCAATGCCACCCCCAATAGCCGGTCACCGAAGGAGTCTGGTACCAGGGCATATAATGGGCCATCAGCAATGGACGCTCCGGCTCTGGAATGTCCGGTGTAGGCGTAGGAGGAGATGGCGTCCATGTCGCGGTTAGGGTGGGAGAAGGTGTCGTCGTAGCAGTGGAAGTGGGGAATGCGGTCGGAGTGACGGTAGCCGTGGGCACAGAAAGAGGGCCGGTACACCCGGCAATCAAATCGATCAAGAAGAGCCAAACGAGACTCAAACAGACTACCCCCGGTGAGGCAAACCTGGTGCCGGCCGTACCAGAGAATTGCCTGTTTTGATGAGTTACTTCCGAATACATTGTTTATGCTTCCTCCAGAGGAACAATCGGTCGTCTTTTCAAACACCTCTGCCAAATGGCATTATTATGCATCACAATCACTTTTACGCCAAATTTGCCTCAGAGCAAGGCAATAAAAAACGGACACTCGCCCATAGCGGTGTCCGTTTGATCGATAGCGGGGAGAGGATTCGAACCTCTGACCTCCGGGTTATGAGCCCGACGAGCTGCCTCTGCTCTACCCCGCAATGCAGGGCTTATTATACTCGTCTTTCCGGCCAATGTCAAATCAAATTCATGTCGGCCACGACAACGCGGTCTTGGAGCCTATCCGAAAAACCGTGCAAGCGGCATCCCTATGCCGCTTGTACCGACGCATGGGGATGCGTCGGCTATGTTTTTCGGATAGGCTCTTGTTGCCTGGTCGGGTCGAATACCCCCTCAGATTAATTTTGCGGAAAGGTCAAGTGCACAACTCGGCCACTGATTTGCTTCGAATACCCGAGTTTTAAGCATTTGACTTTTTTTGATCATAATGCTAATATCCCAAGTCGGCCCGCAATGCTTTCTGAGAGCGGTTCAGACAGACTCGGCAGACATCAATTCAGTCGGAGCCGAGGCTTTAGCCGGAGCGTTCCGCATGAAGGCTCCACACCGGGCACTCTTGCGGTTTATGGACTCGTAGATTTCGCTCAAAAGGAGTCGTCATGGAATTAGTTCAGAACCTGGCTGCCAAAGTCATTGAAAACGTCGAACGGGTTATCATCGGCAAGCGGGATACGGTCGAGTTGACCCTGGTTGGGCTGCTTGCCCAAGGTCACCTGTTGATCGAAGACGTGCCGGGGGTGGGCAAAACAATGCTCGCACGGGCCATTGCCAAATCGATCGGTTGTTCGTTTCGCCGCATCCAGTTCACGCCGGATATGCTGCCCAGCGACGTGACCGGCGTTTCGGTATTCAACCAAAAAACGCTGGAATTTGAATTCCGCCCTGGGCCGGTTATGGCCCAGATTGTGCTCACCGACGAAATCAACCGGGCTACCCCCAAAACACAAAGCGCATTGCTGGAAGCTATGGAAGAGCGCCAGGTCACCGTTGACGGCGTCACTTACCCGATGCAGCGTCCCTTTATGGTGATGGCAACACAAAACCCCATCGAATACGAAGGTACCTTTCCCCTGCCGGAGGCCCAACTCGACCGTTTTATGCTGCGCATCAACATCGGCTACCCCAACAAAGCCGACGAGAAAAAGATTCTCGATGCTCAACAGTTCAAACATCCCATCCAAGAGATCGAACAGGTTGTAACGGTCAACGAGTTGATCCAGGCACAAGAGCAGGTCAAGCAGGTTTACCTGGACGATTTGATCAAAGAATACATTGTCAACCTGGTCAATATGACCCGCGAACACCCCGACGTGTATCTAGGAGCCAGCCCACGCGGCAGCCTGACCCTGTACAAGACGGCACAGGTGCGGGCAGCCATTCATGGGCGCGACTATGTCATTCCCGACGATGTCAAAATGTTGGCCTCGGCGGCATTGGCCCACCGGCTCATCGTCAGCCCGTCGGCGCGCATCAAAGACGTTGACCCACGCTCGATCATCGAAGATGTCCTTCAATCGACCCCGGTGCCCGGCGCACGGGCCTGGGATCGCGGTCGTGCATAGCGTCTTGAACCGCCGACGTAACTGCCTACCCAAGCCGCCCTTTTTGGGCCTTCGGCCTGCGTCGGCGCAGGCCGACGCCTGGCGCCGCATGCGCCCACAAAGGCCGATTTCTAATCGGCGCAAGCCAGCGAGCAGCCGGGTAGGTAATTACCCGCCGACCGATTGATTCGGGGATAAGGTGTAAGCGTGAAAAGAGCATGGTTTTTCATCATCCTGGGTCTCATCTGCGTCATTTTGGCTCAGACCACCGGCCGGGCTTTGTTCTACAATCTTTCCTATATGATCGGCGTCATCCTGGTGCTGTCGCTGTTCTGGGCCTGGCGCAGCGTCAACTCGGTGCAAATCTCCCGCCGGACACGTTCTCGTCGCTCAACGGTAGGCCGAACGGCCGAAGAGAGCCTGAACATTCGCAATACCGGTTTTTTGCCGCACGTGTGGATCGAGATACGCGATCACTCCACCCTGCCCTGGCACCGCATCAGCCGGGTGGTTGACGCATTGCCGCCCAAACGCTATCGCACATGGGCCGTGCGCACCCTTTGTCGGCGACGAGGCCAATTTATCCTCGGCCCACTCACGGTGTATAGCGGTGACCCATTCGGCCTCTTTCGGTTCAAGCGCGAGCTCAAGCCCACTTCGGAGATGATCGTCTATCCGGCGGTGATCCCCATCCCTTCCTTTGCGCCGCCGCTGGGTCAGCTTCCCGGCGGTGATGCCGTGCGGGGGCGCACGCATTACATCACCACCAACGTCGCCGGCGTACGCGATTACGCCCCCGGCGACAGCTTTAGCCGCATCCACTGGCGGTCGACGGCGCGCACCGGCCGGTTGATCGTCAAAGAATTCGAACTGGACCCCACCTCAGATATCTGGATATTTGCCGATTTGCACCAAAGCGTGCAGGCCGGCTTGCCGGTGCCGGAAGAGGAGGAACCGCTCGATCCGGTGATCTCGATCTTGCGCGGACGTAAACGTGCCGAGATCGAACTGGACCCGTCGACCGAAGAGTATGTGGTCACCGCCGCCGCCTCGATTGCCCAGCATTTCATCTACAAAGACCGCGCCGTGGGACTGGTCGCCTACGGACAAACCCGTGAAGTGATGCAGCCCGATCGTGGCCACCGTCAGTTGACCAAAATTCTGGAAACGCTGGCGATAGGCCGGGCCGAGGGCACCGCTTCGTTGCCCCAAGTGCTGCTCACCGAAGGGGATCGATTGGGACGCGGGGTGACACTGGTCGTGATCACGCCTTCGCTGGATCCTTTATGGGTAGCCGCCGCACGCGAGCTGGTCCGACGCGGCGCCACGATCATTGCCGTGTTGATCGACTCGACCACTTTTGGCAACAAGTTGGGCAACCCGGCCGAAATCATGGCCGAACTGCACGCCAGCAAGATTCCGGCCTACCTGGTGCGCAAAGGCGACGATCTGGCGACCGCCCTGGCCCAGCCGGTTGCCCACCAACCTGGCAGACGCCGATGAAGCAGACGATCGTTGTTTTCGGCAGCTCACGCGGACAGCCAGGCGACGCGGAATACGAGCAGGCACGCGCTTTGGGCCGTCTGTTGGCCCTTGCCGGTCTGGACGTGGTCAGCGGTGGCTATGGCGGTTCCATGCAAGGGGTCAGTCAGGGGGCAGCCGAAGCCGGCGGGCGGGCAATCGGCGTGACCTGTGCAACCTTTGGCCCCGCCGAGGGCAACCCCTACCTCAGCCAAACCATCCACACCCCCGATTTGCCGGCCCGTCTGCGCCAACTGGTGGCCCTTGGCGACGGTTTTGTCGTCTTGCCAGGCGGAATCGGCACCCTGGCCGAACTTTTTGTGGTCTGGAATTTGCTCGCCGTGCAGGCCATCGACAAGCCGATTGTGTTGCTCGGCGCACACTGGCGACACGTGCTGGCCACCCTGGAACAGGAAACCCACATCGAAGCGCCCCATGTGGCCATACTCAACCTGGTCGACACTCCCGCCCAGGCCGTACAGACCCTGTTGGCACGACTACACCGGAAGCCGCCTCAAAAACCATAGCCATCCTTGTCATTGCCTCCGTTGTCGGGTATAATGAAGCCAAAGGTGGACAACGATTTTTAGCGTACCGCCACGGCGGGGTAAAATGGGGGTGACAAAATGACCAATCAACCGATTTTTCCCAAATACATCTTTGGCCTTCACGAGCCCGGCGGCGAATGGCTGATGGAAGAAAAGGGCAAAAAAGGCTGGATTCTGTTCACCGAGCGCGTCTTTCATGATCCCAATGATCAATCCGGGGCCGACTACAGCCAGTGGGCCAACAAAGGCTTTGGGATCATCAGCCGCATCAACCACGATTACTTTCCCAACGGTACCATTCCCCTGCCGCAATACTATGACCATTTTGCCCAACGGGTGCGCAATTTTGTGCGCAACAGCCGCGGAGCAGTCATCTGGGTCATCGGCAACGAGATGAACCACGCCCAGGAACGCCCCAACGGCCAACTGATCACCCCCCAGCTTTACGCCCAATGTTACAAAAAATGTTGGCAGCAAATCCACAGCTTGCCCGGCCATGAAAATGACCAGGTTGCCATCGGCGCGGTGGCCCCGTGGAACAACACCACCGCTTATCCGGGCAACGAGTCGGGTGATTGGGTCAAATACTATGTGGACATTTTGCGGGCCATCACCGCGCTGGGGTGCCCCGTCGACGCGATCACCCTTCATACCTACACCCATGGACGCGATCCGGCCCTCGTCTTTAGCGAACAGCGTATGGACCCGCCCTTTCAAAATCGCCGTTACCATTTTCGCTGCTACCGCGATTTCATGGAAGCCACTCCGGCGGAATTTCGTCACCTGCCGGTGTACATCACCGAAACCGACCAGGATGAAGAATGGGAAAACGCCAATCGCGGATGGGTGCAAAACGCTTACCGAGAGATCAACGACTGGAACACAACTCCCGGCAATCAGCAAATCCGCGCGCTGATCCTGTACCGCTGGCCGCGCTTTGACAAGTGGTACATCGAGGGAAAAACGGGTGTTTATGACGATTTCCGCGCTGCGATGAACAACGAATATACCTGGAAAGAAATCGTCCGGCCGGTGACGATCAACGGCTTTGAGGTCGGCGGAGCGTTTTTGGAATTTTACAACAAAATGGGCCGCGATGTGTGCGGCCTGCCGATCAGCGGCCAGGTGGTTGAAGATGGCCTGCCCACCCAGTATTTCGAGCGCATCGTGCTTCAGCAAGAGCCAACCGGTCGGGTCAGGCCCAAAGCAGCCGGGCAAGAAGTGCAAACCCTGCGCCGCAGCCTGCTCCAGGTGCAGCAAGAGATCGAACGGGCCAAAACGGAAAACAGCAATCTGCAGGACCGCCTCTACGAGGTACAAACGGCGCTGGTGCAAATGCGCAGCGAACTGAGCAGTTCGTTCACTGCAATGAGCACGGCCACGTCCGAAGCAGCCAAAACCATATCGAATGTGACGCGCCCGCTTTGGCAAGATGTGGTCTACCGGTTACCTCGTCATGCCAACAAGCGCTATGCTTCACGCGATGTCGGCACAATTCAATACGTGATCGTCAACCACAGCGCCGTGCCGCCTACGGTGACCGCGACCCAGGTGGCCCAGTTCCATGTCAAAAACATGAACTGGCCGGGCATCGGCTATCACTTTTACATTGACGACCAGGGCATCATTTACCAAACCAACCACCTGAGCACCATCTCGTACCACGCCGGCAACTATGATTCGGTGAGTGTGGGCATTTGTGTGGCCGGCAACTTTACCAAAACCATCCCCACGGCCGCACAACTCAAGAGCACTGCCCATCTGGCCGCATGGCTGCTCGACGAGTTAAGACTGCCCGTCGAGGCGGTACGCGGCAAAAAAGAGTTTATCGACACCCAATCGCCGGGGCTACAATGGCTGGAAGGGCACAAGTGGAAAAACCTGCTGCTGGCCGAAATCAAGCGCGCTCAACAACAGTTTACGATCACCTACACGCCCAAATCGTTGTATCATTACATGCTTTTCTGGCACAAAGGCATCACATGGGCCGAACAAGAGTGGCTGGCCGCGCAAACCTACATCGGCGCATTTCAGGTGACGCATGGCTTTTCGGCGCAAGAAGCCCAACAAGCTCAATATGTGACCATCGTCGGTGACACAACCGGCGTCGACGAACAAACCGAGCAGGCATTGCTTGAAGCAGGTTGCCGTGTCGAACGCATCGCCGCACGTGATGCCGACGAGCTGCGCACCATCTTGAACGACCTGGTTGTGCAAGGGCGGCGGTTTTTGAATTTCGATGAAGCATAGACCCTGTGACACTATCCGGCGCGAAATCACCCACTTATCAGGTCAAATTAGAAGTCTTTGAAGGCCCGCTCGACCTGCTGCTCAAGCTCATCGAGCAGGAAGCACTGGACATTACGGCCATTTCACTGGCCCGCGTCACCGACCAATACCTGGCCTACTTGCATGTCGTCGAAGAAGTGCGCCCCGGCGAACTGGCCGACTTTATGGTCATCGCCGCGCGATTGCTGTTGATCAAATCGCGCGCATTGCTGCCCAAACCACCCAAGATCGTCGAAGAAGAAGAGGATGTCGGCGACGATTTGGTGCGTCAGCTCAGAGAATACAGGCTGTTCAAGCATGCCGCGCAATTTCTGGCCGCACGCGAGCAAGCCGGTATGCAGATGTACGCCCGCAGCATGCCGGTCAGCCAATCACCACAAAGCCGCAAAACCAGGATTGACCTGGGAGACACGTCAACAGACGACCTGATCCGCGTTCTGCGTGCCCTACTCGATCAGCCCGGCCAGACAACAGACTCGACTGCCCTGCTTCCGCACCGGGTGACTATTGAGCAAAAAATCGAGCAAATCGTCGCCTGCCTGACCACCTCTCCAAGCCTGACCTTTCGTAGCCTGCTCACAGATGTCACTTCCCGCGTCGAGGTGATCGTTACCATGTTGGCCCTGCTCGAACTGGTTCGTCGTCGGCAGGTCAGCGTGCACCAGGATCAACTCTTTGGCGAAATTTTGATTTCAAGCCGAACTTTATCCTCTTCCTCAGCCGAAACAGCCCATTGATCCCAACGGCTTGCCGGTTGGTGAAGATTTTTGCGATATCCTAAAGGTTAAAAAGCATCATTTCACAGCGCGCACAGTCAAACTTGAGCCGAAAACGATGACCTTCTTCATCAATCAGATAGAGCGGGTCTGTCGGGGCGTTGGGATGTGTGCGGCGACAGAGGTCGAGTTGATGCAAAACGCAATAGCGCGTGCGCATCACCTGTCGGCCGTGCATATCCAGCCCCGATTCTGCCGCCGGTTCGATTTCGGTAACGCCATGCCGGCGGTAAAAAGCCGCCGCCTTTTGGTTCAGCACATTGCCCAGATAGGTCAACCGCGTCGCCGGGTAGGGCACCTGGTTTTTGAGCGGTAACACACTCAGCCGGGGACGCTTTTGTGCGCGTATCTGAGCAAGCGCCGCAAGCGCGTCGCGGCGCATGGCATTGAGGGTGGAAAGGGGCACAAAGAGCGGCGTTGTCCACTCGATCGCAATGTCGACGCACTCAAACTCGGTGTCGCCGGTTTTGGCAAGCTGTCGACGCACGTTTTCGACCGCCTGAGCCGGCTTGAGCGCAGCCTGTTTCTCGATTTCGACTTCGACATCAGCCCGGTTGTCCTCCTCATCGACCACGGTCAGCCCCAACCCGTTGGTCGTCTCACGCGCGATCATGCGTACCGCAATGCGTCGCTCGATGCGACTTTTTTCAAGTGCACTCAAAAAGAGGTGATCGTGGTTCCGGTAAATCAAGCCGCCCGTGCGCACCCCTGCCATGCTCTCGACTTGAACCCGTTGCCCCTCCACACCGGTGACAACCGTGCCAACCAGCTCTCCGTTGGCATCGAAAAAGCACAGCCCATCTCCGTTGTGCAGTTCCGTCGTCCCATCGATCTCGAATCCATCACGCAAGATCCGCCCGACCCGCCCTACCACCTCGCCGACCATTTTGGGTGTGTCGATAGCACCGATCGGTTCACGCCGGCCGTACATAAAATAATCGGTATAGCCTCGATGAAACGTTTTGCTCACATCGGGCATAAAATCGACCCGGCTTCGCCCCGACGAACTCGCGCGCAACCCCTTGGCGGCCAAAAGCGCATCCAACACCTGCCGGTAATGGCTGATCACATTGACCACATAGGCGCGGTCTTTGAGCCGCCCTTCGACCTTGAACGAACACACCCCGGCATCGATCAATTCATTCAAACAGGCGCTACGGTTCATGTCACGCAACGAAAGCAGATGTTTATTTTTGATAATCGGCGTACCATAACGGTCGATCAACGTATAACGACGACGGCATGGCTGAGCACACTCGCCACGGTTGCCGCTGCGTCCGCCAAGCGCATAGCTCAGATAACACTGTCCGCTATAGCAGACACACAACGCCCCATGAATGAACACTTCCAGCTCAATATGAGTCTGTGCCCGGATGGCGCGGATCTGCTCCAAGCTCAACTCACGGGCTAAAATGACGCGCGCAAACCCCACCTGTTCCAAAAAGGCAACCTTTTCAACCGTATCGTTGTGCATCTGCGTGCTGGCAATCAGCGGAATGGGAGGCAAATCACATTCCAACAGGCCGAGGTCCTGGACGATCACCGCGTCAACGCCGATCGCGTACAGCCGCTCGATCAATTCAACCGCTTCCGGCAGTTCATGATCGTAGAGCAGGGTGTTGACGGTCACATAGACCCTGGCCCAATAGCGATGGGCATATTGCACCAACGTGGCAATGTCTTCGAGCGTGTTGCCGGCCCGGACGCGCGCGCCAAAGCGCGGCGCACCGATGTACACCGCATCGGCACCACAATCAATGGCCGCAAGACCACATGCCAGGTCTTTGGCCGGAGCAAGCAATTCAATTCCGTCCATATCCAAAGCCTTCAAATTGCATTCTTTTGGGAAAGTGGCATCGGGATGAAAGCGGCATTGGGATGCCGCTTTCTACGGCTACGGCCCCAAGCTCGCTGTTTTCGCGTCGCCGACGCCCAGAAAGGCCGATTTCCAATCGGCGCACGGCATCGGGATGAAAG
>Ga0209101_1001838_pt1 | contig 14922 bp, 11 predicted proteins | sample ConPoolayeCmetaG_FD_185481 | JGI IMG/M metagenome (GOLD analysis project Ga0209101, IMG submission 185481) | Hot spring microbial mat communities from California, USA to study Microbial Dark Matter (Phase II) - Cone Pool mat layer C metaG... ...
ATGGGAGCGGGGTGTCCGTCATATTTTTGCATCCCCTCCGGCTCGGGCCAGTCTTCAGACCACGCCCGACGCCACATGACCAGCCACAGTGTAGGGCAACTGCGAGCAGTTGCCCTACATGCAGTGGAGATCGGCCCGAGCTGATATAAAACGGTGGCTCTTGACTTGCCTGATTTGTGTGGTATCCTTTATACATCGGAATGCAACCGGACCGAAATCGCCCTCTTTGGGTGGCTTCTGCACTGGCCGCGGTAAGCCGATGGCCTGTCCTAACACCGGTGCCCCAGTCACAGCAGTGGGCGGTTCAATTTATGCTGATCATCGGCTGGAGGTTAAAAGATATACTGCGCACGGGTGAATTTTGGACTTTTCCTGAGCGTGGTAGCACTTAGTTAAATGGTATTTATTCAGCCTGCGCCCGCCGGACCACAGTCCGGCGGAGCAGATGGCACCTGAGCCACCTGGGGGTGTCTCAGTGTAGCCAGTGTCTGCAAAGTCTGGTCCGGGCGGACTGTGGTCCGCCCGGCACAGCACGGGCAGGCTGAACAGCGTGGTAGCACTTGGTTAAATGATATTTATTCAGCCTGCGCCCGCCGGACCACAGTCCGGCGGAGCAGATGGCACCTGAGCCACCTGGGGGTGTCTCAGTGTAGCCAGTGTCAGCAGAGTCTGGTCCGGGCGGACTGTGGTCCGCCCGGCACAGTACGGGCAGGCTGAACAGCGTGGTAGCACTTGTATTCAGCCTGCGCCCGCCGGACCACAGTCCGGCGGAGCAGATGGCACCTGAGCCACCTGGGGGTGTCTCAGTGTAGCCAGTGTCTGCAAAGTCTGGTCCGGGCGGACTGTGGTCCGCCCGGCACAGCACGGGCAGGCTGAACAGCGTGGTAGCACTTGGTTAAATGATATTTATTCAGCCTGCGCCCGCCGGACCACAGTCCGGCGGAGCAGATGGCACCTGAGCCACCGTGGTGTCTCAGTGTAGCCAGTGTCTGCAAAGTCTGGTCCGGGCGGACTGTGGTCCGCCCGGCACAGCACGGGCAGGCTGAACAGTTACGTTAGATGTCCAATTCTTACCCGTTCCCAGTATAGATCAGGGCTGCTTATAGCACGGGATCATGGCAAAAAAGAAACGCAAATCGCGGGAAACAAGACGCCAAAGCTCGGCTGACCTCAGGCGCAACGGGCTGGCGCTTTTCAACCAGGGGAAATACAGCCAGGCGATTGAGTTGTGGGAGCGGGTCGGGCAACAGACTCCCGATATGTTGCCCGTCTCTGCGCTGGCGGAAGCATATTTCAGGCGGGGCCTGAATTATCTATACGGCGGGAAGCCAGATCCCTCTGCCGGCCTGGCTGACCTGGAGCGGGCAGTCGCGCTGAAGCCGCAGGAAGTACGCTACATCTATCACCTGGGGCTGGCTGCGCACCGCCAGGGCGATATTGACCGGGCAGTCAGCGCTTATCGGCAGGTGCGCATGAGCGGAGATACATTTGCGGGCCGGGCTGCTTACCCCCTCGCCATAGCGTTGTTGCAGAAAGGGGAGGATCCCTCTGCGGACCCGGTTTGGGCCGATCTGTCCGACGAGGAACGGACGATGTTGAAGCAGGCCAGAGCGTTCCGCAGGCGACCCTATTCTGTTGTGCCGGAGGCGCCCGCACTCTGGCGCGCGATGGCAGCTATGGATGCCGGGGATTTGGAACAGGCCCGCCTTGCCCTGGACCAGGCACTCGATGCGCCGGTCAATTCGCTTGAGCGAGGAATTACACACTACTATTATGGAGTGCTGGCAGCACAGGAAGAGGATTGGGAAAGTGCGCGTCGCCATTGGAGCACCGCCTGTGCTTCCGGCCTGCATATGCCGCGCCTTAACAACAATCTGGCTGAGGCATACCACCGGCTGGCAGAAGACTACATGACGCGCAACGATGTGGAAGGTGCTATAATGGCTGCCAGAGAAGCCCTCCGCCACAAACCAGGTGATAAAACGATCACCGCGCTCCTCTCTCAGGCCTGTCAACATCTGGCTTATCAGGCCGCTTCCGATGGCAATTGGGAAGCAGCCCGCCGGCACTGGGAGGAAGCCAACGCAGTAGATAAGGGCAACTTTCGTATTCTTTATAACCTGGCTCTGGTGTATGAACGGCTGGGGGACCTGCTCAAAGCAGGCGAGACATGGCGCGAGGCGCTGCGCCACCGCCCACGTAAAGCAGACCACCCGGACGCGCTCAGCAGCGAACAGGTGGCGCAGCTGTGGCGCAGGGCTGCCGAGGCCTATTCCAAAGCCGGCGAATATGATGAGGCGATAAACGTCTATCGGCTTGCCGCTAAGTGGGACCCGGACAACGTGGGGGTACGCCTGGCGCTGGCAGAAGCGCTTCTCACCGACGGCCGGCTTGTTTCCGCTGAAAACGAACTCTCCCGCATTCTGGAGCAACATCCTGACAACATACAGGCGCTGCTGCGTATGGGGGAAGTGGTCAGTGCCCAGGGGTACTGGTGGAGTAACCCAACGCGTTACTGGCAGCGCGTGCTGGAACTGGACCCGGACAACGGGGCCGCTCGACAATTGCTGGCCGACTTCTATCAGGATCAGGCTGAAAGATCGTTGTACTGGGGGAATGAAGCTCGTGCCCTGGAGATGTACCAACAGGCACTAAACTACCAGCCGAACAACGGTGAGATACTGGTCGGAATAGGCCAGTGCTACCTCCGCAAAAACCAGGACAAAGCCCGGGAGTATTTTGACCGCGCCATCGCTCAGCGGAAAGACGACCTCAAAGTGTATGGCCGGGTCATTCACGCCTGGTTCGATGCGGGCAAACCGGAGCTGGCCTGGCAGACACTGGAGCAGGCTGAAGCCGCTGTTTCCGAGATCCCGCACGACTTCTACCTGTCTCAGGCTTCCTACTTCATCGGGGACTACCCCCCTGAGGTTGCCCGGCCCTGGCTGGAACGGGCCATCGCCAGGTCGCCAGATGGTTTCCCCATCCTGGCAGCCATAGGTGAAATGGCGACTGTGTCCGGCGCTCCGGAGATCGCCAGGGAATATCTGGAGCAGGCTATCGCTGAGGGGCAGAGTCCAGGACAGGCCCATTTGCTCCTGGGAATGCTGGATAAGAAGGAAGGCAACACACGGTCTGCTGAACGCCACTGGAAAGAGGCCGAAAGGATCGCACGCCGTGATAGAGATGACGAGCTAATCGAACGTATCAGAATGGCCCGGCTTATATTATCCACGCCACCTGAGCTGCTCCGCGCAATATTTGGAGCGGATGAGCCGTTCTTTCCGGACGATTTCTTTGAGTAAGATGATGACTGCTTCTGAGATAGCACAAGAGCCATATACAGAACGCAAGCCGAACCTGACCAGCAGTGATCCTTACGCGGTGCTGGGGCTGCCACATGGCGCCCCGCTCCGCGAAGTCAAGCGGGCTTATTTCGACCTGGTGCGCCAGTACCCGCCTGAGGAGCAGCCCGAAACCTTCAAACTGATCAGGGCGGCTTATGAGAAGCTGCGTACCGCCGAGATAAAGGCCGAAACGGACCTATTCCTGTTCCGTCCCCCTGCTCCGTGGCAGCCACGCAAGCGTGGCAGCAGGCTCGCCCTGGAGGTCCATGCCGGGGATATCTGGCTGCTGCTCCAGCAGCACGGTGATCTGGGACGGACAGATTTTCGGGCAGATTACAGGCCAGTTCAGGTATGAGTGAGCGTCGTCAAGTGTGGGAGACTTTAAGCAAATTACTGACACGGCTGGAAGAGGACATAGATGCTTCATTAGGCCCTAAAGCCCCTTCCGGGAGCACACTGGAGGAATTAGAGAAGGAAATCCGTCGCCTGGGCAAGACCCAGTTCAAGACCAACGCATTGGTCGAAGAGCAAAGCACACGCTGGGAAGAAATGCTCGCCGGGCTCCGGGCTGCTCAGGAACAACGTGACCAACTGGTGGAAGAACTCGTCCGCGCCCGGGTGGCCGCCCGGGAAATAGAGCTGTTAGAGGCTTTCCTGCCGGTGCTCGACGGTCTGGAACACGCCATCGCCAGTGGGCAGCGTTACCTGGAGATGAGGGACCGAGCGGCTGAGGTGCTGCGCGCTTCGCCTGATCCCCCTACTGCGGCCCAGGCGATCATTCTCTCGCCGGCCGACCGGGCTAAACTGGCCGGGTGGTTGGATGGCCTGCGTCTGCTGAGGGAGCGATTGCTGGCCATCCTTAAGGCCAGCGGCGTCACTCCCATCCCCACCGTCGGACATCAGTTTGACCCTTACCTGCACGTCGCCGTCGGCACTTCCGCAGTGGGTGAGGGCACACCGGGCACCATTGTGGCCGAGGAGCGCCGGGGCTACTGTACCCCCTCCGGGGTACTTCGTTATGCAGAAGTGATTGTATATCGGCCAGAATCTGAGGCTGAAGAATAGTTATGAGGTGAGAAAAATCATGATCGTAGGTATAGATTTGGGCACTACCAACTCTGGTGTTGCTATCGTTCAGGATGGTATGCCTCGCATGCTTCCTAACGGCGAAGAGCGTATCATCCCCTCGGTGGTCGGCTATTCGCCGAACGGCCAATGGCTGGTTGGGACGCCTGCGCGTAACCAGTACATTTTGTATCCGGAAAACACGGTCCGTTCCATCAAGCGTTCCATGGGCACCGACCTGCGCGTGCAACTGGGTGGACGGCAGTTCACCCCGCAGGAGATTTCCTCATTCATCCTGCGTGAACTGAAAAAAATCGCTGAGCGCAACCTTGGTTGCGAAGTGAATGATGCTGTGATCACCGTACCGGCTTACTTCTCCGACGCCGCGCGTCAGGCAACCCGGGACGCCGGCCACATCGCAGGGTTCAATGTGCGCCGTATCATCAACGAGCCGACCGCTGCGGCTCTGGCCTATGGGTTGAACAAAGCCGAGGACCAGCTCGTCCTTGTTTATGACCTGGGTGGAGGGACATTTGACGTTTCACTGGTAGAGCTGATGGGAGGCATCGTCGAGGTACGCGCCAGCCACGGCAACACCAGACTGGGTGGGGACGACTTTGACCTGCGCCTGGCAGAACTGGTTGCCGACCGTTTTGAGAAAGAGCACGGTGTGAACCTGCGCCAGGATCGCCGGGCCTGGGCGCGCCTCCTCCGCGCCGCCGAGATGACCAAAATCGAGCTTTCTTCTCATCCCTTCGCCTGGCTCAGGGAAGAGTACATCGCGGAAAAGAAAGGCGTGCCCCTCCATCTGGAGTACGAAATCAGCCGCCATGAGTTCATCGAGGCGATACATGACCTTCTGGACCAGACGCTTGACTCGGTGGACCACGTGCTGAAGGACGCCGACGTAACGGCGGATGACATCAGCCAGGTGCTCCTGGTTGGCGGCTCCACCCGCATACCGGCCGTCTGGGAACTGGTGGCGAACTACCTGGACATAGAGCCGCATATGTCAATAAACCCGGAGGAGGCTGTCGCCCTGGGTGCAGGCGTGCAGGCCGCCATCATTGACGGTGTGCCTATAGACGCCATCCTGGTAGACGTGACGCCCCACTCTTTGGGAATCCAGGTAGCCGAAATACGTATGGGGCGCATCATCCCGGACCGTTACAGCGTGATCATCCGCCGCAACACCACCGTTCCTGTGACCAAGGAAGAGGTATACTCCACAATCTATCCCGATCAGGACACGGTCGAAATCGCGGTTTACCAGGGGGAGAGTCAGATCGCCTCAGAGAACACGCTGCTGGGCAAGTTCCGCATTCATGGCCTCAAACCTGAACAACCTGGCGAGCTGGCCAAAGTGACCGTGCGCTTCGACCTGGATGTCAACGGCATCCTGAAGGTGACCGCCAGGGATCGCTATACCGGCCAGCAGAAAGAGATAACCGTGGAGGCTTCTAAAGCACGCCTCAGCGAGAGCGAAATCCTCCAGGCACGCAGATGGATGGCGGAGACGGTGGCCCAACCGGAGGATTCCGTGCTGATCAGGCGGGCCAGACAGTTGCTGAGCAGAGACGAGCTGAAGCCGGAAGAGCGTGAGGAATTGGAGGATTTGATCGCCGAAGTCGAGGCGGCTCGCGCGAACGGCGATGCCGGGCTGATAGAAGAGCTGGAAGAAAGGCTGCTGGACCTGCTGTTCGATCTGGAGGAGTAGCAAAGCTCTCTGGGACACTCTTGATTTCATTGCCGTATGCTGGTCTGGAGCGGACGTGGCATAGGATGAGTCGAGCAATGGGGGGTTCAGGTGACGGTCTTCTGCCGTCACCTGAAGCTATTTATGCACCTGGAGTCCTCCGCCTGAGGAGGCGGTGGATCACGTTACTCGTGCCGGTGCTGATGATAGTCTTTGGAGCAGCCTGCGGTGGCACCGTCATCACGCCCGTGCCGTCACCGACCCCGTCGCCGCTGAGTACTCTATCGCCCATCACATTGCCGGCGCCGCGTACCACGGCTGCAATCCGCGTGGTACCGGTCGCCACGGCCACCCCGACTGTAACTCCTACCCCCATCATCTACATCGTGCAGGAAGGGGATGTTTTGGGAGCCATCGCATACAAGTATGGGGTGAGCGTAGAAGCGCTCCAGCAGGTTAACCAGCTTGCCAACCCTCAGTTCCTCAGAATCGGGCAGCAACTGATTATACCACCTAAAGAGCAGTACGATCTGCCATCATCCGGTCTGATGCCCACGCCCACGCCGCTGCCTGTTGGGGTGCGGGGCTTAGGAGTGTACGAAACGCCGGCAGGTAGCCTGCTATGTCTGGGGGAACTGCTCAACACCAACCCCGCACCCATTATGAATATTCAAGTGCGTGTGACGCTTCTGGACGCAGCCGGTCAGAAACTGGGCGAGCTTCCCGCCCTCGTGGCATCTGACATCATTCTCCCTGCGGAGAGTTCGCCTTTCAGCGCCCTCTTCACCGTCCCGCCGACAGGATGGGCTGGCCCGGCAGTGACCGTGCTGCGCGCTGAGACGGTGAACGCACTGGCCGAAATGTATGTACCCATCGCCGTGGTTGAGGCGCAGGGGCGACCCTCGGAGGCTCAATTTCTGGTGGAAGGCGTGGTACAGAACGCCAGCTCCGACCGTTCTGCTACCGATATAAATGTTATCGTAACGACCTATGATGCGCACGGGCAGGTCACGGGTTTCAGGATGGCCGGGGTTGTGTTGGATGAACCGCTCGGCCCAGGGGCCACCGCGCCGTTCATGGTGGAGCTGACCTGCTTCGGCGGCGAGCCAGCTGATTTCAACATTGTCGCGGCAGGGCGGGCGTGGAATGAATAGCCTGGTATGAAATCAGCTCAGAAAGGAGGCAGGAACATTCAGGGATGAATCTGGTTTACCGGACTGTACGCACCATAGCAAACTTTTTTCTTGACCTGTTTACGATCCGTGAGCACATCGGGCTGGAGAATATACCAGAGCATCCCCCGTACATTATGGTAACAAACCACCTCTCGGTCTTCGACACGCCGGTGTTGCTTACAGTATGCCCCCACACGATCAGAGCCATGGCTGCTTCCAAGCATAAGCGTAACCCCTTCTATGCTTTGCTGCTCACGATAATGGGCTCAGTCTGGGTGCGGCGGGGAGAGGTGGACCGCCGGGCATTGCGCGGGGCCATGGAGGTCCTGAAGCGGGGCGAGGTGCTGGGAATGGCGCCGGAGGGCACGCGGGCCAGAGGCCGCTACGCGCTACAACCCGGTAAGGTCGGCGCGGCCTACCTGGCTGCCCGGGCAGATGTCCCGATCGTGCCGGTGGGACTTGTCGGTACGGAGCAGATGAAGCGCAATCTGCCCAAGCTGCGTCGTACCCGTGTGCGGGTGGTGATCGGCAGACCGTTCAGGTTGCCGGAAACAGGCCCGGTACGAGGCAAGAAGCTGCGTGAGTACACTGATATGATTATGCGCCGTATCGCCGCGCTCCTGCCGGAAGAGTACCGGGGAATATACGCGGATACAGCGCTGGCTGACCCTCAAAGCCCTGGCTGATCTGTGCCCTGGCCCGCCGCCTTTCTACCTTATGTCGAGCATTTCAATATTCCACAGCTCGCTCGATGAGGTCGGGTCCAGGGCGAAGTTCAGCACATTGGGGCGGATGATGGCTGCTCGCAGCCGCATAAACAGCGGAATTGCAGGAAGCTCCTGAGAGAAAATGATCTGAGCCTGTTTATGGTATGTCTCATACTCAGGGGTGCCCGGAAGAGCCAGCAGCGCTTTCCGGCATAGCGCATCGTAATCGGGATTGCTATAACCGGTCACGTTCTCCCCGTAAGATTTACTGTCCCCGGGTATCTCGGCAGAAGTATAGTGTCCACACAAAGGCTCGAAGTCAAACCACCAGGCGGTCTCGGCCAAGTCGAACCGGCGCCCGAACAGCGGCCCTTCCGGGGCGTCAGCATAAAGTTCCCACGCCGGACGCGGCTCCAGGTTGACACGAATGCCACAATCGGCCAGGTGGGCTTTGATCATACGCGCCGACTGCTGCGAGGATGGGCTTTCCATAGGCACAAGCAGGGATACCTCGAAAGGGGTGCCGGCTGGCACACCTTTCACCTGCCTGGCCTCACGCACTCCATCCCCATCGGTATCCTTCCAGCCGACTTCTTCAAGTAAAGCCTGCCCTCCCTCAGGGTTGTAGCCCCAGTGCAGCAGATAAACACCGGCATACAGCGGGTGCTCTGGTGGCAGGTAGCTGTCTGGGACAACGCTGCTCCCGTAGGTGACCTCGTTCACAATCGCCTGCCGGTCTATACATTGGATGATTGCCTGGCGTACCCGCACGTCCCCGAAGAAGTCAGGCCGGCGGTAATCCGCCGCCGGTACGATGCCGAAATCAAGGTGTTCCCAGCCGTTGCTGATGGAGAAAACGACCTCGAGCAGATTCTGTTGTTGAGCCTGCAGCAGCAGGGGCAGGGAAGGCTCAAGCTCGGCATCGTGGGTGCCGATATCGCACTCACCGGCCAGCAGACGAGCGACCATTTCCGGAGTGCCGGACGTGAAGACGAACACCACCTGATCAAGCAGAGGCAATCCTTCCGAGGCCCGGAAATAATTGGGGTTGCGTTCGAGTGTGAGGTGGTCCCCACGGATCCACTCTTTGACATAAAAAGGCCCCCACCCAAGCGGATAGCGCCTGCTCTCGTCTATGCGGAGCAAATCTTTCGGTGCGTACTTCTCAAGTTGATGGCGGGGGAGAGGGGGGAAGAAGTTTAGGAAGTAGGTGGAGGATATAAAGCCTGGCAGGCCGATCCAGCGGACGCGCCTTTCATCAAGAGCCGTATAGTGGGCAGTGCGCTCAACCAGATAACGCCTGCCGGGCGTAGCCGGGTCGGATGCCACTTTGAAAGCGAAGACGGAATCATCCGCCGTGAGAGGGGTGCCATCCGCCCATGTGACACCCTCTCTGAGGGTGAAGACGACCTCCATTCTGTCCATCCACAGCGGTTCTCCCGTGAATTCGACGGCGCATTCCTCGGAGCGGCAACCTGAGGGCAGCACCACGACTCCCTCTTCCAGTGTCACCGGGCTGCCCTCTATGTCCACAACCCGGCTGCCACGCTGCACGCGTACGGTACGGGTGATGGCATCACCATCGGCAAGCGCAGGTAGTTTTTGCAGGATCACTGGCCGGTAGACGTAATTCAGATAATCTACAGGGCCATCGTACAATGCCTCCATGACATGGCGGGTGGAATTCAGCCAGGAGCCACCGTACAGGTAAAGGGTGTCCGGTTCTCCCAGCACACAGACGGTCAGTGTCCTGGATGCTGGAGCAGGGCTGGAAAGCGGTGATTGAGGAGGGGTGGCCGTGACTACAACCGTCTCCGGAGGAACGGTGACCGTGACAGTCACTATCCTGGGAGCACAGCCACTGAGCAGCAAAAGCCCGCCGATCAGAGTTGCCACTACATAATGTTGCCCGCGCCTCATTTTTCTGCTCCTCAAATGGTTATGCTGCTTTAAGGTCAATACGGTTCAGTTAAGGCCTGGAGTCGAGGCTTTAGCCGGTCTTTTTCCGCCTGAAGGCTCCACTCCAATTGCTTATCTAAACCGTATTGGCTTTAAGGTGCACACTCGGAGAGCAGGCCGTTCACCTCATCTTCCCAGCACTCACAGGCAGTGCGCACCTCATCATCCCGTGTCATAGTACCTTCATAGGGCATTACGTCACTGTGGGCAACCCATCCCGACAATGTCATTGGTGCATTGCCTTCGCCCGCAGGTATCCACTCGCCATTATAGCGGCGGGCGAAGTGGAGATGGGTCGCGGTCGCGTATCCCCCTTCACAAGAAGGGCGCCCCAGACGCTGCCCACGCTGCACAAACGTGCCGGCCGCCACACGGCCCTCTTCATAGAGGTGCAGGTAGCACAACACCCACCCGCTCTGCTCGAAGCCATCGCCGTCCAGGTCGAGCACCAACTCGCCGTGCTCACTGCGCACCACCAGTCCACTCGCGGCCGCGGTAGCCCACGAGGACGAGGGAGCACAGCCTGAATGTTTCTCAGCCGGGACAAAGTCAAGTGCGGCACGGTCATTGTCGTTCCCCCAACCTCCGTGTGGCCCTCCGGTAAAGTACCAGGTCTGGCCAGTTTCCCATGGCAGGCACAGCTCCGGCTGCACCAGGTCAGGGGGCACCAGAGGCTCAACCGCGTAAGCGAAGGGGTTGCCAAACAGGCGTTCGTAGACCGCAGGGAAACCAGAGGAACCCACCAGCGTCTGCCACTCCTCCAGAGAAGCGGACAGGCCGGCCAGGCAGTTTTGCACTCCCGCGCTGCCCGGGTTGAGCACCGGCGCGATGGCCACGCGGGTGCCGTCGCCCAGGCGTAGAGTACCACGTCTGCGCCATTTCCACCCGTAGTAACCCTCGTTGAGACTCGACGCAGCCCAGCTCAGTTGCCGGAAAAGTCCTTCGTGATATTCCTTGACATAACCCAGGGGATAGCTCAGCGTTTCGGGAGCTGGCTGGGGGTCGGTTACCCATCTCGAGCGTAACTCCAGGAGCGCAAGCAGCACACGCGGCCCCACACTGAAGCGCTGGGAGACCAGTTGCACAATCTCCGCTCCTTTCAGTACATTCCCCTCCACCTCCTCGGTATAGCTGGCCAGGTAGCCTCCCTGTGCAGCGATAAAACCGGGCAGGTCAAAGCTTATATATGCGGGGCCGTAAACCATCTCGCTGTCCGGCACCAGTTTCAGCGATGGCCCCACTTCTGTGGCACTCACCGGGATGATGAGTGTCTGGCCGGCAGTTATGCTGTTTGCATCGGCCAGGTTGTTTGCGGCAACGATCTCCTCGACGGTGCATCCAAACACCAGCGCGATCCAGCCCAGTGTCTGACCAGGCTGCACAACGTAAGACTCCACTCCCGTGCCCAAGACGTAGCCGATCGGGGTCGGGTTGGGGGTGGGGGTGCCTGTCCAGGCATTGGGAGCGGTAGGAGTAGGAGAAGGGGAGGTTGTGGGCATACCACCGGTGGGCCCGGCAGCGTTGATATTTCCGCCCCCCTGGCCGTTGCCATCGGAAATTCCGGCAGGTGTTGGAGCGATCCACCCACCTGCCGGGCGGGTGCAGGCAGTCGCAAGTATGAGGATCGCGCACCCCCATACCAGTGGCCGTGACAGCTTTGTCACCGGATGCCCCATCCTGAACCGCGCGTCTCCCGTGCCTGAGCTGCCAGCCGATCGGCCCTTTCGTTGAAGGGATGGCCGGCGTGTCCCTCTAACCAGTGCCAGCTCACCTTGTGGGTACGCGCCAGCCGGTAGAGGATGCGCCAGAGGTCCTGATTTTTGACCGGTTGTCTGTCGGCGGTGCGCCAGCCCCGGCTCACCCATTCGTCTATCCAGGTGGTGATTCCCAGGCGCAGGTATTCAGAATCGGTATGCACGGTGACCTCGCATGGGCCAAGCAACCCTTCCAGCAGGGCAAGTGCGGCAGCGGCAGCGTGCAATTCCATACGGTTGTTAGTTGTGGCAGGATCGTTGCCGCTGAGCACCCATTCCCGGTCCTCCCACCGGATGATCGCTCCCCAACCACCTGGCCCGGGATTCGGTTCACAGCTTCCGTCCGTATATACATCCACCCGGCAGGTGACGTCGCTTAAGCTGCTCAGACCCGGTAATGGTTCCATAGCACGGTACTATTCCAGTCGCCACACGCGCAAATCGTCCAGGCAAATGGTGGCGTTCCCTTCGCTATAAGTTGAGCCTCCCAGACCTACCCGCCCGGTCGGGAAAAGGTCACTTTCCACTTCCCCCGCCAGTACGCCGTTGACGAAAAGTGAAACCACCCCCCCGACCCGTTGCATGCTCAGGTAGTTCTTGCCATCGGGAATGATGTTTTTGGAGGTGGTCCAATCCAGCAGATTATCCTGCCACTCACCATTCTCAAGCACGAACAGCGCCAGGGTCTGGTCCGAGGGAGATACCTCAAACCAATAGATGTTGTCACCGTCAGGCCCGAAGCCCAGGCCGCAACTGGCGTCAGCCGCTCCCGAAATTGTACAGGCCACCTCCGCCACGAACTGATCGGTACGGAAGGGCTCATACCACTCCCATGCCGTGTAATTATCGCTTTTGATGAGGATACAATACTGGCCGGCAGCAGGGTTCATGTAGAAGACCTCGTCGGTTTCAACATTACCTCCCCAGTTATTCCGATTGTCCGAGAAATCATCCTCGAAGCGAAGTACGGCGTTAGCCGGGAGAGGGGTCTGACCCATCACCGTCCACCTCTGCTGACCAGCCAGCTCCACGTTGTAGACTATTTCGATGGTCTCATCATCGGCGTTGGTGGTCCTGATGTCGTAAGTGCCAGTGGGGATACCATCAACCGTGTATTCCTCACCAGGTTCGATGACCACGTCTCCGAGCCAATCGTCTCCCCAACTCTCGTCCTCGGGATGGGCGATGTACATGTGAGCGATCGTCTCGCTGGCATTGTTGACGATGGTAAGGGACGCCGAACCGGTGATTGTCCAGGTCATTTCCCCTTCAAATTGCACATCCCACCAGACCTCGATCTGATTATCATTCTCATCAGTGGCCATTATGTCGTACAGCCCCTCAGGGATGCCCGTAATGAGATAGGTTGCGCCAGAGCGGATCACATCGCCTTTCAGCCAGTCCTCTCCCCATCCCTCGGCCTGGCTGGGAGAGATATAGACGTGCCATACGTCCACTTCCGACTCGTTGGTTATTTCCAGGGATGCCCCGGTGACAGATGCGTCGGTTGGTGGCACGGATGTCTTCGGCCGGGGTGTGTTGGTTGGGGGCCATGTTGGGGAGGGTGGTGGTTGCGGCGTTGTCTTCACGCCAATATTACAGGCCAATGTGGCCAAAACCAGCGCTGCTGCTGCCAGCCCAACCCAGTGCTTTTTGTTCATTTTAGCTCCTTAAACTCGATACGGTTTAGATGAGCAGTTGGGCGGAGCCTTCAAGCGGAAAAGACCAGCTAAAGCTTTGACTCCAGCCTCTGCTTGTGTTAAAAATGCAAAACTACTGCTGTTTGTAACGTGACCTCAGGGTACCTGAATCTTCAGGAATACTGGATCCACCCTGTAGTTCACCATAGAGATTTCCACATCCTCGTGGATGAGGGAGGCATAGCAATACTGGGGATTGCGGGCCCTGACATAGTCCACAAAACGGATGCCTCCCGTGACCACAGCCCGTTTACCGGCCGGCAGATAGAGATGTCCTTCTTCGTCGGTAACCAGGTCCTCCGGCCCCCCGACTGCCCAACGCCAGGGATGATCTATCGGGCTGGTCTCGCAATGGATGCCCACCCGAAAGGCGCCCGATTGCTCGTACTCTTTCAGTGTGGCATAGTTCTGGTCGCTTCTGTAAACGGTGCCAGGTGGAGGGCCACTGGTACGTAGGGGAACAACGCTGTCGTTCTCGACTGTCAGTGTAAAATAGAGCGTCTCGCCAAGCGGAATTGTCCCCGCTGACCATTCTACCTCGCCATTCAGGATGTAGCCGCGCGGCACACCGCCGTGTTCGATGGTAAGTGTGCTGGTAGCCCTGGTCCACTGCCCCACTGCGTCCCGTGCTTCTATCACCACAGTATATGTCCCATCGGGAGGGGGGTCTGCTCCACGGTCAACCCCGGCATCGTAATCACAGGAATGCCATCCTGCTTCATTGCGCGGTGTGGCTGTCTCGGCGCACTCGACGTAGTAACGCGCTCCCGTAGCATCCATAAGGTAGACCGACCATTCCTCCACATCCTTCTTGATATCCACGTTGATGGTGGCCCGATCGGCGATGCCATCCCGATTGGGGCTGAATACGGGCGGGTACACGCTGAAACCGCGTAGCTCGAGGAGGGCCGTATCGGCCTGGGCGATGGTAAGGAGGCCGGTGAACCGTTCGGTGACGCCTTTCGAGTCAACTGCCTCTACCACCCAGGTGTAAGTGCCGTCCTGGAGCACACGTTTAGTCACGGAGAATCCCTCAAAACGTTCTCCTGGCAGCGCGTAACCATCCACCACACCAGCGAAATAGACCTGATAAGGCTCACCAACAGAAGGTGCGTGACGAACCCGGTTGCGGAAGTAGTAACGTCTGCCGCTCTGGTCATCGAAGTAGATGGAGACCTCCGCGCTTCTGTTGAGATGGTAAGTGATTACCAGTACATCGGTGTCGTGATCGGCATTGGGTGTGATACGCCCGGATGAGAAAGAGACATCGCTGAGCAGGGGCTTTTCCCCACAGCCTGCCAATAGCAGGCTAAATCCCACTAAAAGCGACAATATCAGGATACGCCACATAAACAATGCCAATGCTCCCTGACAATACTTTTACCCATGCTTTCCTGTGCAAACTGATTTTTAAGCGAATCTCTGGTCAATCTCCGGACCTGCGGGTACGTTTCGGCGAGTAAGAGCCCATCCGAAAAACCGTACAAGCGGCATCCCTATGCCGCTTATACCGACGCAT
>Ga0209101_1001839_pt1 | contig 14916 bp, 11 predicted proteins | sample ConPoolayeCmetaG_FD_185481 | JGI IMG/M metagenome (GOLD analysis project Ga0209101, IMG submission 185481) | Hot spring microbial mat communities from California, USA to study Microbial Dark Matter (Phase II) - Cone Pool mat layer C metaG... ...
GATGCAAAAATATGACGGACACCCCCTGAACCGTGCCAGGTTGACTTTACTCAGAATTTATAATATACTGCTCCACAAATGTGGTGAGTTCGTATCCAAATTGCCTGGAGCCTGTGATGTCCGAGGTTAAAGTAGACGCAAAAGAATTCCTGCGCCCGATCCTCTTTGGTCTGGCGGAGGACGACCTGGAGGAGCTTGCAGCAGCGGCTGTGCAGCGTTTCTATCCACCAGGTGCCGTCGTTATAAGGGAAGGGGAAGAAGGCAATGCCGTCTACTTCATCGTAGAAGGCAGTGTGGAGGTGGTGAAGCAGTTTGAAGACGGGAGCGAACGCTTCCTGCACACCTCCGGCCCAGGGGAACCTTTCGGCGAAATGGCTTTGCTCCAGGAAGGCGGTCGCACCGCAACTGTCCGGGCCGTAGAGCCGCTTACTGTTCTGGAGATCGGGCGGGAGCCTTTTCTGAAAGTACTGGCGCGCAGCCCCTCACTCAGCGTACGTATCCTGGTGCGTCTGACCGGCCGTCTGCGGGATGCCGATCGTCAGGCGATTGAGGACCTGAGCCGTGCCAACGAGGAGCTGAGACGGGCGCTCAAGCAATTGAAACGCCTGGACCAGACGAAAACCGATTTTATCCAGGTTTCCGCCCATGAACTGCGCACGCCCGTGGCCGCTTTGTTAGGCTATGCTCAGATGATGCAGCAACATCCCAAGGTGCAGGATGATCCCGCACTACGCGTACTGGTCGAAGGGGTGGTGACAAGCACAAAGCGGCTTCACCGCATATTTAACAGCATTCTGGACGTGTCCAGGTTGATGGCCGGCGGCCTCCAGGTGATCCGCAATCCTATGAGTATGGCAAGCGTCTTTGAAACACTGCAGGCGGAATTTCAGGAAGTGCTCGAGGAGCGCAGACTCTCCCTGGAACTGGTCGGCCTGAACAGCCTTCCTCTGTATTCAGGCGATCCGGACCTTCTGTACAAGGTTTTCTATCATCTGTTAAATAACGCCATTAAGTATACTCCGGATGGAGGGAGGATCACGATCACCGGGCGGACACTGGAGGTGGATGGACTGGGCAGGTGTATCGAGGTGATCGTGGAAGATACAGGAATTGGCATAGCACCTGACGATCTGGAGCTTATCTTCGAGAAGTTTTACCGTACCGGTGAGGTGTCACTGCACTCGTCAAGCTCCACCAAATTCAAGGGGGGTGGGGCAGGGCTGGGGCTGGCGATCGCGCACGGCATCGTGAAAGCCCACGGGGGACGCATCTGGGCCGAAAGTCCCGGCTATGACGAGGAGAAATGCCCGGGCAGCCGCTTCATAGTCCAGCTCCCCTTATCAGCACCGGAAGCGATGCCGGCATGCTGAAACCCGTCCTGTCGGCTTTTGAGACGCTGCTTTGGCTGAGCAGTTACGCTTCACCCATGGACCTGCCGGGTTTGAAGACTTTACAGGTCCAGGTATGCGAGTGTGATCGCGTCGTCCGGGCAACGCTGCCCGACGGCGTCAGTCGCGGGCAGCCGTTGCGCGCTCCCGGTCTTCACGTCATACTCGTACATGCCGGCTATGACGCGATATGTCCCGGCCGGTGCGTCGGGGGGCAACTCGAGCCGGTAGAAGTCGGTCACCACCTCGCCGGGCAGCCAGTGGTCGGTCGGGTGCCGTCCGGCCTGAGGCCAGGAGTCTGCCTGTGCATGCAGGCGGCCGTCCGGACCGATCAACTGGACGAATACGGTGTACGGCCGTTCGATGAAATCCAGCGCCCGCCAGCATAATGTGATTTCTACGGCCCCTCTCTCCGGCCCGGCCACAGTCGTCACCCGCGCACCGCTCAGGGCAATAGCTTCGCCCAGGCGGTAGTCCATAGACGGGATGTCCGGTGGCATTGCGAACGTGCGGGTGATCTCCACATGTAACTGTGCTATCGGAAGCACGCCATCCTCTGAGCTAGCCAGCAGTTGTGTCGGTCCGCCCGGCGCGTATGGGGAAACCGATACGCGGGTCACGGTGCGGTAGCGATCACCCGGCTGCCATAGCCGGGTGGCACCGGGGAGAGGAAGTAATGTCACCTGCTCATTTGTCCCATCCAGCTCCAGGTGCGGTTCACGGAATTCGCCTTCAACTCTCCACACAGCCTCAAGCCTGACCTGGCTGCCGGGCAGAGTCCGCTCGGGATACAGGACCGCGCCTTCGAGGATCAGGCCGCCCAGGGTGCCGGAGGCAGCGTTCCCATCTGGAATGGTCATTGTAAATGGCCGGGATGGGCGTTCGACGGTCAGTGGACCGACTGTTACCGTGCCATGATCGCGTCCGTATGGCTCATACACGAGGAGTTCCAACTGATAGAAGTCACCAGGGGGGATGCCCGCGGCAGGCTGGAGCTTGTAGCGGCCCAACACGGGCACGGCGGGCGGCCAGCGTCCTGCAACCAGATATGGCCCGCTGATCGCGGTATCGGAACGTGCCCATTCCTCACCGGTTGTATCCCGCAGGCGCAGGGAGATGGAGAGGTGATGAGGAAGCGTTCCCTGCGCTTCCCAGAAACAGTCGAGCCTGAGCTCATCATCCCCACGAAGGTGCGCGGGCAAGACGCAGCCATCCAGTTTGAGCGGCAGGTCCAGGGAGGATGCTACCGGAGGTGAAACAGCCGGTTTTTCAGGCAGGGGGCGCCATGTCGGAGCAAAGCGATAGTGATATACTCTGATTCCGGCAGGCTGCCTGGACAGCGGCACTTCATCGCCTGCCTGCTCCAGGATGTGCACCACCACATCGGTCGGGTCCACCACCCACGGCTCCCACTCCACCAGCCATACTCCGTTCCACCCCTTCAGCCGTTCATTGAGCTGCGTAACGGTGTTGTTGTAGTGGAGCACGTGCCGTACATCTAATATGGGGTCGTCAGGGATGGCAAACCAGCCCGTTGCTCCGAAGTAGTACTGCCAGGCAGGAAAGGTGTGGCCAGGGACGATGAGGACGGTTTCATCGGGCGATTTGTGTTCCCGCACCAGTTGGGCCGCAGCACTGAAGTCGGAACGGGCAAACGCCGGGTTGAAGTAAAGGTTAACCAGGCCCGGTGCAATGGTTGTTACCAGTGCTACCAGGGCAATTGTGCCCACGACTCTGTGCCACCAGCCCCGGTGTGAGAGCGCTGCTATGGCCAGCGCCGGTATCAGGAGCAGTGGCGGAGAGGCGAGTATCAGGTAACGGGGAGAAAACTTGGGGACGTTCCGAAACAGCAGGGCCATGGTGGCGACCGGCACCAGGAAATGGGTGACCAGGAAAACGGCTACCTTACGCGAGTGGTCGGCAGATGTGGTAAGAAGTACGATAATCCCGGCCAGGGAGGCTGCGCTCCATACGCTCAAGGCGATTTGCCTGGTGATTCCACTCATCACCTGGCCGGTGACAAATCCCTGAAACGCGCCCCACAGGACGCTACGCCAGTCGAGACGACCGGGCCAGTAGCCAGCGTTCGCTCCCCCAAAATGCCAGGCGTAAACCAGCCAGGGAGCCCAGAGCAGCACAGTGACGATGAGGGAAAGGCCACCAGGCACCAACACTGCCCGACGTCTTCCTGGCCGGCACAGCCCGGCGGCCAGCACAGCCAGTCCATGGAATACGAGCAGGAAACCGGTCGTGGCCTGGGTGTAGAGGGCAAGCGTGTTCAGCAGGGCCATTCCAGCCCAGAGATGCCAGCCAGCTGGTCTGGACAGCGCCCTGATCAGGCAAAGTGTGGCCAGCAGCCCGAAAGCTTCCTGGCACATATAGATACGTGCTTCCTGGCTGTACCATACGTAGAAGGGAGAAAGGGCCGCGAGCAGACCGGCGATCAGACCGGCTTTCCGCGAGTGGAGTGTACTGCCCAGGGCGGTCATCCCGGCAACCACCAGCATGCCTGCCCAGGCGGAAAGGAAGCGCGCGGCAAACTCCGTCCACCCGGCTATGGGCAGCCACAGGGCAAGCAGCAGACTGTGCAGTGGAGGGACAAAGTCCCGCGAGGACCAGAAGATCGTTTCCGCAGGTCCCAGCCCCGCTATATAGACTGCGTAACCTTCATCATACCAGAAGCTCTGGGCATCCAGCCTGTACAGGCGGAGAACCCAGGCGATCAACAGGCTCAGGTATATGAGCGTGAGGGGTCCGCTACTGCTTCGCTTCATTTTTCAGCAGGACAACCCGTCTGGTTGTCCCTGCTCAGCCTGCCAAACAAAGCAGCAGTCTGGCGGGCAATGCGCTCCCAGGCGAACCCGGCGGCCAAAGCTCTGGCCCCACTCTCCAGCCGCTCACGTAAGGCCTGGTCCTGGGCGAGTAACGTTATGGCCTCTGCCAGCTCCTCCGGCGCTCGCGGTCGGATAAGCAACATGTTTTCTCCATGGCGGATCTCAGGGAGGGGCACTGCCGGCATGGTCGTCACGATGGCTCTGCCGTGGCTCAGGCACGCGTGCAGGGTCCCGCGTCTGAATGAGACCCCGTCGCGGTAGGGCAGCACACATATATCCGCTGCCATCAGCCCGGCTGAGACTGCCTCAGGAAGTGTGTAGCCGGTCCAGTGCACTCGCTGCTCCAGGTTGAGTTGCCTGATCAAACGTTCCACATGCTCCGCATAGGCCTGATTGGTCGGGTCGGAGCTGCCGACGCGTCCCCCTATCATCAGCAAGTGAGCTGGCAGCCCTCGTGCCCTCAGGATGGCCATCCCCTGGATCAGGTCTTCCACCCCTTTGCTCTCGTTGAGGAATCCGAAATAGCCCAGGAGGAGATCGTCCGGCCCCACGCCCCAGCGAGCACGCTCGGCGGCACGATCATAGCCAGGTGGCAGCACTGCCGGTATATTGCTGCCGATCGGGATAAGGTTAAGGCGCTGGTTGGTCAGTTCCGACTGGAGATGGAGGTAATCCTCCCTGTTGGTGACGATCACGCTATCGGCCCTGAGGGCCAGCATACGCACCGCCTGCCAGCGCAGAGGGCCAGCCTTGGGGAACAGGTATGGCACCTTGAGATCGTGAAAGGTGACTACCACCGGGGGGCGATGGGTGACGCGGGGCAGGAAGTTGATCGCCGGGTGTAAACTGTAGGCAGCGGCCTGGTACTGCACGTTCAATACCTCCAGCCCGATTTCCCCGGCCACGCGCAAAATCTGCTTCCAGCATCCCCACTTCCAGTGTTCGACGGCACGGTGGACCTCGAAGCAGGTATCCCGGGCGGGCGGGTATTCGTCCGAGCGGCCCGTCAACACGTGGACATCGTGGCCCAGTCCGGCCAGCGCCTGGGCCAGTTGAGCGGTGAAATCTCCTACCCCTCCCTGCATCGGAGGGTACTCGCCTGTTATCAGTCCGATGCGCAAGTTGTCATATCCTCCAGGTTAATTCTGGCCAATGGGATGATGTCGTCAGGCAGGTGTTGGCCCATGCCGTCATATGCCGGAAGGCGTGTCATGGTTGTCGGGTCATACATGCCGGTGCGCAGATGTACGGTGGCCACACCGGCTGTATGCAGGTAGATGGTATGCCGGTCGGCGACAACATCGCCCGGCAGCCACCATGAAGTGGGGTATGCGCCATCCTTCGGGGGAGCGTCGTTCTGTCCCAGCAGGTGTCCTGCCGGGTCCATCGCGTGCACGTAGACCGTGTAATCCGCCTGGGGCGTCTCTTCCGCTTGCCAGTATAGCGTCAGCGTCAGCCTGTCGGCAGCTGCCATTTCTGCATCGTAGCCCAGCAGGCGGATCGCCGTGCCCAGGCGGAAGTCTGCTGCGCGGGCAGGGGTAGGGGGCGCGGAGTAAGCACGCATCCGCCATGGGCCCAACACGACCATGGTGCTCTCGGAGCCTGCCAACGCGACCCGTTTACCCATCTCATCCACCAGTCCCACCCGGATCCAGTACAGCTCAGGGGCGGGCGCCCACCCCGGGGTGGCCAGATGGAACTCCTGGCGCACGATGTCACCCGCCTCCCAAAGGTCACTGGGATAGAGCGACCCACCCAGCCAGAATCCGTCTTCGGCCACTCTTTGCGTGGGGTCCTGGGGCCCAAGCTGGACCCACACCTGGTAACGGTGAGCTGGCGCCTCCGGGGCATACCAGTAGAGGGTCAGGCGGACTTCCTCCCCCGGTTGCAGATCGCCCACGAGAGGTTCGTAGCCGGCAAGCTGCACGCTCCTCTCAAACGTCAGAGCCACCGGCATGGCTGTGGCCGGCATCCCATCCGGGAGACGTGGGCTGGCGTAAGCAGGGCGCAGGTAACGCCACGGCACGATGGCGGCGAAGAGCAATGCCATTCCTGCATACGTCCACCACACCCAGCGGAACACGCGCCAGCGTGTCCACCAGGCCAGCCCCCAGGCGGCCAGCACTCCGGTGGCCGGCAGGGTGGGAAACAGCAGCCGCCCGACCGGGGCGCCGGTAGCGGTGGCCCAGCGCAGAAAAGCGACTGCGTTCAGCCCACAGGCGAACGCGAGCAGGATCAGGCCGCGCCGGGTTATCGGTGGCATATGCCACAACAGACCGCCGGGCCGCAGAGGGTGGGTAGGGATACCTACCCCTACTGCCAGGCCCACACCAGCTGCCGCCATGACCAGCCCGGCCATCACGTATAGCCATGGCTCTACCAGTATGGGGGCCCAGCCGAAAGCGGCCCACCAGGAACGCGCCGTCATCCAGGCTTCGGCCAGGCCAAAGTGGGCCAGCGGCGTCTGCGCAGCAAGATGGGGCTCCACGCCCAACGGATCGCCATAAAGGATGGCGTTGCGTATGTACCACCAGCTCCCTATCGCCAGCGCCATGGCCAGGAACGCTCCACCGTCAAGCAACCTGGTCTTGAGAGCGCGGCCACGCTGCCAGACCGCAGCCAGTAACCCCACAGGCAGCAGGATGAAGGCACTCTGCTTGGTCAGTAATCCCAGGCCAGCCAGACTCCCCGGTACCATCCAGCAGCGTCTGGGAACACCATCGCGCATGCAGCGCAGGGTGACCACCAGGCACAGACAGAATAGCGCATTGAGCAGATTGTCGTTTGTCACACAGGCCGTGAGGGATATAAACTGCGGGTTGAGCGCCACGAATGCCGCTGCTCCCAGCGCCAGGAAATGCCGTTCTGGCCACAGCAGGCGGGCCAGTGCATACGTACCCCACACCGTCACTGCTCCCAGACCCAGCGAGAGCAGTCGTAACAGAGCCATCGCCTGAACCGTGCTGCTCCCTGTCAGCGTCTCTTCTGCGCGGTGGGCGAAAATGTTTTTGTTACGCGGGTCACGGTTTGCCTCCGGTGCCCACCCGACCTCCCAACTGGGACCTGGCACCAGGAGATGGGGCAGGTCATCCATGCTGAACCCTGAGACGAGTATACTGCCCAGGGCATAGTAGAGCGGCGGAGCATAGTAGAGCGGGGGATCGTGGTATTCCAGGAACCATACCACGTCCACCCCAGCGGCACGGCGGTCGGGGAGCACGCGCGGAGGCAGCGCGCGATGTATGGCGAAATAGCGCACGAGTGAGACGTGCGACCACTCGTCTGGCCCCTCGAAGGGAGGAGTGACCAGCGCGTAGGTCAGCCCCAGGCTTATAAATACCAGGATCAGCAGACACAGCAGGCGATGTGCTATGGTCTCATCTATTGCCATGCTCCGCCCCTTGTCGGCGCAGCCCGGAGCACAGTACCTGCCAGTAGACGGCAATACGCTGAGCACGCAGAGGTCGTTTGTGGCCGGCCAGCCATTTACAACCTTCAACTCCTGTCTGCCACAAATAGTTACCCAGGAGGAACAGGCGCAACAGCTCCGCGGCGAAATGGCCGTGGTATTTGCGGAAGTAACGTACCTTGCTGGTTTGAAAGTGGATGTGCCGGGCCGGCAGGACCTGCGCGCTGCTCCTGCCCTCGTAATGTACAATCCTGGCTGTGGGCAGGTAGACGACGCGCCAGCCTGCCTCCTTGAACCGGCGACACCAGTCCAGCTCCTCCGAGTACATAAAGAACCCCTCATCCATAGGCCCGACCTGAGCGATCGCCTGGCTGCGGGCCATCAATGCCGCTCCGCACAACCAATCCACATCCTGAACGACGTCATCGGGCTGGTCGGAGACGTAGTAACGCTCCAGCAGGTGGCGGGGAGCATAGGGCTGGAGCCAGGTGGACTCAAAGAATGCAGTGGTCAGCGTGGGGAAACGCCTCCGCGAGGACTGGACACGTCCATCGGGGTACAGAAGTTGCGGCCCGACGATGCCCACGTCGGGGTTGGCGTCGGCGAAATCGAGCAACCTGGCGAGCGCATCGTCTGCTACCTCGGTATCAGGATTCAGCAGCAGGATATAACGCCCCCTGGCAATAGCAATGCCCTGATTATTTGCGGCAGGAAAGCCCCGGTTATCACTGTTGGCGATGAGGTGGACAGTGGGGAACTCCTGGCGCACCATCTCGACGCTTCCGTCGGTGGAGCCGTTGTCAACGACGATGACTTCCAGCGCTATCTCGGATGATGGGTGTAGAACGGAGTGCAGACAGCGGCGCAACAGCTCGCGCACGTTCCAGTTGACAACGACAACCGAGAGGTCCATATCTCAGAAATGACGGCGCACGATGAAATCGGCCAGTTCCAGCAGTGCGGCCAGGTAATCACGCCCGGCGTCACCGGTGAATGGGGAGAGGGCGGTAGACCCCAGTGCTTCTTTTGCCCATTCTATATGTCGGCCGGCTATTTCCATAGCCCGTTCAATGGCCCTTGACTCCACTACCGCCTGCACAGCCTCACGCACCGCTTCGTCCGGGAGCCGTGAGACACCCAGGGCCTCTGCTGTGTAGTGCCCTTCCAGGGCACGGAGTGCCACGGGATGTTGTGGGTCCGATTCAATGAAGAGAAGGAAAGGGAGGGTGAACAACCCCTGACGCAGATCGCTGCCGACCGGCTTGCCCAATGTCTGCTCGTCGGCGGTGAAGTCGAGCACGTCGTCCACGATCTGAAAAGCCAGGCCGAGGTGTTTCCCATAGAGACGCATCGCCTGGATGACGCGTTCGTCTGAGGAGGCCAGGATAGCGCCAGCCTCTGCTGACAGCGAGATAAGTGAAGCAGTTTTGGCGTAAATCCTTTGCTCATACTCCTGATAGCTGAAGCGCCTGCTGCGCTCACCTGACATCTGGCGCACCTCGCCCTGGCAGATAATCATCAACGTCTCAGCGAAGCGGCGCATCAGCCGGGCATTATCCGTCTGGGAGGCCAGGCATGCAGCATAGGCGAAAAGGTAGTCGCCGGTGAGCACCGTCACAGCAGGCGAGCAGGTGGCGTTTAACGTGCGGCGCCCACGCCGCACCATCGCGCCGTCAATCAGATCGTCGTGTACGAGCGTGGCTGTGTGCAGCATCTCGACGGCCGCGGCCGCAAAAAGTGCCCGTTCAAGTCCTGCCCCACACAGACGGGCGGAAAGCAACACCAGCGCCGGGCGTATACGCTTGCCACCACTATCAATAAGATGAGTTAACGCCTCGCCGATCGCCGCATAAGTATCCGGTGGAGGCCGCCGCAGCAGATGCTCTACCTGCTCAAGCTCGTCCTGAATAGGGGTGAGAAAAGGTAATCCTGGCATGACCTCTACTACTGTAAAGGGCGTGGAAAGCTGAACAGACGACGGGCATTGTCGGCTGAAGCCCCGGCGACAGCTTCCACGTCCAGTCCCCTGGCCCGGGCTACCGCCTCAACGACGTGGCGCACATAGGCCGGCTCATTGCGGCTTCCCCGGTGCGGCTCCGGCGTCAGATAAGGGCAGTCGGTCTCGACCAGCAGCCGCTCCAAAGGCACTGCCGCTGCCACCGCCCGCAACCGTTCAGACTTGGGGAAAGTGACCGGCCCGGAGAGGCCGATAGAAAATCCCAGCGCCAGCACTTCATCCAGCCGGCCAGGCCCGCCAGAGTAGGAATGCACCACGCCTGTGCCTTTCCATCCCCGCAGCATAGCCAGCACCTCGTCTAACGCTTCACGGCAGTGGATGACCACCGGCATAGGCCGCTGTTGCCCTTCTGCTGCCAGTGCCAGTTGCGCCTCAAACGCGCGAAGCTGCGCCTCACGTGGAGAAAGCATGCGGTAATAGTCCAGCCCGATCTCACCGATGGCGACGACCTTGGGGTGATTGGCCAGCGCACGCAATTCCGCCAAGACTGCCGACGTAAGCGTTGCGGCATCGTGAGGATGGATACCGACGGTGGCATAGATCCACTCGTACTGTTCCGCCAGCGCTACTGCTGCACGGCTGGACTCCAGGTCAGCGCCGACTTCGATAATGGCGGCTACTCCCGCCTGGCGCGCCCGCCGGATGACCTCCTCGCGGTCGGCGTCGAACTGCGGGAAACTCAGATGAGCATGGGAGTCAACAAGAAACATTGCGCAACATCAGTTCGGGAGAAGCTGACTCAGGCCAGCCCGGCCAGAACCAGCCCCTCATGCAGCAATGGCCTTACCTTTTGCTCATCGGTCGTCTCGCAGTAGACGCGCACGATCGGCTCGGTACCGGAGAAGCGAATCAAGAGCCACCCGCCATCTTCCAGTACGTACTTGTAGCCATCTGTGGTGACGATGTCGGTGACGCGCAATCCGGCCAGATGGGCCGGACGTGCAGCATCCAGGCGCGCCTGCGCTTCGGGCCGCTTCTCCGGGGGGAAGCGCGTATCCACCCGGTCGTAGTAGTACGTGGCTCCTAACCTGGCATACAGCTCTTTCAACAGATTGGCGGGGCTTTTGCCCGTGCGTACCATCAGGTCCAGAAAATACAGGTTGCCGAGTATCCCATCCCGCTCGGGCACGCTGCCACGGAAGGCATAGCCGCCGCTCTCTTCCCCGCCGATCAGCGCATGCGTCTCCAACATCTTGGGGCCCACGAACTTGAAACCCACTCCAGTCTGGTACACCGGCACCCCGTATAACTCCCCCAGTTTCTCCAGCATAGATGTGGTGGAGAGAGTTTTGACAATAGGGCCTCGTACGCCGCGCACTTCCAGAAAATAATAAGCCAGCAGCGCGTACACCTGGAGCTGGTTGACAAAGACGCCGTTCTCGTCACCGATGCCCATGCGGTCGGCATCACCGTCCAGGATCAGGCATACATCAGCTCCCACTTCAACCGTTTTGCGGAGTGCGACGTCCACATTGGGTGGGATTGGCTCGGGGCGCAACATCTCCGGGAAGAGCGGATTGCGCTCGCTGTGAATCTCGGTGACCCTGGTCCTGCCGCCCGCAAGAAGGCGTGGAAACCAGCCTGCGCCATTGCCCCACATCGGCTCGACCAGAATGTGCAGGCCGGCGGCTTTGATCGGTTCCACGTCAATGAGTCTGCTGATGTGGGCTATATAAGCCGCCGCTGGCTCCCAGACAGTAATGCGTCCATGTTCCCGGGCCTGGTCAAAGGGCATACGTCTTACCTGGCTCAGGGGCGGTATAAGGGCCTCGATCTCTCTGAGTCCATCCGGAGCGACCGCTGCGCCATGTTCGTCGCGTACTTTGAAACCACAATCCGAGGGCGGGTTATGACTGGCAGTGATGTTTATGCCGCCGGCCGCCCCGCGTTCCACGATCGAGTAGGAGATCACCGGCGTGGGGGTAGCCTGATCTGTCAGCCAGACGTGAAAGCCATTGCCTGCCATCACCTCGGCTGCGGTGGCTGCAAAGTGTTCGGCGGCAAAGCGCCTGTCGTAGCCGATGACGATGTCGCTGCCCTCTTTGCCGTGCGCGATCAGATAAGAGGCAAAGCCCTGCGCACAGCGGCGCACGTTATCAAAGGTATAGTCATCCGCAATGCGTCCACGCCACCCATCTGTGCCGAATTTGATGTCACCCATAGCTCCTCCCTGTCCTCCTGATGCGTCCTACCGTCTCAGTGTGGTCATCTCTGTGACGTCCGGGAAGCGCTCGCCATGCTTGAGCGCTCGCAGGTCGGCATCCACCATCATACAGATCAACTCTTTGAAACTTACCCGCGGTTCCCAGCCGAGCTTACGGCGCGCCTTGCTGGCGTCGCCTACCAGCAGGTCAACCTCAGCGGGACGGAAGAAGCGCTCGTCGCACACCACGTAATCCCGATAGTCCAGCCCGACATGCTCAAAGGCGATTTCACACATCTCGCGGACGGAATGGGTCTCGCCGGTAGCGATGACGTAATCGTCCGGCTCGTCCTGCTGGAGCATCAACCACATCGCGCGCACGTAATCGCCGGCAAAGCCCAGGTCGCGCTTGGCCTCCAGATTACCCAGACGCAGTTCCTTTGCCAGGCCGGTTTTGATCGCTGCGACGCCCAGCGAGATCTTGCGCTCCACGAATTCAATCCCGCGCCGGGGCGAGCCGTGATTGAATAGAATGCCCGATGTGGCGTGCAGGCCGTAGGACTCGCGGTAGTTCACGGTGATCCAGTGGCCGTAGACCTTGGCCACGCCATAGGGGCTACGCGGGTAGAAGGGGGTATTCTCGTTCTGTGGCACTTCACGCACCTTACCGTACATCTCCGAGGAGCTGGCCTGGTAGAAGCGGATGCTTTTGTCGGTCATCATAATGGCGTCGAGGAGTCGCGTGACGCCCAGCGCAGTAACCTCGCCGGTCAGCACCGGCTGTTGCCACGAGGTGGGCACGAAGGACTGAGCGGCCAGGTTATAGACCTCGTCCGGCTGGAACTCGCGCAACAACCCGATCAGTGAGGCCTCGTCCAGCAGGTCGCCCTGCACGAGTTTAATGCGATCCTGAATATGACGCAGGCGATCGAGATTGACCACTGAGCTGCGCCGCACCATACCGATGACTTCGTAACCCTGCTCCAGCAGAAACTCTGCCAGATACGAGCCATCCTGGCCGGTAACGCCGGTAATCAATGCCCTTTTCGGCATAAATCCTCCTTGTGTTGTGGTTGTGTGGTGTGTGCTTAGAGCCTATCCGAAAAACCGTACAAGCGGCATCCCTATGCCGCTTATACCGACGCATGGGGATGCGTCGGTTACGTTTTTCGGATAGGCACTAAACTTCCTGCCTATTCTTTATCTGCGCTCTCCAATAGTCCAGCGTGTCACGCAGCGTCTGCTCGAAAGGTATTTCCGGCTGCCAGCCGGTCAAATTGTGGAATTTTGCCGCGCTGCCGTAAACCACAGGCACATCAACAGGGCGATAGAGCTGGGGGTCCGTCTCAACACATACCTCCACCTGCGCGTAATCCAGGAGCAACTCGAGCACGTACCGGATGGAGCGGGGCTGTCCCGACGCCAGGTTGTAGACCTCACCTGGCTCGCCACGCGTGATCGCCAGGTAGTAGGCCCGCACAATATCCCGCACGTCGGTGAAATCGCGGCAGGCCTCCAGGTTGCCCACTTTGATGACGGGCGGCTGTTGGCCGGCCTCGATGCGCGCGATCTGGCTGGCAAAGGCCGGTACGACAAAGCGGGGAGATTGACCAGGCCCGGTATGGTTAAACGGTCGTACCCGTATGACCGGAATTCCATAAGCCAGGTGGTACTGAAGCCCCAGGAAGTCCTGGGCCACCTTACTGACGGCATAAGGGTTATTGGGGCGCAGCGGGCTTTCTTCTGTCTGGGGCAACTCGTCCGGCCGTGGCGCACCGTACTCCTCATTTGAACCGATTACCAGCACACGCGCCTGGCGGCCGGAACGGCGCAGTGTCTCCAGCACGTTCAGCTCCGAGCGGATGTTATTCTCAAGCGTATCCCAGGGATCGGCAAGAGAAGAGGGGACAAAAGATTGGGCTGCCAGATGGACAATGAAATCGGGCCATGTCTCGTCTATAAGTGCCTGTACTGCTGCCTGGTCGCGCAGATCGAGGTGCACGAGGCGCAGGCGTGGTTCTTGTAGCCGAGCATCAACCGGTTCGGGATAGACCGTTCCCACGAGTTCCCAATCGGTGTGTTTCAGCAGGTATGTGCACAGATGTTTGCCGACAAATCCCCCCGCTCCGGTGATCAGTGCGCGCAATGTAGCCCCTTTCTCTCAATAATGTTGCAGGGTAACTACCCAGTTCCCCGGCTCGGGCCGGTCTCCAGACCGCGCCCGACGTCGCCACGATGGGAAGTGGATGCCGTAATCCGGCCAAATAACCGCCGGGTTGGGTGGCCCGGTCAGAGACCGGCCACAGCCTGGGTAGTTACGTTGCAGGAAGATAACCTGCCGCCAGGCCCATGTCGGCGCCCTATGCTGCCGCCCGGTCAGTGCCCGGCTGGAAGCGATTATACCGCATTTACCGATACCTGTAAATACAGCGTTGGGCGAGCGTCACGAGTTTGGGACATGGTCCTGGGCGACCTCCAGCGGCCAATCCACGCTGAGGCCGGCGCAAAGCGCAGCCATTGGCACCTGGAGGATGTCATAGCCGGCCAACTCCAGGGGACACTTGCCGCGCAGCCGCGGTTGGGCATCCTGTGAGAAGGGCGTGAAGCGGTACACTTTCTCAAAAACCCCCAGGAAAAGCTGCGCGGACTCCAGTGTATCAAAGCCACAAAAGTTCTGGTAGTGTTGGTCAAAACGCCGGATAACCAACTCCACCGTGTTGTTCGTCCGAGGGATAAGCTCGCTCTCAATGCCGTTGACCAACTTGGGCCAGTGTCGTTCCAGAAAGTCAAAGAGCACCGCTGCCCCAGCGGTCTCTTGCACGTATTTCTCCCGCTGCGCCAGCACCTCGGCATAGCGTTTCTCGGCCGTGCGTTTGGTCTGGGCCTCAAAGATGGCGTACATCTCCTGCTTCAGCGCCAGGGCTTCCGGACAGGTCACGGCATAATCGTCCCCCTCGCGTGCGTCGGCTGCCCCGCTCTTCGTCGGCCACCTCCAACTGGCGCAGGAAGAGCAGCAACTGCCGTTTCCGAAACGGATGATCCCCACCCACTCGCAGGGTAAAGTGGCCACACAAGGTGGCGCGATAGCTCCCATCTTCCTCTGACACCACCTCTACCCGCGGCGC